>ERZ838577.4048-NODE-4048-length-12889-cov-4.140954_pt1 | contig 12889 bp, 16 predicted proteins | sample MGYA00519682_ERZ838577 | MGnify/ENA primary metagenome ERZ838577 (study PRJEB31850, sample SAMEA3708838) | human gut metagenome | biome: human gut; feature: human-associated habitat; material: faeces | place: China | collected 2014 ...
GCTTCGCGTTCGCTCAGCAGCTCCCCCAAAGGGGGCGCCGAGGGCGCTTCGCACCGTGAGGTGTGTGCATTCAACCGTGTGCTTGTAAAAGGGTGTGGCTTAGTCCACCCTGGCGATGAACGCCTGGGGATGGGCTTGCAGCCACTGGTGCATCTGGCTGACGGGGACGGGAGCGGTAATCACGCCGGTGCTCCAATCCTCCTGGATGCTGCCTTCCCAATCGCCGCGGACATAATAGCGGTGTGCCTCCTGATTGTCGGCTGCCTGGGGAGCGCCATAGGGGGCATAGAAGCTCTTGCCCTGGGTCACGTCCACCAGATCCTGCACCACATTGTATGCGGTGGGGTAGCGGCCTGCGCCCTGCCCATAGAAGCTCATGCGCTCGCTGGTCTGCCCGATGAAGGTAATGAGATTGTAGTTCAGGGGGACGGCACCCTCGGGGCTGCCTGCGGCTACCAGGGTGGGCTGGACATAGGCACTGAAGCCATCCTCCGTCCGTTTGGCGGTGGAAATCAGCTTGCACACCTTGCCATGAGCCTTGAAGCAATCCACATCGGCGGCGCTGATGTTCCGAATGCCGGAAACGGGAACGGTGGTCTTGTCCAGGGAGATACCAAAGGCAACGTTGGCAGAGAGAATTACCTTGTGCCAGGTGTCGATGCCGTCCACATCGGTGGCGGGGTTCGCTTCAGCATAGCCCAGCTTCTGCGCCTGTTTCAGCGCTTCGTCATAGCCAAGACCCAGGCGGGTCATGTTGTCGAGAATATAGTTGCAGGTGCCGTTCATGATGCCACCTACCTGATTGATTGTCTGGACGCGGCGGGCGCGTTCCAACTCGGAAAGCCAGCCGATGCCGCCGCCCACCGCTGCGGTGCAGCGCAGGGATACGCCCTTTTTGGCAGCCAGGGGAACCAGCTGGTCATAGAAGGTGCAGACCATGGCCTTGTTGGAGGAGACGACGTTTTTCCCGGCTTCCAGTGCGGCGCGGGCAAAATCATAGCTGGGATGCAGGCCGCCCATGGCTTCCACAACGGTGTCGATTTCCGGGTCATTCAGGATTTCAGAGAAGTCTTTTACCGTCTGGGCATCAGGGAGCTGAATGTCCTCTAAGCAGAGAATTTTTTTAACCTTCATGTCGAGCCGCTGCCGGACAATTTCGTAAACGCCCCGGCCAACCACGCCGAAGCCGCACAGTCCAATATTCATTGGTATCCCTCCGTTATTCAATCTGCACTCCAAAACGCGGAGAAAAGCTGCCGCTTTTTGTGTGCGCTACAAAAAACAAACATCCGCAGTAAATGGTACTTGCAATTCGTTTTGGTTCAGTATATCATATAGGTTATCAGATTTCAACTGCAACAAAATTCAAATGATTTCCATGGTTATCATCTATTTTTGTACAATTAGTTGCAATAAAGGAGGACACTATGCGCTACCACTCCACAAGAAACGACCAAAATTTTGTTGACAGTGCCGAGGCGGTACTGGAGGGTTTGGCACCGGACGGCGGGCTGTATATGCCCCAGCAGATTCCGGCGCTGGATTGGGTGAATCTCCTTCAGGGGAGCAGCCAGGAAATCTCCTGCGCCATCCTCTCTGCGCTGTTGCCGGACATCCCCAATATGCCCCAGCTGGTTGCCAACGCCTACACCGGTAAATTTGAAACCGAGGATTTGACCCCCAGCGTTTCCGTGGGGGACAGCACGGTGCTGGAATTGTTCCGGGGACCCACCTCTGCCTTTAAGGATGTGGCGCTTTCCATGCTGCCCCAACTGCTTACCGCCGCTAAGCGGGAAAAGGGGGTAGAGGAGGACATCATGATTCTCACCGCTACCTCCGGCGACACCGGCAAGGCCGCCCTGGTGGGCTTCCGGGATGTACCCGGCGTGCGCATTTGTGTGTTCTACCCCTATGGGGGCGTGAGCCAGGTGCAGCGGGCACAGATGGTCACCCAGGAGGGAAACAATGTGGCGGTGTGCGCCGTCCGGGGCAATTTTGACGATGCCCAGACCGGCGTGAAGCAGATTTTCACTGCGTTCCAGGGGAAAAAGCTCCCCTTCCGCCTGTCCAGCGCCAACTCCATCAACATCGGGCGGCTGGCACCCCAGGTGATGTATTATTTCCGTGCCTACAAGGATTTGCTGGCGGCGGGGAAAATCAAATTGGGGGACAAGGTGAATTTCTCCGTCCCCACCGGCAATTTCGGTGACATTCTGGCGGGCTACCTGGCAAAGAAAATGGGACTGCCGGTTGGCACTCTTATCTGCGCCTCCAATGCCAACAATGTGCTTACTGACTTCATCCGCACCGGCACCTATGACCGGCGGCGGCCACTGCTGAAAACCACTTCTCCCTCCATGGACATTCTGGTGTCCTCCAATTTGGAGCGGCTGTTATATCTGCTGTCCGGCGACACCAAGCTGGTTGCCTCCCTCATGAAGCAGCTGAAAGAGGAAGGAGTTTACACCGTGCCGGATGCCCTGAAGGCTGCCATCCAGAAGGAATTTTGGGCGGCATATTGCGACGATGCCCGGGCTGCGGAAATTATCGGCAGGGTGTACCGGGAGCAGCACTATCTGTGCGACCCCCACACCGCTTCCGGCTTTGCCGCCGCAGAAGATTACCGCAATGAGACCGGCGACCTGACCCCCATGGTCATTCTCTCCACCGCTTCCCCCTATAAGTTCCCGGCGGCGGTCCTCAGCGCCATTGGCGGGGACACCGGCGGCGATGAATTTGAGCAGATGGAGCGCTTGCAGCAGATGACCGGCGTTCCCATTCCCGCGCCCCTGGCATCCCTCAAGGGGAAGAAGGAGCTGCACACCGATGTGATAGAGAAAGAAGCCATGAGCACCTATGTGCTGGGGCTGTGAGGAAAGAGAGAAAATGAATCGAGTAACCATCCGCGTTCCTGCCACCACGGCAAACCTGGGCCCGGGCTTTGATGCCTTCGGCTGCGCCCTGAGCCTGTACACCGACGTAACCTTCCAGGAGACGGAGGAGGTGGGGCTGGAAATTACCGGCTGTGACGAAGAATTTACCGGGCCGGACAACATGGCCTACGCCTCGTATTGCGCTGTGCTGGCCTCCCTCAACGAGCCGGTGAAGGGCGTGAAAATCCATATCGATGCGCATATCCCGGTGTGCCGGGGTCTTGGCTCCTCCGCTGCCCTGCTGGTGGCGGGTGCCATGGGTGCCAATGTGCTGCGGGGCAATCGCCTGAGTACCCAGGGCTTGCTGAACATCACCAACGCCATGGAGGGGCACCCGGACAATCTGGCACCTGCCTTCTATGGCGGCTTGACCGCCTCCATGGTAGACAACGGCCTGCCGGTGACGGTGAACTTCCCCCTGCATCCCGGCTGGGAGTTTCTGGCGCTGATTCCGGATTTCAACCTGCCCACCAGCCTTGCCCGCAGCGTGCTGCCGGAGCAGGTCAGCCGTGCCGATGCCATTTATAATATCTCCCACGGTGCCATGGTGCTCAAGGCGCTGGAACTGGGAGACGAAAAGCTGCTGCGCAACGGAATGCAGGACAGGCTTCACCAGAAGTACCGCCGAAAACTGATTCCTGACTATGATAAGATTGAAGCCCTGGTGCGCACCACCGGTGCGGCCTTCTGCCTTAGCGGTGCCGGCCCCACCCTGCTGTGCATCACCCGGAACCCGGGGCTGGAAGAAAAGCTGGCGAAAAAGCTGGATGCCATTACCCAGCACCAGTGGCAGATGCTGCCCCTCCATGTGGAATTCCAGGGAGCGCATATTGTGTAAAAAAACAGCGGTCTGCATGGAAAACCATGCAGACCGCAATTTTTATTGCCTCTTTGCCAGGGTATAGTCATCCCCCTGCCGGTAATAGGGACAGTGCTGGCTTTGGGAGGTGGAAATCCGGTACACTTCGTCCTGGTCCAAATCCATCATGCAGTAGTAGCAGTCGTACTCCTCGTCGTAGTCGTAATACCAGCAGGTATCACACTCGTTGGATTCCATGGCTTATTCCTCCCAGATTTTGAAAGAGAAATTCCCGTCTTCGTAGAGAATGCAGCTGTGACTGCCGTCCTTGGGGATGGACACGCTGCCGGGGTTCAGGCAGCGAACGCCGTCAATCACCTGGTCGAATTTCACATGGGTATGCCCGTAGAGGAACACGCTTCCGGCGGGCAGGGGAGGCAGCGCCTGGGGGTTCTGGTGATGCCCGTGGGACAGGTGGAACAGCTTGCCGTCCACCAGCAGCTGAGAATAGTCAGCCAGGCAGGGGAAGGGAAGCACCATCTGGTCAACCTCCGCTTCGCAGTTGCCCCGAACGGCAAGGATGCAATCCTTCAGCCCGGACAGCATGGGAATCACCTGCTTGGGGGCATAGTCCCGGGGCAAATCGTTGCGGGGGCCGTGGTACAGCAGGTCACCCAGGAGAATTACCCGGTCGGGCTGCTCCTGCTGAATGAAGTCCATCAGCTTTTGGCACCAATAGGCGCTGCCGTGGATATCCGATGCAATGATAAGTTTCATAATCATTCTCCTATTGTGTGAGATGGGAACGAATGAGCGCCTCATAACGTTCTAAGTCCGCTTTTGAAAATCCGAAAACATCCTTCCATTCGTAGCCGGGGAGGATGCAGGTAGCATGGTGAAAACAGTCTTTTTCATCGGGCTTTTCGATGTATACTTTCACTGTGCTGTCCGGCTGCATTTCGGAGTGTACAATTTCTGTGGAGTCGTCCAGTGTTAAAAATGGGTACATCATTATAAATTCCTCCTGTCCGTCGATTTCCTGCATGGGGTAAGGTGGGTTGGTGGGGGTTGTCAACAGGTGGTTGCAGCCAGATATGATTCCGTGTCGAAGGGACGCAGAACCTCGTCCTTGCGCAGATACAGCGGGTGATGGGGATGCCCCTTTTTGCTGATGGCACCGGCGCAGTACCACTGTGCGCCGTATTCGCTGCCGATGGCAAGCATATCTGCCAGACATTGGGGCAGGTACTGCCGCTTTTCAATGATGCTGCCCCAGGCAGCCCAGATGGCGGGGCGCTGGCTGATGGACAGCACATAGCGGAAGGCCTTCATGTTTTCGGCATGGAGCAGGGGATTCATGGTCTTTTCCATGGCATCGGGATTGGTGGCACGCTGGGCATAGACATTGAACATGATGAAGCTGTCATAGCCGTTGCCCAGAGCAATCCGCTCCACGGATTTCAGGGTATTGTCCAGGGCGTTGGGCTTTGCGGTGGAGGGGTTGATGCCAATGCAGATCAGGGGATTGCTGCCCCGGGTGCCCAGGATGTACCGGTAGTCGCAGTAAAAATTGGGGGCATAGAGCCACTTCTGAATGTCATATTCGTCGCTGGGGGTGTTGGCAGCTTCCAGCGCCTGCTGAAAGGTGGTCAGCTCCAAAAGGGCGGTATCGCCGGAGGGAATGTGCATCAGGCTTCCTCCTCGTGGGGGAACCACCAGCTCTTGCTGGGGTCGTAGAAGCTGCACTCCTCCATTTTGTGTCCGGTCTGCATACACCAGGCGGCAAAGGCGGTGTCCATAAAGGGGTACACCCCGTCCATGGTGGATTGCAGGGACAGCGAGGAGCCATCCTCCAGCCCCAGCTCAATGACGATGCTGCCGCCGGTGACCACATAGAGCTTCTGGCTCACAATTTCCCCAAAGCGATGCTCCTGGGATTTGCGTCCGAAGCGGCACAGCAAAAAGCTTTCGCCGTCATAAAAAATGCCGAAGCTGAGATAGTGAACCGCCAGCCCCAGCCCCATGAGCAGCACGATGATGCCGGCGTAGGTGAATAGCCTCTCGTTGGTGGTGCCGGCAACAATGCCCAAAATGCCCAGCACGGACAAAATCACGCCGAAGACACCATAGCGCTTGTTGGCACGGACAGCCATGCCGGAGCGCTGCTGTGCCTTGCTGCGGAACAGCTTTGTAAAAGTCCGGTCCACCAGCCAGCACAGGAAAAACACCAGACCGGCGACCACAAAAATAGAAATTGCTTCCATTGTTACTCCTTTATGCCCAGAGGACGGTATCCACGGGAATGTCAAATTCCTCGGTATCCAAATGCGCCTGCATCTGGAATTCATAGCACAGCGCCAGGGTGGGGTGATGGGGCTCTTTTGCCAGGAACTTGTCATAGAACCCGCCGCCGTAGCCAATCCGATGCCCCTGGGGGTCGAAGGCCAGCCCCGGCATCAGCACCAGCGCCCCGCCATCCTCTGCCACCGGTGCATCTGCAATGGGCTCGGGAATCCCGGCATAGCCCTTGGATACCTGGGTCAAATCTTCCAGATAGATAAACCGCATTTCGTCCCCATATACCTTGGGAACAGCCACCCGCTTCCCGTCGTCCAGCGCCCGCTGAAGCATGGGGATGGTGCGCACCTCCTGATTGTAGGGCAGATACCCATAGATGGTGGCTGCCGCCTGATAGGCGGGGGTATGATAGAATTTTTCTGCCAGGGCGTTGCTGCGTTCCACGATTTCTTCTTCGGTCATGGCACGCTTGCGTTCCCGGATGGCACGGCGCAGCTCCTGTTTATTCATGGCCTTCTTCCTCCTTTGCGTCCTGAGCTTCCTCCTTGGGATGCTGGAACATCCGGAACCACAGGAAGATGGCAATCTGCCCGGGGATGCCCAGCAGCAGAATCTGCCAAGCGTTAAAAGAAAGCAGGGCAAAAGCGGTGGTGTAAATGCTCACAAGACTTCCCCACACAATAGCAGAAATCAGCGCCTTGTTCCAGCGATAGTCGCGCCAGGCGGAGCGCAGGCTCAGAAGCACAATGGCATTGGCGGGAACGGCGTAAAGGAAGGGCAGAAAGACATGGGGAATGTCCAGAATGGACATCACCACAAAGGCCAGCAGCGCCACAAACCATACCAGGGTGGTGGACAGCGCCAGGATGATGTTTTTGTTGGCGGTGCGCCGCAGCGCCTTTTCAGATACCTGGGTCATTGCTCGCTCAATGGAGCCGATGTTCTCCGGCAGGGCGTTCACGTCCCTCAGCAGGTCATCCACCTTCACGCCGAAAAGGGTGGCAATCTGCATCAAGGTCAGCACGTCGGGGATGGAGTCACCTCGCTCCCATTTGGAAACCGCCTTGTCGGAATAGTTTAATTTTTCAGCCAGCCCAACCTGGGTCAGCCCGGCCTGCTTGCGGTAGTATGCAATATTGGCCCCGATACGAGCCTTTACCTGTTCGTCTTCCATGGTTTTCCTCCAAGCTATAATCTATTTTAGGTTATCACAAAACAGAGGAAAAAGCAAGGATTGGAAAACGTTAAAATGCGTTTCAGCGGCAGGGGACGTGTGGTATTCCGTTGCGAAATTCAAAAAAACCCACTGCGTCGGTATCCTTGCGGCGGAGATACGGGCATGGAAACCGGTCGGCGGTGGGCTTTTAGGGAAATATCGGTTTTTTATAGGTGATGCCGGTTAGTCCTCCAGCTGCGTCCAATCCAGGGCAGTGACGATACCGGCATCATCGGTGGGGGAGAAGCTGACAAGCAGGCGACCGGAGAGGGTGTCCTGAAAATCATCCGGCAGAAGAACGGTGATCTCCTGTCCCGCTTCAAAACTGCCTGTGCCCGGCTCCTCTACCTGGCAGCGAAGGGCATTTCCCTCCTGCTTCACCACCAGCACGGTCATTTCGGGGACGAAGATGCGCTTGCTCACAGCACCGCTCATCATGGCAGACAGTTCGGTATCTGCGCCGTAAGCAGCAATTTCGGCATCTTGTGCGGCGGTCAGCTCCGCCGTTTCCTTTTGGCTGTTCAAACTCCAAACCCCTACCAGCACCGCTGCCAGACAGGCCGCGGCGGCGAAGCCCTGCCAGTGAATGCGGTTTCGCTTTGGGGCGGCTTCGGCATCCTCAATATATTTTTCATCCACGAAGCTCATGGCTTCCAGCATCTGTTTTCCGTTCATGGGCGGATTCCCTCCTTCTCAAGAAATGAACGCAGGGCGTTTCGGGTGCGCATCAATTTGGTTTTGACGTTGCTTTCCCCCAGGTGGAACCGCTGGGCGATTTCGGCAATGCTCTCGGCATACCAATAGCGGCGCATGAAAATTTGCCGGTTTTCCGGGCTGAGCGTGCCCAGAAATTCGTTGAGCAGCGCTCCCAGCTCCTGGGACTGTATCTGCATTTCCCGGCTCAGGTCGGGGATGCAGTTTTCCATTTCGTCCGACAACTCCACCACCTCTGCTTTGCGCTTGGCAGCGTTGTTCCAGTCCAGCTTTCCCATGGCAAGGAAACGGCAGATTTTTGCCAGATAAGCGTAGAAAAAGGTGGGCTTGGTGGGCGGGATATTCTCCCACGCCTTCATGTAGGTATCGCTGACGCTTTCCTCGGCATCCTCCCGGTTCCACAGAAGCCGGTAAGATAGATTGTATAGCTTGCCGCCATAGGCAAGCTCCGTTTGCCGGATGGCATCCTCATCCCGGCGGAAATAGAGGGCGATGATTTCGTCATCCTTCATAGTGGCACCTCCGATTGTTACCCTCACTTTGATAGTGGGTTTCTTTGTTGGTTTGGTTACAGGAACGTGTGTAAAAACGAGCGGGTATTAAAAAGGGGGGGGCACCTTATAAAAGATGCCCCCACAGGTTTATTTTTCCAGAATCACCGGGCAGCTGGTGCTGACGGCTTGCTTCATATAGGCGGCAGCTTCCTCCGGGCGGAGCTTCTGCTGTTCGCCGGTGAGCATATTCTTCACAGAACACATTCCCTCGGCAATCTCGTCTTCGCCCAGCAGCACCGCAAAGGGCACGCCCAGCTTGTTGGCATAAGCCATCTTCTGCTTGAACTTCTTCTGTTCGCCGTAGAGCTGCACCCGCAGACCGGCGCTGCGCAGCGTCTCTGCCAGGGCAATGGCGGGGGCGGCGCTTTCGGTCATGGGCAGCACCAGCGCATCGGCGGGGGCGCTGGGCAGCTGGGGATTCAGCAGACCCTGTTCGTCCAGCACATAGAACAGCCGGGTCAGACCGATGGAGATGCCCACGCCGGGCAGACTCTTTTCGATGTAGTAGCCAGCCAGATTGTCATAGCGGCCGCCGGAGCAGACGGAGCCGATCTCCGGATGATCCAGCAGGGTGGTCTCATACACCGTGCCGGTGTAGTAGTCCAGGCCACGGGCAATGGTCAGGTCAACGGCAAAATTCTCCTCCGGCACACCAAAGGCAGACAGGTTGGCGGTGACGGTTTTCAGCTCCATCAGACCCAGATCGAACAGCTCGTTTCTGCCGGTGTAGCCCTCCAGCGCGGCAATCACCTGGGCGTTGGTGCCCCGGATGGCGATGAAGGTAAGGATTTCTGTTGCCTGTTCTTCGGTCAGACAGCAGTCCTCCATGAGGATGATCTTCACCTTGCCGGCGCCGATTTTGTCCAGCTTGTCCACAGTGCGCATGATGTCGCCGGACTGCTGGCTCAGACCCAGCATATCATAGAAGCCGCTGAGAATCTTGCGGTTGTTCACCCGAATCTGGAACCGGGTCAGGCCAAAGCCCCGGAAGACCTTGTAGATAATGGCGGGAATTTCTGCCTCGTTGAGAATGTCCAGCTTGCCGTCACCGATGATGTCGATGTCCGCCTGGTAAAATTCGCGGAAGCGGCCCCGCTGTGCCCGCTCGCCCCGGTAGACCTTGCTAATCTGGTAGCGGCGGAAGGGGAATGCCAGCTCGTTATAGTGCAGCGCCACATATTTTGCCAGGGGCACCGTCAGGTCGAACCGCAGCGCCAGGTCGCTGTCGCCTTTCTGAAAGCGGTAGATTTGCTTTTCGGTTTCGCCGCCGCCCTTGGCAAGCAGAATCTGGGCATCCTCGATGGCGGGGGTGTCCAGGGGGGCAAAACCATAGGAGGCATAGGTGCGGCGGAGAATGTCCACCATGGTTTCAAAACGAATCTGCTTGTCGGGCAGCAGCTCCATGAAGCCGGACAGAGTCCGGGGCTTGATAATTTCCATAGGTATTTCCTTTCTAAAGTGAAAATCCGCCCGCCGGAAAGGGTGGGCGGAATATGTGACGGCAGGTCAGAAGCGGGTCTTGGTGTGCAGCATTTCGCGCCAGTCCAAGTCGCCTCGCTGCAAGCCCATAATGAACATTTCGGCGCTGGCCAGATTGGTGGCGATGGGCACATTCTGCTTGTCGCAGTGGCGGATGGTTTCAATCATCTGGCTGTCATCCCAGGGGTCGGTGGTGTTGGGGTCGGTGAACAGCAGCACCAGGTCGATTTCATTATAAGCAATGCGGGCGTTGATCTGCTGGTGACCGCCCTGCTTATGGGAAAGCAGCAGGGTGATGGGCAGACCGGTATTGTCGGCAATCAGGCGACCGGTGGTGGCGGTGGCAAACAGCTTGTGCTTCATCAGCACGCTTTTATAGGCGGTACAGAACTGAACCATCAATTCCTTCTTTTTATCGTGCGCCAGAAACGCGATATTCACAGCAGTCACTCCTTTGTATAGTTCAAAAAAATCTTAGTGCCAGGGAATGGGCTTATGGTAGCCTTGCAGCCGGGCGGCAATGCGGCGGAAGTCACGGGTGGCTTCGCATCGGCTGGCATATTTCAGCAGGGGCAGGCCGAAGGCTGCGGCCAGAGTTACATGACAGTCCTCCAGAACAATGCCCAGCAATGGCAGACCGGCGGTGTCCATCACGTCGTCGATGGTCAGGCGCACGGTGGAGAGCAAATCCTTGTCTACCCGGTTGACAATCAGTTTTGCATTGGTTTTTCCGGCTAACTCCAGCAGTTCCCCCACCCGGGCGGCATCCCGCACGGCAGCCGGACCGGCACCGGTGACCACCAGAAAGGAATCGGCGGCGGCACAGACCAGCCGGAAGCCGGCATCTACACCGGCAGGGGCATCCAGAAAGATATAGTCGAAGCGCTCCCGTGCCCGCTGGAACAGGGTAATGAAAGATTCGGTATTGATGTCCTCGGGGCTGCGGTTCATGGGGGCGGTGAGGAAGGAAAGGTTATCATAGATGGGATGATGGGGGGCGTTTTCCAGCTCATAGCCAAACTCGCTGACATCCAGGAAGGAGAGCCCGCCGCAGTCGGACATCCCCAGGGAAATATCCAGATTTCGCAGACCCACATCGCAGTCCACGCACAGAATCCGCTTGCCTGATTCTGCCAGTGCCGTGGCAATTCCGGCGCAGACAGAGGTTTTCCCGGTGCCGCCCTTGCCGGACACAACCGCAATCAATTCACCCAAACCAGCCGTGCCTCCCCAGAGTTTTCTCCATTATAAAGCAAAACGGCGTAAAAATCAATAGGGAAGTCCGGGACGAAAAAGGGAATTTCATTACAATTCACGAATCGGGGTGATGCGGTTCTGCGTCTCCCGGCAACATTCCCAAAAGGGGCGGCGTACTCTGCCGAACCTTGGCGAAGGCGCAAGGAAAAATCATATTCCTGCAAAAAAGGGGTTGCGCCGGGATGGAAACTGAGCTATAATTTAGTTGTAAAAAATGGGCGTATGCCCTGAGATAATGGAGGATGATTCCCATGTTTACTTCTATGATTGAAACACTGAAGGCGAATCCCCGCAAAATCGTCTTTACCGAGGGCACCGATGCCCGTATTCTGGAGGCTACTTCCCGCCTGGTTGAGGGCGGCTTCCTGACTCCCGTGCTGGTTGGCAATGTAGAGGCCGTCAAGGCCGCTGCTGCCAAGGGCGGCTTCAACATCCAGGGTGTCGAGATTCTCGACCCCGCTACCTACGAGGGCATGGACGAGATGGTGGAAACCATGGTTGCGCTGCGTAAGGGCAAGATGAGCGCTGACGAGTGCCGTGCCGCTCTGAGCAAGGGCAACTATTTCGGCACCATGCTGGTCAAGCAGGGCAAGGTGAACTGCCTGCTGGGCGGCGCTACCTACTCCACTGCCGATACCGTCCGTCCCGCACTCCAGCTGGTGAAGACCAAGCCTGGCGCACACCTGGTTTCTTCCTGCTTCATCATGGTGCGCGGCGAGGAGCGCCTGGCCATGGGCGACTGCGCCATCAACATCAGCTATGAGGACTCCGTGGACAAGGAGGGCAACGTGGTGCTGTCCGCTGCTCAGAAGCTGGCAGAGGTTGCCATTGAGACAGCCAAGACTGCCAAGGTCTTTGGCATCGACCCCAAGGTTGCCATGCTGAGCTTCTCCACCAAGGGCTCCGGCAAGGGCGGCACGGTGAAGCTGAGCCACGATGCAACTGCCATTGCCAAGGAAATGGCTCCCGAGCTGGCAATCGACGGCGAGATGCAGTTTGACGCTGCCGTTGCTCCCGAGGTCGGTCAGCTGAAGTTCCCCGGCTCCAAGGTGGCTGGCTATGCCAATACCTTCATCTTCCCCTGCATCGAGGCCGGCAACATCGGCTATAAGATTGCCCAGCGCCTGGGCGGCTTTGAAGGCTACGGCCCCATCCTGCAGGGTCTGGCTGCTCCCATCAACGACCTGTCCCGTGGCTGCAATGCCGACGAGGTCTATAAGATGGCTATCATCACCGCCGCAATGGCCTAATCCGAAAAAAGTTTATATTGCAAAAGCCCATGACCTGTCAAAAGGCCATGGGCCTTTTCATAGCTCGCCGCCAATCACAGGGAGTGCCAACCTGACGACCCGAAACTCTAGCAATCGAGTGGTTCTTTGAATGGTTTTTGCTAAATGCTTCTGAGTTCTTGGCTTCCCCCGGGGGGAAGCTGGATTTTTTGTCAATCGGCACTTCGGAACCGATTGGTAAAAAAGACTGATGAGGGGCGGCGAGCGCTTAAAATCTCCACAGCAGTACGTTGAATGGTGTAATCTGGAACATATGCCACTCATCCAGCTGCATTCTTTGACCAACCTGTCGCCACCCCTCATCAGTCACGACAAAATATCGGTTCCGAAGTGCCGATATTTCATCGTGA
>ERZ838577.4049-NODE-4049-length-12888-cov-4.539546_pt1 | contig 12888 bp, 9 predicted proteins | sample MGYA00519682_ERZ838577 | MGnify/ENA primary metagenome ERZ838577 (study PRJEB31850, sample SAMEA3708838) | human gut metagenome | biome: human gut; feature: human-associated habitat; material: faeces | place: China | collected 2014 ...
CCACGTCGTTGACACTGGTTCCTAAGACCAGCGCGTCTGCCAATTCCGCCACATCGGCTTATTGTTTTTTTGTTTTTTAAGACTTTCTTAATATATCATATTTTTATTTTTTTGTCTAGTACTATAATGTATTTTCTCTTGACTATTTGGAAAATTTAATGTAGAATATATAATATTTTAATAAAAGAAAAGAGGAATTATAGTATATGATATGTTCACAATGTAAAAAACGCACTGCAGTTGTATTTATAAACAAAATTGAAAATGGCGTTTCTTCAATGGAAGGCTTATGTAAAGAGTGTGCAAAAAAACGTGGATTAGATGTTCCTGAGACTAATACAAATCAGTCTACTTCTAATCAAACGAATAATAATATAGATATGAATAATATGTCAAAACAGTTAGAGTCTTTGTTTAAGGATTTATCTTCTAATTTAAAATTGGAAAATCTTGAAAATATGGATTTTGAAAATTTTGAATCTGATGGTGATGAAGATGTTGATGATGAAAATGCTCCAGAGGGTATTTCTATGGGAATTCCTATTGGATCTATCTTTGCTAATTTTGTTCCTAAAAAACAAAAAGATGAGGAAGAAACTAATGGTGGTAGACAAAAGGTTAAAGTTGAATCAAAGAAAGCTAAGAAAAAGAAAAAATATCTTGATACTTTTGGAACAAATCTAACTCAAAAAGCTAAAAATAATGAACTTGATATGGTTATTGGTCGTGATAAGGAAATTCAAAGAGTTATACAAATCTTAAATAGACGTACTAAAAATAATCCTTGTTTGATTGGTGAACCAGGTGTTGGTAAAACAGCAATTGCTCAAGGTTTGGCTATAAAAATTGCTAATAATAATGTTCCAGCAAAACTTTTAAATAAAGAAGTTTATTTATTAGATATGACATCTGTTATAGCTGGTACTCAATTTAGAGGACAATTTGAAGCTCGTATGAAAGGTATTATTGATGAATGTAAAGAATTCAAGAATATTATTCTTGTAATAGATGAAATTCACAATATAATTGGAGCAGGAGATGGAGAACATTCTATGAATGCTGCTAATATTTTAAAACCATCACTTGCAAATGGAGAAATTCAATTAATAGGTACTACTACTTTAAGAGAATATAGAAAATATATAGAGAAAGATACTGCATTAGAAAGAAGATTCCAACAAGTTTTAGTTGAAGAACCTAATATCGATGATACAATTTCAATTTTAACAGGAATAAAGAAATATTATGAAGAATATCACAAAGTAAAAATTTCAAATGATGTTATAAAACAAGCAGTTATAATGTCTGAAAAATACATTCATGATAGATTTTTGCCAGATAAAGCAATTGATATTTTAGATGAGGCTTGTTCTAGAATTAATCTTGAAAATAAAGAATTGTTTAAACTTGAAATGTTAAAACAAGAACTTGCTGATGTTCAAGCACAAAAAGAAGATGCTGCACAAGCAGATTCAACAGAAGATTATCAAAAAGCAGCAGATTTAAAAACTAAAGAATGTAGATTAATTGAAGAAATTGACCATTTAAATAGTACAATAAAATTAAAATCTTTAACAGTTCAAGATATAGCACAAGTTATTGAAAATTGGACTAAAATTCCAGTTAAAAAAATTACAGAAGCAGAGACACAAAAACTATTAAATCTTGAAACAAATCTTCATAAAAGAGTTATTGGCCAAGATAAAGCAGTATCTGCAGTTTCTAGAGCAATAAGAAGAAATCGTGCTGGACTTCAAAGCACGAAACGTCCACCATCATTCATATTTGTTGGACCAACAGGTGTTGGAAAAACAGAACTTGCAAAAAGCTTAGCATATGAAATGTTTGGATCAGAAGACTCAATAATAAGAGTAGATATGTCTGAATATATGGAAAGCCACTCAACAGCAAAACTTATTGGTGCACCTCCAGGATATGTTGGATATGATGATGCAGGTCAACTTACTGAAAAAGTAAAAAGAAAACCATATTCTATTATATTATTTGATGAAATTGAAAAAGCACACCCGGATGTATTTAACATTTTATTACAAGTATTAGATGATGGAAAACTTACAGATTCACAAGGAAATGTTGTTAGTTTCCAAAATACAATTATAATTATGACATCAAATGCAGGTTCAAATGTTAATACAAATTCAATTGGTTTTGATAAAAAAACAGTTGATAATAATAAAATAGAAGAAAATCTAAAACAAGTTTTTAGACCTGAATTTTTAAATAGAATAGATGAAATTATAGTATTTGATTCATTAACAAAAACTGAATTATTACAAATTGTTGAATTAATGTTAAAAGATACAGTAAAAGCTTTAGCAGACAAAAATATTTCTTTAAATGTTTCAGAAAATGCAAAAGATTTTATATTAGAAAAAGGAACTAATTTGAAATATGGTGCAAGACCCTTAAGAAGAGCTATTCAAAGATATGTTGAAGATGAAATTTCTGAAATGATTTTAAAAGGTGATGTCCATGATGGGCAAACTATTAATGTTGACATAGAAAATAATGAATTAAAATTTAATATTGAATAATTAAAAGTTCTCTGCATTTTTGCAGAGACTTTTTAATGAAAAAAGGAAGGAAAATAAAATGGTAGATTATATAACAATAATAGGTGGAGGATTAGCTGGAAGTGAAGCTGCATATCAAATAGCAAAAAGAGGAATAAATGTAAAATTGTATGAGATGAAGCCTGATAAATTTACAGAAGCACATAGTAATAAAAATTTGGCTGAGATAGTATGTAGTAACTCGTTCAAATCTAATTTACATACAAATGCATGTGGTTTGTTAAAAGAAGAATTAAGAAAACTAGACTCATTGCTAATAAGAATAGCAGATGAAACACAAATACCAGCAGGACAAGCATTAGCAGTAGATAGAGAATTGTTTTCACAAAAAGTAACAGAAGAATTAGAAAAAAATCCATTAATAGAAATAATTCATCAAGAAGTAACAGAAATAGAAAAAATTGCAGAAAAAGGAATTGTAATAATTGCAACAGGACCATTAACATCAGAAGGATTATCAAAAGAAATCTCTAAAATAACTGGAGAAGATAAATTACATTTTTATGATGCAGCTGCACCAATTGTTACAAAAGAAAGCATTGATTTTAATATTGCTTTTTTTGGTAATAGATATGAACAAGAAAAAGGAAAAGATGAAACAATAGATGATTGGAAAGAAAGATTACACAAACAAGAAGCAAGTTATATAAATTTACCAATGAATAAAGATGAATATGAAAAATTTGTAGAAGAATTAATAAAGGCTGAAGTTATAACATTACATGAATTTGAAAAAAGAGAGATATTTGAAGGTTGTATGCCAGTAGAAGTAATGGCAAAAAGAGGAAAAGATACATTAAGATATGGACCATTAAAACCAGTTGGATTTGATGACCCAAGAACAGGAAAAAGACCATATGCAGTAATTCAATTAAGACAAGATAATGAATTAGGAACAATTTATAATATAGTTGGATTTCAAACAAATTTAAAATATGGAGAACAAAAAAGAATATTTGGAATGATTCCCGGACTACAAAATGCTGAATTTGTAAAATATGGAGTTATGCATAGAAATACATATATAAATTCAACGAAATTATTAGATAACACATATAACTTCAAAGATAATAAAAATATTTATTTTGCAGGACAAATTACTGGTGTTGAAGGTTATGTTGAATCAATTTCATCAGGAATGGTGTCAGCATTAAATGCAGTTGCACAAATAAAAAATGAAAGCAGAATTGAATTTTCAAATTTAACAATGATAGGAGCATTGGCAAAATATATTTCAACAGCAAATGACAAATTTCAACCAATGAATGCAAATTTTGGAATTATTCCAGAACTTCCAAAGAGAATAAAAGACAAAAAAATAAAGTATGGAATGTTGGCAGATAGGGCGATTGAAAATTTAAAAATATATTAAACAAAAAATGATAAAATATTAAAAAAATTGACAAAAAACTCTTGCAAGAAATAAAGTGATATGATAGAATAACAACTGAATAAAATTCGGAAATAACAAAAGAAAGGAACATATTAAGAAGCAATCAACTTAATATAACAGGTTAAAAATAATGGAAGAATTAATTAATGAATTAGATATATTTGTTAATGAAAAAGCAATTTTAAGTGCTCAAATAAAAGATATAGAAAACAAAAGAAATGAATTAGCAAAAGAAAGAAATACAAAAAAAGCACAAAATAAAATAAAAAATGATGAAGAAGTTTGGTCTGAAGTAAATTGCTTAGGAAAACAAATATCAGATTTAGGAAACCAAAGTCAATGGTTTCAAAATCAAATAAATTCTAAACTATTAAATGTAAGAGAACAATCATTTGTAGAAATAGATAATTTGATTGCTGAGAGTGTAAGAAAAAGTAGAATTATTAGTGAACAAATAGAAGAAAATAGAGATAATTTAGAACCAGAAGAAATTTATGAATTAACAGAATCAATAAATGAGATTGGACAAGAAATGGCTAGAATTATGTTTGCAAAAAGATTAATAAAACATAATCAAATTATTGATGTAATTAATCTATTTTCAGCTACAGAAACAGAAGAAAGCCAAGAACAAGATGAACAAATAGATGAAATACTAGAAAGTCAAAAAATAGAAAATACAAATGAAAATGAGCAAGTTCAATTAATAAATGAAGAGCTAAAACCTATTGAAGAAATTGCTATTGATCCAGTATTAACAGATTATTATAATAATATAAATGAAATAACTAAAAATTTAGAAAAAGAAATAATTACTTTAGAAGAAACTGAAGAAAATCAATTAGTTAATACAAATACAGAAGAACCAACAACGATAAAGAATATTGTTGTAAAAGTAGAAAATGGTGAATTAATATATAAAGCAGAATTAAGTAATGAAACAACAATAAAAATATATCCTATTAAAGAAAAAATATTAGAAAAAGAAAAATTTGAAAGAGAAACATGGAAAAGAGAGTTAATAGAATATTCAGCAAAGAACTATAGAAACTTAAGAAATATAGCAATAAAGAAAATGGATCCAATTGTTTGTGAAATTTTAGATAGATATGCAGTACAATATGATATGGATTCTCAAAATTTAGTATATAACTATGTAATGTCATTTTCATCAATAGATGATTACGATTCAGATATATTACCAGCTATAACATATAATTTATCATATATAAATGAAGCAAAAATAAGTAAAAAAGAAATAAAAATTTTACAAAAAATAGTAAAAAATTCAACACAAAATGCATTAGTAGATATAATTGGAAATGTAACACTATCAGAAAAAATAAAATGTTTTATGAAGAAAATATTTAATATAAGTAGTGCAAATATATTACCAGAAGGAAATAAAGAATAATTAATAAATTTAATATAAAAAACATTGACATAATAGGAAAAAAATGATAAAATATTAACCGCAATACGAATTATTTTTAATAATTTGTTTGCGGTTAATTTAATTTTTAAAATTAAGTAAAATTAGGGAAAGAGGTGAAATTTAAGTGCCAACAATTAATCAATTAGTAAGAAAAGGAAGAAAATCAACAAAGGCAAAATCAACAGCACCAGCTTTACAACATGGATGGAATTCAAAAAACAAAACATTAACAAACAATAAAGCACCACAAAAAAGAGGTGTATGTACAGTTGTAAAAACAGTAACACCAAAGAAGCCAAACTCAGCTTTAAGAAAAGTTGCCAGAGTTAGACTTTCAAATGGTTATGAAGTAACATCATATATCCCAGGAATAGGACATAACTTACAAGAACATAGTGTTGTTCTAATCAGAGGAGGAAGAGTAAAAGACCTTCCAGGTGTTAGATACCATATTATCAGAGGAACATTAGATACTGCAGGTGTAAAAGACAGAATGCAAGGACGTTCAAAATATGGAGCAAAACGCCCAAAAAAATAAATCGATAAAGGATTTATTTTATAGTGCATGCACATCTTACTAAATTAAGGTACTTAAATTTAGAATAGATAATGTAGCACTAAACGGAAAATCAATAGATTTTCAGAGTAACTTAGATATCTTATAGATATCATCAATAAGAGAGCAAATCTCAGAAAGAAAAGGAGTGAAGAATAGTGCCAAGAAGAGGATTTATAGCAAAAAGAGATGTATTACCAGATCCAATATACAATAGCAAAGTTGTTACAAAATTAATTAACAACATAATGTTAGATGGTAAAAAATCAGTTGCTCAAGGAATAGTTTATGATGCTTTTGATATAATAAAAGAAAAAGAAGGAAAAAATCCATTAGAAGTATTTGAAGCAGCATTAGAAAACATCATGCCAGTTCTTGAAGTAAAAGCAAGAAGAGTTGGTGGAGCAACATACCAAGTACCATTAGAAATTAGACCTGAAAGAAGACAAACATTAGGTTTAAGATGGTTAGTAACATATGCTAGAACAAGACATGAAAAAACAATGGCTGAGAAATTAGCTGGTGAAATCATGGACGCTGTTAATGGAAACGGTGGAGCATTTAAGAAGAAAGAAGATACACATAGAATGGCAGAAGCTAATAAAGCATTTGCACATTATAAATGGTAAAATTTAGATTGAGAAAAAAAGTGTAACAATTATTTCAATCATAAAATGAAAAAAAGGAGGGAATAATTACATGGCAGGAAGAGCATACCCACTAGAAAGAACTAGAAATATAGGAATAATGGCTCATATTGATGCTGGTAAAACAACAACAACAGAGAGAATATTATTCTATACAGGGAAAACACATAAAATAGGAGAAGTTCACGAGGGTGCTGCAACAATGGACTGGATGGAACAAGAACAAGAAAGAGGTATAACAATAACATCTGCTGCAACAACATGTTTCTGGAAAAATAACAGAATCAATATAATTGATACTCCAGGTCACGTTGACTTTACAGTAGAAGTACAAAGATCTCTAAGAGTACTTGATGGTGCGGTTACAGTATTAGCAGCAAAAGGTGGAGTTCAACCACAAACAGAAACAGTTTGGAGACAAGCTGATAAATACCAAGTTCCAAGAATGGTATATGTAAATAAAATGGACATCGTTGGAGCAAACTTTATGCTTTGCGTTGACCAATTAAAAAATAGATTACATGCAAATCCAGTACCAGTTCAATTACCAATCGGAGCAGAAGATCACTTTAGAGGAATTGTTGATTTAATTAAAATGAGAGCATTCATCCATAAAGATGATTTAGGAAAAGAAATTGAAGAAACAGATATTCCAGAAGATATGTTAGAAGAAGCTAAAAAATGGAGAACTACAATGATTGAAGCTGCATGTGAACAAGATGAAGAATTAATGATGAATTATTTAGATGGAAAAGAACCATCTGAAGAAGAAATCAAAAAAGCATTAAGAAAAGGAACAATAGCAAATCAAATCGTTCCAGTAACATGTGGTTCTTCATATAAAAACAAAGGTGTACAAGAATTATTAAATGCAATAGTTGACTATATGCCATCACCATTAGATATACCTCATATCAAAGGAACAACATTAGATGGTGTTGAAACAGAAGCTAAAACATCTGATTCAGAACCATTTGCTGCATTAGCATTTAAAATTGCAACAGATCCATTCGTAGGAAAATTATGTTTCTTTAGAGTATATTCAGGAACATTAGAAACAGGATCTACAGTTTTAAATTCAAGCAAAGACAAAAAAGAAAGAGTTGGAAGAATTCTACAAATGCACTCAAATCACAGAGAAGATATTGAAAAAGTATATGCTGGTGATATTGCTGCTGCAGTTGGATTAAAAGATGTTACAACGGGAAATACATTATGTGATCCTGAACATCCAATAATTCTAGAATCAATGGAATTCCCAGAACCAGTTATTGATATAGCTATTGAACCAAAAGATAAAGCTGCTCAAGAAAAAATGGGAATAGCTTTAGCAAAATTAGCTGAAGAAGACCCAACATTCAAAGCTTATACAAATCAAGAAACAGGTCAAACAATCATTGCTGGTATGGGTGAATTACACCTAGATATCATTGTTGATAGATTAAAGAGAGAATTCAAAGTAGAATGTAATGTAGGTAAACCACAAGTTGCTTACAAAGAAACAATAAGAAATAAAGTTAAAGTTCAAGGTAAATTTATCCGTCAATCTGGTGGTAAAGGACAATACGGAGACGTATGGTTTGAAATGGAACCATTAGAGCCAGGTAAAGGTGTTGAATTCGAAAGTAAAATTGTTGGTGGAGCAGTTCCAAAAGAATATATTAAACCAATTGAACAAGGTTTAAGAGAAGCTGCTGAAACAGGAATTTTAGCTGGATATCCAGTAATCGATTTCAAAGCATCATTAGTAGATGGATCATACCATGAAGTTGACTCTTCAGAAATGGCATTCAAAATAGCTGCATCAATGGCATTCAAAGAAGGATGTAAACAAGCTAAGTCAGTTCTATTAGAGCCAATAATGAAAGTAGAAATAACAGTTCCAGAAGAATACATGGGAGATGTTATTGGAGATGTAAACTCAAGACGTGGTAGAATGGAAGGAATGGAAGCAAATGATGGAATGCAAGAAATAAAAGCATTCATACCATTATCAGAAATGTTTGGTTATGCTACAGACTTACGTTCAAAAACACAAGGTAGAGGAACATACTCTATGGAACCATCTCATTATGAAGAAGTTCCAAAATCAGTATTAGAAGCAATCGTAGCTTCAAGAGCTAAGAAAGAAAACTAATACACTAAAATAAAGAAATATGTGAATTTTGTAAAAATGCTTGCATTTTAGGCTGAAATGTTATAAAATGCAAGTGCAAAATAAAATACGTTATTAAATTTAAAATATAGAGAGAAATCTCAAAAAAATAAGGAGGAATAAAAAATGGCAAAAGCAAAATTTGAAAGAACAAAGCCACACGTTAACATCGGTACTATCGGACACGTAGACCATGGAAAAACAACAACAACAGCTGCTATTACAAAATATTTATCATTAAAAGGTCAAGCTAAATTCGAAGCTTATGATCAAATTGATGGAGCACCAGAAGAAAAAGCAAGAGGAATCACAATTAATACAGCTCACGTTGAATATGAAACAGATACAAGACACTATGCTCACGTTGACTGCCCAGGACATGCTGACTATGTAAAAAACATGATTACAGGTGCTGCACAAATGGATGGTGCAATATTAGTTGTTTCTGCAGCTGATGGACCAATGCCACAAACAAGAGAACACATCTTATTAGCTAGACAAGTTGGTGTTAAATACATCGTTGTTTACTTAAATAAATGTGATATGGTTGATGACCCAGAATTATTAGAATTAGTTGAAATGGAAGTTAGAGACTTATTATCAGAATATGGTTTCCCAGGAGATGAAATTCCAGTAATCAAAGGTTCTTCATTAAAAGTTCTAGAAAGCACATCTACAGATCCTAACGATCCTGTATATGCTCCAATGAAAGAATTAATGGATGCAGTTGATAGCTACATCCCAACACCAGAAAGACCAATCGACCAACCATTCTTAATGCCAGTTGAAGACGTATTCACAATCACAGGACGTGGAACAGTTGCAACAGGTAGAGTAGAAAGAGGAGAAGTTAAATTACAAGATGAAGTTGAAATCATCGGTTTAACAACAGAAAGAAGAAAAACTGTTGTAACAGGTGTTGAAATGTTCAGAAAATTATTAGACCAAGCTGAAGCTGGAGATAATATTGGAACATTATTAAGAGGTATTGATAGAAAAGACATCGAAAGAGGTCAAGTACTATGTAAACCAGGAACAATACATCCACATACAAAATTCACATCAGAAGTATATGTTCTAACAAAAGAAGAAGGTGGACGTCATACACCATTCTTCAACGGATACAGACCACAATTCTATTTCAGAACAACAGACGTAACAGGTGTTATTGAATTACCTGCTGGAACAGAAATGGTTATGCCAGGTGATAACGTATCAATGACAATTGAATTAATTACACCTATCGCTATCGAAAAGGGATTAAGATTCGCTATTCGTGAAGGTGGTAGAACAGTTGGTTCAGGTGTTGTTGCTGATATAATCGAATAATATTTGAATATATATAAAAAGAACTATGAGTTTTTCATAGTTCTTTTTGTGTATAATTAAACTTGTGTAATATTTTTGTAATATAAATTTAATGAAATTGCAATAATGAATTAAAAAATATATGTTATAATCAATATTATTAAATAACATTTTTATGCAAACTTGACATAATTTTGAAGAGGTGTTATAATTAAAACGTTAGAGATATTTATAAAAAGGAGAAGTGATACTATGGAAAATAATGAATTAAAGGTAACAGAAGAATTATTACAAAATATTGATGCTATAGTGGATTTAAAATTAGAAACAGAAAATTTATTAAATGAAGCAGATGCGGTAATAGAAAATTGCAATGAAATATTAAGTTGTTAATAAAGGAAGGGGATTTTAAAATATGGATTTAAAAAAATTAAATGATGAATATTTAAAGCTTAAAGGGAAATTAGATAACATAAATAATAGAATAAAAAAAGCAAATGAAGAAATTGAAACAATAGAAAGTAATAAGAAAGCTAAAGAAGGTGATATAAAAATTCTTGAGGGAGAACTTGAACAAGCCAAAAGAAGTAAAGATGAAGCATTAGTAAAAAGCAAAAGTGAAGAGATAAAAAAAGTAGAGTTAGAAATAAAAGGATTTAATGAAAAAGTTGAAGACATAAGAGAAGATATTAAATCATATCAAGATAAGTTAAAGGGAATTCAAGAGCAAATTAATGATAAATTAAAAGAATTGCAAGAAAATCCAGAACTAAAAAAACATATTGAAGAAGTAATGGAAAAAAGATATGAAAGACGATTAAAAGATGAAAAGAAAAAACTAGAAGTAGCATCAAACAAAAAAGCTAAAATTGAAAAATTACAAGAAATTGTTAATAAAAGTCCATCTGTAAAAAATTATTTAATAGGAATTATGAATTCAACACTTGAAACTGATAAATTGAAAAAACAAATAGATGATTTGAAAAAAGCTGATCCTATTGATACTAAGAAAATAGCTGATTTAACAACACAAATTTCACAATTAGAAGTTAAAATTACTAAAAATAAAGATTTATTAATGGGAATTAAAGGATTAGATTTTAAAGACGAAGATTTAAAAGAATTATTAGATAATGGAATTGTAGTAAATAAAAATGGAAAAATAGATTTAGCAGTAACTTTAAATAATAGAAGAGCACAATTAAATAGACAAGTTAAAAAATATACAAAGTCAATTACAGAACATGAGAAAGCATTAGAAACACTTGGAAGAAGTACATCAGAACAAACAAGTTCCGAGCCTAGTCAACATCAAAGTCCAACAAGAATTACAAGAACAGAACCAGCTCAAGATAGTAATTCTGAACAATCTCATGAAACAGAAAATTCCTCAGAACCAGCTCAAGAAGGAAGCGAACAAGAAGAAAAACCAAAGTGGTATCAATTTGTAAAAAGATTTAAAATATGGAATGAAAAAAGAAAGCAAAAAGCATTACCAGAAGCAGAACAACCAGAACTAACACCAGAGAATAATCCACAACCAAAAAATAATTTTAAAAACGCTTTAAAATATGATATAGTAAAAGATCTTTATAAACAAGCAGATAAGCAAGCACTAAAAGATGCAAGAAGTAAAGGAAAAGAAGAAGCCTCTTTTGAGACACCAATATCTCAAGACCAAGATGGAGATGAAAGATAATAATAAAAAAGGACAAGACTATAGTTTATAGTCTTGTTTAATTTTATTAAATATAAATTTTTCCAAACCTATTGCAATTTTAATAAAACAATAATAAAATAGAAACATCATGAATAAGAATAATAGCAAAAAAGAAACAAACATAATAAGAAAGGAAATAAAACAATGAATATATTACTAGATGCAATGGGAGGAGATAATGCACCAGATGCCAATATAAAAGGAGCATTAAAAGCAGTTAATCAAATAAAAGCAACAATAACATTAGTAGGAAAAGAAGAAGTAATAAGAAACAAAGTAAAAGAATTTACAGGAAAAGAAATTGAAGAAGTATCAGATAGACTAAAAATAAAAAATGCAACAGAAACAATTGAAATGGAAGATGGACCAACAGATGCAATCAGACACAAAAAAGATTCATCAATGGTAGTTGGATTTAAAATGCTAAAAGAAAACGAAGGTGATGTATTCATATCTGCTGGAAACTCAGGAGCCTTACTTGCAGGAGCAACTTTGCTTGTTGGAAGAATTAGAGGAATAGATAGACCTGCTATGGCAGGAATATTGCCAGCTTATAAAAGTAGACTTGTATTAATAGATTCAGGTGCAAATACAAACTGTAGACCAATAAACCTATTACAATTTGCCCAAATGTCAAGCATATATATAAGGAACACCTTTGGGGTAGAACATCCAAGAATAGGCTTATTAAACATTGGAACAGAAGAAACAAAAGGTAATGAATTAACAAAGGAAAGTTACAAATTACTAAAAGAAAAATCAGAAGAACTAAATATCAACTTTATAGGAAATGTAGAAGGAAGAGATGCATTTTCTGGTGAAGTTGATGCAATAGTAACAGATGGATTTACAGGAAATGTATTTTTGAAAACAACAGAAGGACTTGGAAAATTTGTAAAAAGAAGCTTAAAAGAAAACCTAATGAAAAATATATGGTCAAAAATAGCAGCACTACCATCACTTCCTGCAATGAATAAATTCTCAAAATCAATGGATTATAAATCTTATGGAGGAGCACTATTTTTAGGGGTAAAAAAACCAGTCGTAAAAGCACACGGAAGTAGTGATGCAAAATTATTC
>ERZ838577.4059-NODE-4059-length-12824-cov-20.303156_pt1 | contig 12824 bp, 9 predicted proteins | sample MGYA00519682_ERZ838577 | MGnify/ENA primary metagenome ERZ838577 (study PRJEB31850, sample SAMEA3708838) | human gut metagenome | biome: human gut; feature: human-associated habitat; material: faeces | place: China | collected 2014 ...
ACGGAAGTACCCCTCAGTCACCTGCGGTGACAGCTCCCCTAAAGGGGAGCCTGAATGTAAAAGAGCCTCCCCTTTAGGGGAGGGGAACCGTCGCAGACGGTGGAGGGGTTCCTTGTGAAATCTTTTGCTTGGTGTAAGGGATTTACGTAATAATCCCTCAGTAGGGTGCGATGCCCACATCGTCCCGCGTACCAGTAAAATTCACGAAAAAATCCAACACACGCCCAAAAACCCGAAATTGTAAAGGAGGTTCATATGGCAAAAATCACGATTCTTGGTGCAGGCGGCTTCGGTGTCAGCCTTGCCATTGCAGCATTTCAGAACGGGCATACCGTTACGGTCTGGGATATTTCCCAGCAGATCGTAGATGCAATTCTGCGGGACGGAGAGCACAAGACCAAGCTTCCGGGGGTAAAGATCCCGAAAGGCATCGGATTCACCACAGACCCTGTCTGTATGGAACACAGCGACATGGTGGTTTTTGTGGTGCCGTCCTTGTATATCCGTTCCGTGGCACAGCGTGTGAAGCCCTATCTTGACGAAAATGTCATTCTGGTCAACGCCAGCAAGGGACTGGAGGAAAAGACGTTCCTCACCATGAGCCAGGTCATTCAGTCGGAATATCCCGACAATGCGGTGGGCGTTATCACTGGCCCGTCCCACGCCGAAGAAGTGGGCAGAGGTGTGCCCACCACCGTGGTGGCTGCGTCCAAAAATGAAGCCGCTGCGGTGCAGATCCAGGAAACGTTCTCCAGTCACACCCTGCGGATCTACATCAACACAGACCCTGTGGGCTGCGAGATCGGCGGGGCATTGAAGAATATCATTGCACTGGCGGCAGGCATCTGCGACGGGCTGCACTGCGGCGACAACACCAAGGCGGCTCTGATGACGCGGGGCATTCACGAGATCACCAATCTGGGTGTCAAAATGGGCGGCAGGGCGGAAACCTTCGGCGGGCTGTCCGGTATCGGTGACCTGATCGTCACCTGTTGCAGCATGCACAGCCGCAACCGCCGTGCCGGAATCCTGATCGGCGAGGGAACTTCTCCCGAAGATGCAGTCAAGCAGGTAGGTACGGTAGAGGGCTATTACTGCTGCCACGCCGCGTGGGAACTGGCACAGCAGCACGGCGTTTCCATGCCCATTACGGAACAGCTGTACCATATCCTGTTCGACGGTGCCGACCCGCAGCAGGCACTGAACAACCTCATGAACCGCCCGAAAAAACATGAGTATGAGGAGTTTTGATTTTCGCTCCTTTTCAAAAATGTGCTTTCTCTTTAGGGGAGGAGGGGTTCTCTGTGGAATCTTTTGCTTGATGTGCTAGATTTTACGGAAGCACCCCTCAGTCACCTGCGGTGACAGCTCAGCACAAGGCACGCCCTTCGGGTGCCCTACAGGGGAGCCCTATACAAGCCTCCCCTGAAAGGAGAGGGGGACCAGCGAAGCTGGTGGAGGGGTTCTCTGTGGAATCTTTTACTTGGTGTGCGAGGTTTCACAGAAGTACCCCTCAGTCAAGCCTGCGGCTTGCCAGCTCCCCTTTCAGGGGAGCCTATTACAAATAAGCCTCCCCTTTAGGGGAGGGGGACCAGCGAAGCTGGTGGAGGGGTTCTCTGTGGAATCTTTTGCTTGATGTGCGAGGTTTTACGGAAGTACCCCTCAGTCAAGCCTTCGGCTTGCCAGCTCCCCTTTCAGGGGAGCCTATTACAAATAAGCCTCCCCTGAAAGGGGAGGGAGACCGCCGGTAGGCGGTGGAGGGGTTCAGTGAAATCTTTTACATGATGTTTCAGATTACGCTGAAAAACCGCCGAGATTACCCCACGTCCGCTTTCCAATCCACATTGCAGCGAGGTGCAGCATTATGCTAGATTATCGAATGGACACGTTTTTGTCCCTGTGTGAAACCAAAAGCTATACCAAGACGGCTGCGATCCTCCACCTGACACAGCCCTCTGTGACCCAGCATATCAAGTATCTGGAGCACTTCTACCAGTGCCCGCTGTTTCACTACGACGGCAAACAGGTGGAAATGACGGAGGCGGGGCAGTATCTGCGGGACAAGGTGATTCTCCAGCGTGCCCAGAATGTGGAAATCCGTAAACGGCTCCAGCAGATGCAGGAACCGATTTCCTTTGACATTGGGCTGACTCCGTCTGCCACATTTTCCTTTGCACTGCCGCGGCTTTGTACCTATGTCAACCGCAATGCAGAACCGCGGATACAGTTTCATGTGAGCAACACCCGCCGGCTGCTGCGGGGCATGCAGAACGGCATGCTGGATGCAATCATCATGGAGGGCGAAATTCCTGATATGCTGGTAGAAGCGACGGAATTGTGTCGGGAAAATATCATTGCCGCCGCCAGTCCGGAACTTTCGGAAGAACTATACGGCTGTACATGGAGCACTCTGCTGAAACAGCCCCTGATCGTGCTGGAAACCGGCTGCGGAATCCGGACGCTGGTACAGCGGCACCTGAGCCGCAGCGGCATTTCGCTCTACGATTTTCGGGAAGTCATTGAGGTGGACTCCTTTATTGTGCTGAAAGAACTGCTCCGGCAGGGGCTGGGAATCGCCTTTGTGCTGGAACCCACCATTCAGCAGGAACGGGACGAAAAACGGCTGGGGAGAATCTATGTGGACACCATGCCCATGTATGGCTCTCTCTATTTTGTCACCATGCGGGATCGTGCCGACAATGAACAGCTGTGGAAAATTCGCGACGTGCTGCTGCAAAAGACGTTTTCGGCGGGGAATTGATATTTAATATAAGCCTCCCCCTTTAGGGAAGGGGGACCGGCAAAGCTGGTGGAGGGGTTCCGTGGAATCTTTTGCTTAATGTATGAGGTTTCACGGAAGCACCCCTCAGTCACCTGCGGTGACAGCTCAGCACAAGGCACGCCCTACGGGTGCCCTAAAGGGGAGCCTATATACAAAATAAGCCTCCCTTGAAAATGGAGGGGGACCGCCGCTAGGCGGTGGAGGGATTCTTTGTGGGGAATCTTTTGCTTAATGTATGAGGTTACACGGAAGAATCCCTCAGTCAGCCTGCGGCTGCCAGCTCCCTTTTCAAGGGAGCCTATGTACAAATAAGCCTCCCTTGAAAAGGGAGGGGGACCGCCGCTAGGCGGTGGAGGGATTCTTTGTGGGGAGTTTTTTGCTTAATGTGTAAGGCTTTACGGAAGCACCCCTCAGTCACCTGCGGTGACAGCTCCCCTAAAGGGGAGCCTATTCCACCCGCATCTCACCGCCTCTTTTCCGGAGGCTCATTTCCACACATACCAATTCATAAGGAGGTACTGTCCATGCAGGGAAACTATTTGGAACAAGCACTAGGCATGATTCACTCGCGGCGGCTCGCTGCGGAACAGCAGAATCGGGAACGCATTATGGAAATTGAAAGCCGCATTCCGGAGGTGTCGGAGGTCAACTATCAGATGTTCCGCACCAGCCGCGACCTGATGCAGATCATTGTCAAGGGCGAAAACACGAAAGAACGGGTGGCAGCCCTGCGGCAGCAGAACCTACAGGCTCAGGAGATGATCCGCCGGCTTCTGAAAGAACACGGCTATCCGGAGGACTATCTGGAACTCCACTACACCTGCGAAAAATGCAATGACACCGGTTATTTTCAGCAGAAATACTGCACCTGTCTGACCGATCTGATCGCCAAGCTGTCCGCCAGGGAACTGAACAAGAGCGTTCAGTTTGAGCGGTGCAGCTTCGAGAATTTCGACCTGAACTATTATCGGGGCTTCCAGACCGAAAACGGCGGCAGCTGCTATCAGGCAATGGAAAAGGTCTACTTCTTCTGTCAGGAATACGCCCGCCAGTTCACCAACCACTCCAGCAGCATTCTGATGTTCGGGAAGACCGGCCGTGGAAAAACCCACCTCTCTCTCGCCATTGCCAATCGGGTGCTGCAAAACGGATACAATGTTCTCTATGATTCGGCGATCAACTTTCTGCGGCAGGTGGAAAAGGAACACTTCGGCAGAGGTGGCAGCAATGACGACACGCTGGACACGCTGCTGTCCTGCGATCTGCTGATTCTGGACGACCTCGGCACGGAGTTCCACAAGCAGTTCTACCAGTCCACCGTTTACAACATCATCAACACCCGCATGAATCGGGATCTCCCCACCATCATCAGCACCAACCTGAATCACAACGAAATTTCCGCCCTCTACGACGAGCGAATCACTTCCCGCATTTACACCACCTACACCTGCCTGCACTTCGTGGGACAGGATGTGCGGGTGCTGAAAAAGTCGAGAATGCAGAACGGGTGAGTGTGAAAAGAAAAAAGCCTCCCTTTTAGGCGGTGGAGGGGTTTTTTGTGAAGTCTTTTGCTTGGTGAAAAAGATTGATGTAGCAACCCCTCAGTCAAGCCTGCGGCTTGCCAGCTCCCCTTTCAGGGGAGCCTAAAATGAAAGAGGAAGCCTGAATGTAAAAGAGCCTCCCCTGAAAGGGGAGGGGAACCAGCGAAGCTGGTGGAGGGGTTCTTTGTGGAATCTTTTGCTTAATGTGTGAGGTTTTACGGAAGTACCCCTCAGTCACCTGCGGTGACAGCTCAGCACAAGGCACGCCCTACGGGTGCCCTAAAGGGGAGCCTGAATGTAAGCGGCTTGCCAGTTCAGCACAAGGCACGCCCTGCGGGTGCCCTTTCAAGGGAGGCTAATGTTAGAGATTTTTTCACCGGAAACGCCACAGAAATTTGACAAATTATCCAACATATGCTATACTATTGTTGACTGGAGGAGGGGGCTTTGAACGTGGGCGAATATTTCTTCTGTCCCAGATGCGGGCAGGCTTTGCAAAATGGTATGGCCTACTGTCCTGCCTGCGGGCTGCCGCTGACATTTCCGGCGGGAGATCTGTCGCCCTGTCCGCTGCTCCGGAAAAACAGCAGCAATTGTCTGGCAGTCACTTCGCTGGTGCTGGGCATCTGTTCGATATTGTCCTGCCTGCTGCTCCTGATCGATTCGGTGGGAGGCTTCTTCTGTTTCAACAGCATTCCGCTGGGGGCTGCCGGCGTGGCGTTGGGCATCATTGCCCGCGGAGAGATCCGCAGCCGTGACCCCCGCGGCAGCACGGCTCTGGCGACCGGCGGCATGGTCTGCTCGATCATCGGGCTTTGCATCGGCGTGCTGCTGGTGCTTCTCTCCATAGCGACTTTGGCAGTACTGATTCGGCTGCTGTTTTCTTACATTTAAAACGAGTAAAAAATTCAATTACGGAGGTAAACCCTATGTTGACTTGTGAAACCTGCGGCGAGATCGTGCCGGAGGGCACCCAATACTGTCCCAACTGCGGGGCACGGCTTTCCGGCGGAGAGCCGCCTGTGCCGGACGCACCGGATTCCTTTGCACCGGATACGGCAGATGTTCCGGAAGATTTCGGCACACCGGACAGCACCGCAGATTCCGCGGAAAGCACTGCCGCACCGACACCGGAAACACCGGACGCTGTCGGCGTGACCGGTGACACGAACCCCTATTCCATGCCGTCCGGCGGTGCGGTTCCCCAGCAGGCACCGAGCCAGTCCGGCGGCACCTATCCGCCCACTGGCAGCGGGCAGAACTACGGGCAGACACCGCCCCAGACACCCTATTCCCAGCAGCCCTACGGACAGGCGGGATACGGGCAGCAGAGCAATCCGCAGCCGAACAGCTACGGACAACAGGGCTACGGGCAGCCGAACAGCTATGGGCAGCAGGGCTACGGGCAGACAAACGGCTACGGACAGCAGGGCTATTCCCAGAACAGCTACTATCCGCCCCAGTACAATCCGCCCAAGAAGAACGACGGCAAGGCAGTCGCCGGACTGATCCTCGGCATCGTTTCCATTTTGTCTTCCTGCTCCGGTTCCGGCGTTCTGTTCGGCATTCTGGGCATCGTCTTTTCCTGCATGTCCCGCAAGGAAGCCAAGAACAACCCCAACGGCACAACCGGCAACTCCGGCTTGTCCACCGGCGGTCTGATCTGCTCCATTATCGGCATCGTGATCTCGGTTATCGTGATCCTGTCTACAGTGGTGGGCATGGTCAGTGGCATGCTGGACAGCGGCAGCACCTTCGATTCCTCCTACGACAACTATGAGTACTACGGAGATTTTGAAGATGCCTGCCGGTATTTCTTCGGACTTTGGTAATTTCTATGGCAATACCGCACAAAGCCCGCCTGACGGCTTTGTGCGGTGTTGCCCTATATCTGCACGCATGGGCGAATGGGTCTGTGCGTGCTTTTTTGTGAATTTTTTTCAGTTGTGCTGTTTTTTGAAAAACTGGTTTGGTATGATGGTGGGGTGGTGAGGGGATGGGGTTATTTTGTGGAATCTTTTGCTAAATGTAATAGATTTAGGGATAACCCCTCAGTCAGTGCTACGCACTGCCAGCTCCCCTTTCAGGGGAGCCTAAAATAAACCTCCCCTGAAAGGGGAGGGGAACCAGCGAAGCTGGTGGAGGGGTTTTTCTGTGGAATCTTTTGCTTAATGTAATAGATTTAGGGGTAACCCCTCAGTCAGTGCTACGCACTGCCAGCTCCCCTTTCAGGGGAGCCTAAAATAAACCTCCCCTGAAAGGGGAGGGGAACCAGCGAAGCTGGTGGAGGGGTTCTACGGATACAGCACAACGATTCAGACAACTTCATATCTCCATAAACGCACAGACCGGCTCTCCAGTCTGTGCGTTCTGATTGTTGAGCCAAACATTTTCAAATTATTCCTTGACACACATTCTGCAATATGGTACACTAAATTTAACCGAAAAGGCAATTCAGCGAAAGGAATGAACAACACGATGTTTCGAAGTTATGACCTCAGCGGCGTGTGGGACTTTTCCATGGCACAGATGGCAAAGGGCACTTTTCCCACGGCGTTTTCCGATACCATTTCACTCCCCAATACTACCTCTCTCGCCAAAAAAGGCACCCCAAATCCCAGACGGGAAACCGGTTTTCTCACCGATGCCTACGCTTTTGAAGGGCAGGCGTGGTTCCGCAAAAAAATCTATATCGATCCGGAACTGATCGACCCTGACATCGGCTGCTGCCCCATGAAGCTGACGCTGGAACGCACCCGCATGACGACCCTCTGGATCGACGGCAGGCGGGTGGGCAGCTGTGACAGTTTGTGCACGCCCCACGTCTATGACATCACCGCCTATGTGACCAAGCCGCTGGTGGAGATTCTGGTGCTGGTGGAGAACACCGGCTATCCCACCAAGGGCGGTCACCTCACCTCGCCGGACACCCAGTCCAACTGGAACGGCATCACCGGTCAGATGACGCTGGAAGTGTTTCCGGAGGTCTATGCAGACCATGTACAGGCGTATCCGAATCCGGCGGAAAAAAATGTCACCCTCACCATGCAGCTTCACGGGGCATCGACGGCAAGCTTTACCGCCACCGGCAGCGTCATGGAGGACGATGAGGAGGACAGCATTCCGCTGTTTCAGGCACAGCTGACGGCGGACGAAAACGGCACGGCTTCGGTGACGATCCCGCTGGACGAGGCGTACTATGCGTGGAGCGAATACCACCCCGCCATGTATTATCTGGTCTACAACATCGACGAGGCGGACTGCGGCTATGTCAGCTTCGGCATGCGGGAGTTCTGTGCCGACGGCAGCCAGTTCACGATCAACGGCCAGCCCACCATGCTCCGCGGCAAACACGACGGACTGATCTTCCCGAAAACCGGCTACGCTCCCACAGATGTGAACGAGTGGCTGCGGGTGCTGGGCATCGCCAAAAGCTACGGCATCAACCACTACCGCTTCCACACCTGCTGCCCGCCGGACGCTGCCTTTACTGCGGCAGATCTGCTGGGCATCTACATGGAGCCGGAACTGCCGTTCTGGGGCACCATTGCGGCTCCCGGTGAGGAGGGCTACAACGAAGCCGAACAGAACTACCTCATTGCACTGGGGGACAAGATGCTGGAAACCTTCGGCAATCACCCCTCGTTTGTGATGTTTTCGCTGGGGAACGAACTGTGGGGCAGTCCGGAACGGCTGGGGGAGATCCTGCGGCACTACAAGGAAAAGGACAGCCGGCATCTGTACACACAGGGCTGCAACAACTTCCAGCACTTCCCGCTGATGGTGCCGGAGGACGACTATTTTGTCGGCGTGCGGCTGAGCAAGGAACGGCTGCTCCGCGGTTCTTTCGGCATGTGTGATGCTCCGCTGGGACACGTCCAGACCGACCGCCCCAGCACCATGCACCAGTATGACGACGTGATCTTTCCCCGACAGACTGCCGGAGAGGACAGCGGCGACACGGAGGAGATCGAGATCCAGTACGGTACCGGCGTGAAGAAAGTGCAGGTCAGCAAGACTGCCGGCGGACTGATCCCCACCAAGCCGGTCATCACCCACGAGATCGGACAGTACGAGGTCTATCCGGATTTTCGGGAGATCGAGAAGTACACGGGGCCTTTGAAAGCACGGAATTTCGAAGTCTTTCGGGAACGCCTTGCTGCCAGGGGCATGCTGCATCAGGCGAACCGGTTCTTCCGGTGCAGCGGGGCACTGGCGGCTGCCTGCTACAAGGAGGAGATCGAAGCCGCCATGCGTTCCCGCTATATTGCCGGCTTCCAGCTGCTGGACTTGCAGGACTTTTCCGGACAGGGCACGGCTCTGGTGGGCATGCTGGACGCATTTCTGGACAGCAAGGGGCTGATCTCGCCGGAGGAATGGCGAATGTTCTGCTCCGACTGTGTATTGCTGGCACAGTTCCCGTCCTACGTGCTGATTACCGGCGAGATGTTTGCGGCAAAGGTTTCTCTGCGGACAGTGCTGCCCCAGTCCGGCACGGCGGAATGGCTGCTGATTCGGGAAAACGGCGACAAGCTGGGCGAGGGGAGATTTTCGGTACAGGCGGAATCCGGTCTGACGGAGATCGGCAGCATCTTCTGCCGCATGCCGGAGGAGTTGCAGCAGCCGGAACGGGTACACCTCATTCTGTCGCTGGCGGACACCGATGTCTGCAACGTCTATGACCTGATGCTCTATCCGGCGATCGCCATGCCGGCACTGGAAGATCAGGGGGAACTGTGTGTTACGGAGCAGCTGGAAACGGCACTGGCGGCTCTGGCGGCAGGGAAAAAGACGGTCTTTTTCCCCAGGGAAACGGCGGAGAGCATACAGGGCTTTTACTGTACGGATTTCTGGTGCTATCCCATGTTCCGCGACATCTGCAACTGGATGAAAAAGCCGGTTGCTGTGGGAACCATGGGGCTTTGCATTCAGGACGACCACCCCGCACTGGAACTGTTCCCCACGCAGGAGTACAGCACGCCCCAGTGGTATGACATTGTGACTGCGGCGGACTGCACCATTCTGGACGACACGCCGGCGGGGTTCACGCCCATTGTACAGATGATCGACAACTTCGAACGCAACCACAAGCTGGGCATTCTCTGGGAAGCCAAAGTGGGCAGCGGCAGCCTGCTGGTCTGCACCAGCCGCCTGTCCGAGATCGCCACCCGTCCGGAAGTGCGTTGGCTGGCAAAGAGCCTGCTGCACTACGCGGCATCAGAGGCATTCGCCCCGCAGCAGAGTGTGACGGCGGAACAGCTGCGGAAGTGGTTTGGGGTGTGAGGGATTTTACTGTGAAGCCTGAAGTGGAATGGAAAAGATTTCACGGGGTTACCCCTCCACCAGCTTCGCTGGTCCCCCTCCCCTTTCAGGGGAGGCTATTCTTCCAGCGGGGACACGGTGCAATCTGTCGTTACGATGTGAAAACGATTTACGAGAGAATCCCTCCACCGCCTGCGGCGGTCCCCCTCCCTTTTCAAGGGAGGCTAGTTATTTTAGGCTCCCTTGAAAAGGGAGCTGGCAGCCGTAGGCTGACTGAGGGATTTTACTGTGAAACCTAGCACATCAAGCAAGAGGCTTCACGAGAACCCCTCCACCGCCTAACGGCGTTCCCCCACCCTTTTCAAGGGAAGGCTAATCCGATCTCAAAGGAGTATACACATGGAAAAATTATTACTCATTGCAATTCCCGACACGGACGGCGTGGAGCAGGTCGCACGTCGGCTGCGGCTGCGGACGGTGCTGGTACAGCCGGAACAGTATGCCCGCAGTCTGGGGCAGCTTGCCGGTTATCCTGCTGCCGCGGCAGAGGAAACACCGGCGTTGCCCCTGCCGGAAACGGGGCTGCTGGTGATGTGCGGGCTGAAAAATTCCCACATGGACAAGCTGCTGGCTGCTCTCCGGAACGCCGGCATCGTCATTCCCCACAAGGCGGTGCTGACCCCTACCAACCAGAACTGGAACGTCTACCGGCTGGCACAGGAACTGGAACGGGAACGGCAGGCGATGGGGGAGAAGTGAATGTTCGTTTGAAAATTTTCTGGGCAAGTAGGGCGTGTAGAAGATGTTACGGAAGAACCCCTCCACCGCCTAACGGCGGTTCCCCTCCCCTTTCAGGGGAGGCATTTATCAGGTTCCTCTAAAAGGAAAATCTAAGAATAACGCCGCACAACCTGTAAAATAAACCTCCCCTGAAAGGGGAGGGGAACCAGCGAAGCTGGTGGAGGGGTTTCCTCTCTCTATCCCCACCCCACCAACGCAAAAACACGGCACACCCAAAGCGGGCGGTGCCGTGTTTTTGCATATAATGGAAGTTAAAAAATGGAATTGGGAAATGTCGTAATTTTACGGGCTTTATGCAGCGTTTCCTTAACCCAGCAGGAACTTCATCAATGTGACAGCGTCCTGAATGTTGAAACTGCCGTCAGCGTTCATGTCAGCACGCTGGAAATTCGGATCAGTTTCCGACGGTACAAGTGCAACTTCTTTGAACAGCATATCCCGCATGATCGCCAGATCGAATCCGTTCAGCATGCCGTCCTCGTTGACATCGCCGCGAATGACATTGCCGACTGGTTCGGTGACAGTGGTAGTGGTGGTAGTTTCCGCAGTGGTTTCTGTGGTGCTTGCAGTGGTGACTACCGGATCTCTGCCCTCTACGATGGCGTAGAACGACGGCTTTGCGGTGTAGTCCTCATTGAACAGCAGCGGAGTTTTTGCGGCTCTCCAACTCTTGTCGTCGGTGGTGCCCCAGAATACCACTGCGGAAATGCTGTCTGCATACTCTACGCATGCGTCCATGATGCCCTTGTACATCTCTGCCTGCTTCTCGAAGCCGGCTTCCGAGGTGTCAGAGGTGGTGATGTCCAACTCGGTGACCTGAATGTCCAGACCGGTTTCGACAAACTTTTCCAGAGCCTTCTTATAGGTGGAAACGTTGGGGAATCCAACGTCCAGATGGGACTGCATGCCGATACCGTCGATCAGTCCCTTGTCTTTCAGTTCCAGAGCCATTTTGCAGATCGCATCGGTTTTCTGCGGCATGTATTCGTTGAAGTCGTTGTAGTACAGCTTGGTGTTTGCCGGAGCGTACTTTCTGGCATACTCAAACGCCGGTTCGATAAAGGAGTTGTCGCCGAATACCTTGACCCAGCCGGAATAGTTGGCATTCTCGGACTGTCCGCCGCCGGTGCGGGGAACGCCGTTGTCCAGCCATGCTTCGTTGACCACGTCCCATGCGTAGAAGTCTACCGTCGGGTATTCTTCTTCCAGAGCCGCGAAAACGTTCTTGATGTAGTTCTCCATACGCTGGAGCATCACGTCCTTGGATACCCAGTCGCCGTCGTCCTGAAAGCCTTCCTTAAAGAACCAGTCCGGTGTCTGGCTGTGCCATACCAGCACGTGTCCGCGAACCGGAATGTTGTTATCACGGCAGTAATTCAGAATGGTTCTGGCACTTGCCAGATTGATGACCGGATCGGTGTTGCTGCCGGAAGCGAGGGTAGCGGCTTTGTTCAGAATGGATTCCGGCTTCAGTTCGTTGCCCAGCGTGATGCTGTTGAAATGCTTGGCGATCAGATCCTTGGTGGACTGGGGAGCCAGTTCCGCAGTGGTCACTGCGGTGCCGATCTTGAAATCGTTGGCATACACGTCCTTGAGGGACGGAATGTCTTTCTGAATGGGGTATACCGGAGCCGTGCGTACTTCGAAATCGTCGATGTACATGGTGGCTTTGTCGTTGCACTCAAAGTACAGGTATACCTTGGAAACGTCCTCGGAGAAGCTGAACTTCACGTTGGAGAATGTTGCCCAGTCGCCGTTGCTGGTCTGTGCCTGCAAATTGCTGTAGTGGCGTTCGCCGCTGGCATCGGTGTATTCCATGCTCAGATTGATCGAGTTGTACCACTCGGTCTTTGCTGCGGCACTGACAGTGTACTGCACGCCGGCTTCGCACCTGTCGTCCAGCAGGAACTGCGGGCCGTTCCAGTTTTTCTCTCTGTCGCTGATGCACATGGAGTAAGAGCCGCTGTATGCCTGCGAATCGGTTGCGGTAATGGTTTCTACGCCGCCTCTGCCGGTGAATGCCGAAACATCGCCGTCCTCGAAGCCGCTGCTGTAGATCTCTGTGGTGCCGTCGTCTTCTGCCGCACTGACAATGCCGGCAGAACTGCTGCTGAACGCTGTCGTTACCGGAACTGCTGCACAGAGCATTACGGCACTCAGCACGCCGGCAGTTACACGAGTTCTAATTTCTTTTTTCATGAATGTGTTCCTCCCTGCCACAAAAATATTCTATTTTATTGTAGCATGTGAAGCAGAAAAAGTCAACCAACCACACGAATATTTGTATGAAATCACAAAAAAGCACGCCTTATTTTGTGCAAAAGACGTGCTTTCCGGTTGGGGGAAGTGGCGGCTGCCACTTATATAGGTATTGTAATTTGTTGTTTGACATTTTTTGCAAAGTGTGGTATACTAAATTTTGAGGGCATACCTGAAAC
>ERZ838577.4068-NODE-4068-length-12788-cov-4.073039_pt1 | contig 12788 bp, 12 predicted proteins | sample MGYA00519682_ERZ838577 | MGnify/ENA primary metagenome ERZ838577 (study PRJEB31850, sample SAMEA3708838) | human gut metagenome | biome: human gut; feature: human-associated habitat; material: faeces | place: China | collected 2014 ...
TTACTTATTACCTACGCCCACACAAGTGGGCGCTGCCGGGCGGGTTCGGAACCAATGTATTCGTACAGGGTGTGTAGCGTCACTGGAAAAGCGGCACTGCCGCTAAAAATAAACATTCCGTAAACTATGAGCGGGGACAGTTGAAATCACCTGAAAAAGAAATATAATATAGCTCAAGACTAAGTGCTCAAGGTGATTGTATGAAGGATTTCAGCAGCTGGCTGCGTTCGCTCCCTGCAAAAATACAGGCCGGACTCTACCGGTTTATGTCCGGGCGATATGGCACGGATCGCCTGAATGTGGTGATTTTGTGTGTGGGTGTGGCAGCGAGCATCATTTATGCTTTTTTGCAGGGCAGCTGGGTTGGCCAGATTTTCTTCGTGTTGAGTTATGCACTGATGATTTTGGCCATCTGGCGCAGCCTCTCCCGGAATATCAATAAGCGCTATCAGGAGAACAGACGCTTCTGCCTGATGCTGGATCGGGTGAAGGATCGCAAGAACCGTTATTTTCTCTGCCCCCGCTGCCGCCAGACCGTCCGCGTCCCCCGGGGCAAGGGCAAGATTATGATTACCTGCCCCAAGTGCAAGGAAAAATTCCAGCGAAAAACCTGACAGCTTGAAAAAGCCCATGACCAAAATCGGTCATGGGCTTTTGAAGTTTCTTGAAATCAGTAGGGGCGCTTGCGCTCCTTTTTTTCCACCCGAATTGCCAGCCATTTCTCGGCCTGCATCCGGTGGTAGCGGCTGTCCATGAGGCTTACCATCTGGGTCATCATGCGCATCCACTGCTCGGCGGTCTTGCCCTCGCTGTTGCGCACGATCAGATAGGGGCAGCTCTCCAGAGGCCGGCGGCCAAAAGCCGCAGCAAAGGGCTTGCCAACGCCCAGTGCGATGGCATAGGGCGCCATGCGATAAAAATATTCCGGGTCGGCTTTTAACAGCCGGGCGGCCTCAGGCCGGTCGATGGAGCGCAGATAGCGGCGCAGTGCCAGAATTTCACCGGCATCACTGCGGTTGAGCTCCGTCCGTTTTCCGCCGAAAGCATACAAAAATCCCATGAGAATCTGCACCACCGATGCCCCCAGGGGAATCCAGGGCTGCCCGGCAATCAGACCCAGCAGGAACCAGAAGCCCACCAGCCCCAGGGAAATCCAAACGTGCAGCTTGTCCCGGGTGAACAGCTGGCAGGCAAACCGATGCATCTCCATGGCGGAAAAAAAGCCGAGCACACCGAAAATAATGGAGAGCAGTACCTCCAGCACGGAGATGGAGGTCATATTCATGGCAACACACACGCCGCAGAACACATGGCACACAGCCAGCAGCACCCGGAAGGGGAGGCGGTTGCCATAGCCGGGGCGGCACATGGTTTTCTCGCCGGGAATCATCCCGGCTGCTTTTTTGCACAGGGCGGCGTAGCCGGGGCTGCAACAGTTGACGACCGCCTGCTTTTTGAACAGGGCATCAAACACCCGGATTTCAAACAGGCTGCGCTCATTTCCCATATCCATCTGCTTGCGCAGGAGAATTCTGGAGCCAACGGGCTGGATAATCAGATAACCCATCTGCGCCCAGGACAGCACCATCATGCTTAGGTCGCCGCCTGCCATGGTCGTCCGGCAGCCCAGCTCACCGGCGCAGATGCCCTCGGGGGGCACGGCGGTGCGGGTACGGTGAGGGGGCAGGGTGCGCAGGAAAAGAAGCCAATACACCAGCGCCAGACCCAGGAAAATGCCCATGGGAATCAGCTCCGGGTTGCCGGTGCGCTGGTATATGCTGACGGAGGGGAACATCTCCCGGGGGACGGACAGGGTCATGCTCACAGACTCGTGGTCATTGAGGGAGGTGGTGCTGGAGCCGGTAATCATGTTGCCGCTGACGGCCAAATCCAGGCTTGCCTCGAAGCCCACCTGCTGATAGGTGCTGGTGAAGGTGGGAACGGTGGTGATATTATCGGGCAAGGTGACGATAAAGCTGAAGGCCTGCACCGGAAATTCAAAGCCGCTGAGCATGGGGAGCACCAGCTCCAGCTTTTTTTCGGGGGTGACGCTCACGGTGTTTTTCAGGGTATAGTCGAAGCGAACGGGGAAGTCGCCGGTCATGCCCCCGGTGATGCGGCTGATGGAAACCAGGGTGCGGCTGCCGGAACGGGTGGTGGGCACGGAGCTGCCGTTGACGGTTATCTTATCCGCGCCATAGGGCAGGGGAAAGCTCAGGTCGGTAGAACTGCTTTCCAGGTGGAGGTTGACGGTCATGCTCACCAGACAATCACCGTCGGCATTGACGGTGCAGTAGATGTCGATTTTAGAGGCGTTGCTCTCGGCAGAGACCTGTAAAAACAGCGCCGAGCAGATGAAAAGAAAGGCACACAAAACAGCAGCGCACCGCTTCAAGCCAATTCCTCCTTACATTTTTCACATTCATCTGCTCATTTTACCATAGAAATCATGGGATTGCAAGGATTTTTAATGATGGATCACGGCGATTGCACGAGTTACAAATGTGTGGACACATTGTCAGAAGAATTGGTGACCTGCTGGCACGAAGTGCCCGCGCCGCCCCTGAAAGGGGAGCCAAGGCGGCTGCGCCGCAATCCCCATCCACATCGATAGCACCCCCGGAAATTTCCGGGGGTGCTTTGTGTCTTATACGTCGAAGCGGTTATAGCTCTCGTAGCAGTCCAGGCAGAGCTTCTTGCCCCCTGCCAGGCGAATCCAGTTGGCACCGGTCACCTCGCCGCAGCACTGGCAGACGTAGGAATCAAACAGCCGTGCCTTCTCAGGAAGGTGAAGCTTTGCGTCCATCACCTGGAACATCTCTGCCGGCTGGCAGCTTTGATAATAGGCAAAGGACTCTTCCCGGGTCATGCCCTCGGGCTTGGGCTTCAGCACCAGCCGCAGGGACTGCCCGTTTTTCCGGTTGAAGAAGGTGAACGCCTGCTTGCCCCGCATATGGAACAGCAGATTGCCCTTGCCCACGCTGCAACCCAGCATCACCTGAATGGCATCCACGCCGCAGGCATCATTCTCGCTGATGCACACAATCTCCTCATCCGGGGAAAGGCATCCGGCGTTGCCGCCGCCGCCCAGCTGCAAGCCCAGCCGCTCAATGGCATACAGCGCCGCCTTGTAGCCGATGGTCAGGCCGCCGCAGGCGTGTCCGTGAAATTCCACGCATTTTTTCCACATTTCTTTATTGGCATCCATTTTTATAAACTCCTTTCATTTTTCCGGCAGAGGGTCATTCCTCCACCAGCACCATTTTTCGTCCTTCCACATCCAGCACTCTGCCCTTTACCTGGTATACCTGCTCCAGTGCCTCCGGGGTAAGCACCCGCCAGTCGCCGGCATCATACACCTGCCCCTGCCGCAGCAGCAGGAACCGGTCGCAGAACCGCAGCGCCAGATTCAGGTCATGAATGACCACAATGGCGGTCAGGCCGTCCTTGCGGCAAATCTCCTGCACAATTTTCAGCACCTGATACTGATTGTGAATGTCCAGGCTGCTGGTCGGCTCGTCCAGCAGCAGCAGCTTGGGCTGCTGCGCCAGCGCCCGTGCCAGCATCACCTTTAGCCGCTCGCCGCCGGAGAGCTGGTTGAGAAACCGTCCCCGCAGGGCATCCAGATTCAGCCGGTCCATGGACTCGTGGACAATCTGATGGTCCTTTTCCGTAAAGCCCCATTTCATATAGGGTCGTCTGCCCAGCATGACCACATCGTGCACGGTCATCTGGGTGCTTGGGACATTCTGGGACACGAAGGCAATCCGCTGGGAGACCTGGTGATTGCTCATGCGCAGGATGTTCTCTCCGTCCAGCAGGAAAGTGCCGTCATCCGCCTTGAGAATCTTATTGAGGCATTTCAGCAGGGTGCTTTTTCCCACGCCATTGTTGCCCAGAATGGCAAGGAATTTCCCAGGCTCCAGCTGAAAGCTTACATCCTTCAGCACTTCCTCGCAGCCATGATAGTGATAGGAAATATGATTCACTTCAATCATTTCCCCTTGCCCCCCTTAAACAGAAGATACAAAAACAGCGGGCCGCCCAGGAAAGAGGTAATGGCGCCGATGGGCAGAATGATGGGCATGATTGCCACCCGGGCGAACAGGTCGCCCAGCAGCAGCAAGGTAGCACCAGCCAGCACCGAGCCGGGAATCAGGTAGACATGGTTGTTGCCCACCACCATGCGGACAATGTGGGGGGCCACCAGGCCGATGAAGTTAATCAGACCTACCCGGGAAACAATTATGGAGCAGGTCAGGCAGCACAGCACCATGTTGGTCAGGGTCAGCTGCTGCACATTGATGCCCAGGCTGACGGCGGTTTCCTCGCCGTTGAGCAGGGCGTTATAATCCCAGCGGTGGAATGTGCAATACACAATCAGCACCAGCACCATCAGTGCCATGCCCCGCAGGTCGTTCCAGTCGGTGCTGCCCAGGTCACCGAAGGTCCAGAACACCAGGTTGGACAGCTGGATTTCGTTGGCGAAATACTGAATGAGGGTGGTGGCACCGCCCAGCATGGAGCTGATGGCAACGCCCGCCAGCACAATGCCCTCGGCAGAGACCTGCTTGAGCCGGGACAGTCCCAGAATCACGGCTGCCACCGCAATGGAGCCAAGGAACGACCACAGGGAAATGGCAACGCCGCCGGTGAGATTCAGGGTGACAATGGCAAAGGCAGCGCCGAAGGTAGCGCCCTGGGAAACGCCCAGGGTGGAGGCGGATGCCAGCGGGTTATGGAGAATGGCCTGGAGGATGCAGCCCGCCAGACCCAACCCGGCACCGGCGACAATGGCGGTGCAAATGCGGGGCAGGCGATTGTTGCGGATGACCAGATTCACCTTTTTGTCGGCGGATTTCCCGAAGATGCCCTTGATAAGCTCCGCCGTTGGGGTATTATAGGAGCCTGCACGCAGGGAAAGCAGAACGGACACCAGCAGCAAAGCAGTCAGGAGCATCAAAAAGAGAATGCTCCTGACCTGATTTTTCCGGTAGTCTGTTAAATCATGCTTATTCCCCGATAACAATCGGACGGAATTCATAGCCTGCTCCCTTCAAATCGTCATAGGGGTTGCTGCCCAGCAGCATGGTGAAGATTTCGCCGGCTTTTTCCACCGGGTCAATGTCCCGGAACTGCTGAGGGAACATGACGCAGGCGGCATAGTAAGCGTCCGCCAGCGCGGTTTCCAAATTGGAAGCGGAGGAGCGGAAGGAAATCTGGGAATACACCTTGCCCTCCTGCACAGCGGTCAGTGCCTCGTAAAAATCGGGATGTGCCTGGTAGTCTTCGTTAATCAGCTTCATGCCGTTGAAGTCCAGGAAGATGAATTCGGGATCCCATGCCAGCACCTGCTCCACATCGATGTTGAAGGCACCGGTCTGCTGGGTGGTGTTTGCCAGATTGTTGGCGTGAATCAGCTCGAAGGGACCGTAGTAGGCCTCGGTACCCTCGAAGCCGTGATGACCCTTGAAGGACACGCCGCCCACATAGCAGCTGGGCTTCTGGTCATCGGGGATGGACACGGTGCGCTGCTCCAAATCCTCCTGAATCCCCAGGAGGTAAGAAGTCAGTGCCTCTGCCCGGTCTTCCAGCCCGTACAGCTCGCCCAGAATCCGAATGGTGGTGTAGGCCTTTTCGTCCAGGGTGGTGTCGCTGCCGGGAACCACCACCACGGGGGTGCCGGTCTTCTGGCTCAGCTCATCGGGGTCCTGCTTGGCGTAAGCGCTCATCACAATCACCTGGGGCTCCACATTGACGATTTCCTCCACAAAAGGCTCGCCGTTGGTGCCGGTTACAGGCAAATCCTGGAACCGGTCAAAATTTACATAGTTGTACAGGCGGCTCATGCCGGGCTTGGTTTCGTAGTCTTCCACGCCGACCACCCGGTCGGCACCGCCCACATAGCAGGTGTAGCGCAGCGCACCCACGCCCACGCAGACAATCCGCTGGACATCGGCGGGAATTTCCACACTGCGATCCATGCTGTCAACGATGACCCGGGTTTCTTCGGTTTCGGCAAAGACGGTTACAGCGCCAACAGCCATGGAAAGCACCATGGACAGCGTCAGCAGCATTGCGAGGAGTTTTTTCATTTTTTTCTACCCTTTCTGTGTTTCATTCATGGGGCGGGATTGGAGCATTTGGCTCCACATCTCCGCTCGGAATTGACCTTGAAATCATTCTACCAGATAGAAGCATTCTTCGGAAGCCCCTCGGGGGGATATAATTTCCCTTTCATCCAGGAGAAAATTGTGCCGCGGAGTGGCACGCAAATACGGTTTTCAAAAAAATCTGAATTTTTTCAAAAAAGCTATTGACAAAATGAGCTTGACGTAATATACTAATGAAGCTGATTTCGGCGGTGCCGGAATCAACTTGACCACATGGCGGCATAACTCAGTTGGTAGAGTAGCCGGTTCATACCCGGTATGTCATCTGTTCGAATCAGATTGCCGCTACCAGGCCCGTTGGTCAAGCGGTTAAGACACCGCCCTTTCACGGCGGTAACATGGGTTCGATTCCCGTACGGGTCACCATGAAAAGCCCTGCTGCAATCGCGGCGGGGCTTTTTCGTACCCATTTTTCAGGCTTTCCACGTACCCGCAGGGGTGGCTCTTAGCCTCCCGCAGCGGCGCAGCCGCCTTGGCTCCCCTGAAAGGGGAGCTGGCAGCCCGAACGGGCTGACTGAGGGGTTTTCTTGCTCAGTTTACGGACAAACCCCTCCGCCTCACGTTCGTTCGGCACCTCCCCTTCCAGGGGAGGCATGGGCGCTTCGCGCCAAGTGTGTACCATTCAACGAACGGCTCTGTCCCGTCAGATTTCGGGCGGATTCTATCCGCCCCTACAGCTGCGGCGGCAGAGCCGCCGACGGGTCGACTAATAGTCGACCCCTACGGGTGGCTTTTATCACGCAACGAACGGCTCTGTCTCGTCAGGCTTCGGGCGGCTGCTATCCGCCCCTACAGTGGCGTGTACAAAACTGCCGCGTTACAGAGTGCCCATTCCCCTGAGCCGATAATTTTTCGTTCGATCCGGGGAAATACTGAACACATACGGCGCACTCAGCTCTGCAATTCTGCCGCCGATGGCCTCGTCAATCTCAATCAGCTGCTCTAACAGGCACTCGCTGGATAAAATGGTTCGCAGCTTTGGGCGGTCTGCCCGGTAGTTCAGAATCTCATAGGCCAGGTTGATGTCTGCCACCGTGGGGCGCTGGAAGCGCCCGCCGCTCTCCCGCCCGGTCTTGAACAGGTCATCGATGTACAGCACCTGGGCCTGCTTAAACTGGTCAACGGCGGCGCAGTATTCGTCCCCTTCGCTGTGCAGCAGCTTTTTCAGCCGGGGCGCATCCTCCCGCCAGGCCATGTATCGGCAGGGTTTCCCCGCCAGCAGCAGCTCCCGGAAGATGGCCGTGCCGATGTGGCTCTTGCCGCAGCCGCTCTGTCCGCCGATGAAGAACCAGCCCGTCCCCGCCTTGAGGTAGCCCTGCGCCGCCTCCTTCAGCGTCCGCTGGAAGTCGTTTTCCACCCGAAAGCTGTTCAGCGTGTACTTGGAAATCACGTCCTGCCGCCCGCTGCGCTGCATCCGGGTAATGGTGCGGCGGACGTTCATGCACCTGCACTCGAAGAATTTCGCTTTCTCCTCCCCGTCCTCCATCACCAGCTCCACGGTTTTGCCCCGGTTGCGGCACAGAGGGCAGTTGTAGTCGTCCTGCTGGTTCAGGGTGCCCTCCTCCCGGTTGTAGCATTCGGCTTTTCGCCGTTCCAGCTCCTGCCTGGCTGCTTTGGGGTCAGAGGTGAACGCCATAGCGCTCTGCTGCTGCATCCGTTGCAGCAGCTGGGTCAGTGCTGCGGATGCCTGTTCCATGTGCTTGCTCCTTTCTTGCCCAGGTTCTCACCGCTGCCTTCCAGTCCTTCATGGGATTCCTGCCCACCTTCCAGCCGTTGGCGGTGTAGTAGTCCATGAACGCCTCCGGGTCAAGGGGGTCGCCCTGCTGTGCGGCGTAAGCACGAACCTCCTCCAGCGTGGGGGGAATCTGTCGCTGTGGTTGTCGGGGCGGCTTGCCCGCCGCGTTGTCATAACAACAACTTGTTGGGTCTGGGTTTGAGTTTGGGTTTGGGTCTGGGTTTGAGTTTGGGTTTGGGTTTGAGTTTGTAGATGGATACGACCCGTTATCGCCCGATGTCGGTCGTTTGGCTTCGCTATCTTTGGATACGCGCCATTCCTTGTAAGAAAGCGGCTCTGCGCCGTCTCTTTTGCATTCACGAGCGTAAAGCGCATAGCGCCGCTGCTGCACGTTGCGGAGATAGGCTTCATCGTCCCTGTCCAGCTTGGGTTGGACAAAGTCCCAGGCAACGGCCAGCTTTCCGGTGAAATCGGGGACAACGCCCCATTCACCGTAGTCCATGATTGCATCGTATAAAGCCAGCCGTTCGCGGCTGCTCAACCGTCTGAGACTGGGTCGCAACTCAAAGTAAAGCATGACCCCGGGTTTTTGTTGTGCCATGGATGTTCCTCCTTTTGTGAACTCATAGTTTCTTTTGGTGAACTTATTATAGTACATATGTTTGCAGATGTCAATAGGATAGATTACTTTTTAAAACATAAAGTAAAAAAAAGCACCCTCTCTGTAGGGGCGGATAGAATCCGCCCGTAATCCCGGTTTTTCGCAAGTACCCGGATGAACGCATCCGCCCGTAGGGGCGGATAGAATCCGCCCGCAACCCCGGTTTTTCGCAAGCACCCGGATGAACGCATACGGCGCTTTATGCGCTTTTGGGCGGCGCGAAAATAAAATAATTGGTGTCCAAATAGGGAAATGTTGTTGCAACGGACAAATGTGTATGATACAATGACAGAAATTTCTGCGTACAATTACAATTACAATTAAGGAGGGACACAATTGTGATATTCGGCAAATACATCAACAAATACTACCTGAAATATGCCCCCAACCTGCTGCTGGGACTTTTTGCCCTGTGGGCAGTGGACTATTTGCAGCTGATCATTCCAGAGCTGTATCAGATGGTTATCAACGGCATGAATCAGGGGTATGTGATGGTAGACGGGGTGCAGCAGACCTTTGACATGGCGTTCCTGCTGGACAAAATCTGTATGCCCATGGTGGGCGTGGCGGTTGCCATCGTGTTTGGCCGGTTTTTGTGGCGCGTGTCCATTTTTGGCGCAGCCATTCGGGTGGAGAACAACCTGCGGGATCAGATGTTTGACCATGCCAAAAATCTGAGCCGGGAATACTACCAGCAGAACAAGGTGGGCAACCTCATGAGCCTGTTCACCAACGACCTGGACACCGTGCAGGAGTGCTACGGCTGGGGCTTTATGCAGTTTTTTGATGCTCTGATTCTGGGCACCATGTCCATGGCGAAGATGTGGCAGATGAACCATATGCTCACTGTCCTTTCCCTGATCCCCATGGCGCTGCTGTTTGTGTGCGCCAGCATTGTGGGGCGGGTGATGACGAAAAAGTGGGACTATCGCCAGGAGTGCTTCTCAAAGCTCTCTGATTTTTCGCAGGAGAGCTTTTCGGGCATCGCGGTCATCAAAGCCTTTGTAAAGGAGACACTGGAGCTGTTGGCCTTCAAGAAACTCAATGACGAAAACGAGGTTGCTAACATCGACTTTACCAAGACCTCGGTGCTGATGCGCATTATGGTCGGCTCCTTTGTGGAAAGCGTCATGTGCATCATCATTGGCTATGGCGGCTATCTTGTGTACAAGGGAACATTTAATGCCGGTCAGCTCATGGAGTTTATCGGTTACTTTACTGCCATCGTCTGGCCGATTATGGCGGTGTCTGACCTGATTGACATGACCTCCCGGGGCAAGGCCTCCCTCAAGCGCATCAGCGAGCTGCTGGATGCAGAGGTAACGGTGAAGGATCGCCCCGGTGTGGGAGAGCTGAAGGACGTAAAAGGCGAGATTGAATTCCGCGATTTAACCTTCCGTTATCCCGATGGCGAGCTGGACGAGCTGCATCATGTAAGCTTCACCATCCGCCCCGGCGAGAGCGTTGGCCTGGTGGGCAAGACCGGCGCAGGCAAGACGACGCTGGTTGACCTGATTCTGCGTACCTACAATGTGCCGGACGGCACCATCTTTATTGACGGCCAGGATGTCAACAGCGTGTCCATCCATTCCGTCCGGGAAAACTGCGCCTATGTGCCGCAGGATAATTTCCTGTTTTCCGACACCATTGCCCGGAACATCGCCTTTGGCAACAGTCAGGTGGATATGGACATGGTGCGCCATGCAGCCGTGCTGGCCGATGTGGACGAGAATATTTCCCAGTTCCAGCAGGGCTACGAAACGGTGCTGGGTGAGCGGGGTGTCACCGTGTCCGGCGGCCAGAAGCAGCGCATTTCCATTGCGCGGGCGCTGATGAAGGATGCCCCTATCCTGATTCTGGACGATTCCGTTTCCGCCGTGGATACCAAGACGGAGCGAGCCATCCTGGACAATCTGAAACAGACCCGCCGGGGCAAAACCACCATTTTGATTGCCCACCGGATTTCCACCATCGAGCAGATGGACAAGGTGCTGTTTATCGATGGCGGCACGGTGGCCGGCTTCGGCACCCACGAGGCGCTGTATGCCCAAAATGCTGCCTACCGCAAAATGGTGGATTTGCAGCGGCTGGAGGAGGAAGGAGGAAAGGTCAATGCGTGAATATCTGCCTCTTTTGATTGCCGGTGCGGTAATCGGCGTGTTTACGGTGTTTTTCCTGGTGGCCTACGGAATCCTCAAGTGCAAGGTCAGGCAGCCCGCCCATGAGCGGAATATGTCTGACCGCTATCTGATTGGCCGCCTGATGCACTATGCAAAGCCTTACACCGGAAAATTCGTCCTGGTGTTCATCATCATGCTGGTGTCCATCGCTTATGATGTGGTGTCGCCGCTGATTCTCAGCCGGGTGCAGGGCATGATTAAGGTGCCCGGCTTCCAGCTGAAAAGCCTTTATTCCATGGTGGCGGTGTATGCGGGCATTTTGGTGGTGTCCATGGTGTGTACCTATTTCCAGGCCATGATTTTGCAGGAGGTGGGGCAGAAGATTCTGACCCAGATTCGCCTGGACACCTTCACCCGCATTGAAAGCCTGTCCCACGAGCAGCTGAACCAGATTCCCGTGGGTAAGCTGGTGACCCGGGTCAGCAACGACCCCAATTCCATCAGCTACCTGTTCACCAATGTGCTGGTGACGCTGCTGAAAAACACCATGGTCATCATCGGCGTGCTGGGTGCCATGCTGGTGCTCAACTACGCGCTTACCTTGATGGTGCTGTGCTTTGTGCCCTTTTTAACGCTGTTTACCGTCATCTTCCAGCGGTTCAGCCGGGAGGTGCACCGCCGGGTGAACAACACCCGCACGGATGTGAACACCTACCTGTCCGAGAACCTCTCCGGCATGAAGATTACCCAGGTCTTCAACCGGGAGGACGTGAAGATGGAGGAATTTTTGGACAAGAGCCGCAAGCTGGCCAAGGCAAAATTCAGCCGCACCCTGGTGTTTGGCATTTTCCGTCCCATGGTGTATATGCTGTTTGTCACCAGCAACCTGTTCCTTTTTTACATCGGCTGCAAGGGCTACATTCAGGATGTCACCTTCCTGGGGCAGACCATCACCAGCGAGATTGTGGTGGCCTTCTATATGTACATTTCCAAATTCTTCAATCCCATTCAGGCGCTGGCCGAGCAGTTCGATATGCTCCAGCAGTCCTTTGCCTCGGCGGAGAAAATCTTCACCATTCTGGACATGGAGCCGGAAATCGTGGATGCGCCGGATGCCATTGAGATGAAGGAAATCAAGGGCGAGATTGAATTTAAGGATGTGTGGTTCGGCTACAAGGAAAACGAGTGGGTGCTGCAAGGGGTCAGCTTCCATGTTTATCCCAAGCAGACTGTGGCCTTCGTTGGCGCCACCGGCGCGGGCAAGACCACCATTCTGTCCCTCATCTGCCGGAATTACGACATCCAGAAGGGACAGATTCTCATTGACGGTGTGGACATCCGCAAGATAAAAATTGCGTCTCTGCGCGCCCACTTCGGCCAGATGCTTCAGGACGTGTTCCTGTTCTCCGGCGACATCCGCAGCAACATCGTCCTGCACAAGGAAGGCGTGACCGATGACGAGGTGTGGGAGGCCTGCCGGTATGTCAATGCGGACAGCTTCATCCGCCGGCTGGATCACGGGCTGGATGAAGTGGTGCGGGAGCGGGGCAACAATTTCTCTGCCGGTCAGCGCCAGCTGCTGTCCTTCGCCCGGACGATTCTCCACAAGCCCAGCGTGATGATTCTGGATGAGGCAACAGCCAACATCGACACCGAGACGGAAATCCTCATTCAGGATTCCCTGGAAAAGATGAAGAACATCGGCACCATGCTGATTGTGGCGCACCGCCTGAGCACCATCCAGCACGCCGACAACATCATCCTCCTGTCCCACGGCAAGATTCTGGAGCAGGGGACACACCAGGAGCTTCTGCACCTGAAGGGGCGCTATTATCAGCTGTATACCCTCCAGTTCCAAAAGCAGCAGCTGTTGAATACCTGATAAAAGGAATAACGAAAAAGAGCAGTGCCGCGGATTTTTCCAGGCACTGCTTTTTTGACGCTGCGAGGAGCGTGGGAGCGCCCTGTAGGGGCGGATCCGCCCGCAACCCCGGATTTTCGTAAGTACCCAGAGGAACGCACACGCCCCTGTAGGGATCGACTGCTCGTCGACCCCTACTAGAGCGTACACGCTAAAAGTTAGCACCCCTTGGCTTCCC
>ERZ838577.4069-NODE-4069-length-12787-cov-7.705859_pt1 | contig 12787 bp, 14 predicted proteins | sample MGYA00519682_ERZ838577 | MGnify/ENA primary metagenome ERZ838577 (study PRJEB31850, sample SAMEA3708838) | human gut metagenome | biome: human gut; feature: human-associated habitat; material: faeces | place: China | collected 2014 ...
TATTCACCTATCAAATCCGCAAACACTGACTATGGCACGAGGAAAACAGACCTGCAAGATACTGAAAGAGATACGCCGGCAGATTGCCGAGGCAAACGGCATTGAGCTTGCTACATCGGAATGTCGCTACAAGGGCGACTGCCTTGGCACATGCCCCAAATGCGAAGCCGAAGTACGCTATCTGGAGCAGCAGCTCTGCGCACGCTCCCTCGCCGGGAAAGCCATTGCCATTGCCGGTATCTCGGCAGGGATGATTCTGATGTCAGGTTGCGGCGGCACATCTTCATCGAATCAGTCAAGCGAAACCTTGCAGGGAGAGCCGATAGAAAGAGCTGACACGATGGATTTCGAGGGAGAAATTAATGAAGAATGTTTATTGTCAAAAACCAAAGATACCATTTTCAATTCTGAAGCCAAAGTTTCAGGCATCAAAGAAGGTGAGATTGGCAATGATCCTTATGAAGTAGTGACACAGGGTGAAATGCCAGTTGAACAGCAGAGAAATTCCGACAAAAAGGAGATATTCAGCTGCCCTGAGCAACCACCGCAATTTCCCGGCGGTCCCGCTGAAATGATGCGTTTCCTTGCTCAGCACTTGAAATATCCCGAAGAGCAATTAAAAGAGGGTATCCAAGGCCGTGTAATCGTAAAATTCTATGTGGATACGTTGGGACGTGTCTGTGAGCCGAAAATAGTAAGGGGAAAGGATTCCGCTCTTGATCGCGAGGCATTGCGTGTAGTCGGATTATTCCCGAATTTTTTACCCGGCACTATGAATGGCAAGAAGGTCAACGCCTATTTTACTCTTCCCATTACATTCAAATTACCGGAGGATTGACTATGAGAACTTTAATATTTTACATCTGTTTGGTGACAGCGTGCTTTGCCTGTGGAGCAAAGGAGATAATCATTCTGCCTCAGTTTGCCGTTGGCGACACTCTCAGATATAGGGCAACAACAAGCCTTGTGATGTATCATGAAAAAGACTCACTGGTTTCGACCACGAAGTTGCTGCCCACGCTTATAGTTGATGAGAAAAACGACAAAGGATTTATAATTACGACAAATAACCGGCTGGAGAATTTCAGCGTAGAATGTTCTGATCCGGAAGCAGGAGAAACGTTGGAATCGTTTGACAAGTCCGATATACTGAATGATTTTGTTGCAGCAATTGTATTGAAAATCCAGCTGGATGCCGACTGCAGGCCCGATTCGATTTTGAATATGAAAGTTGTAAAGGAGCGTATAACTGATGCATACATCAATATGTTCGCAAAGCAACAGGGAATTGATGAAAGCAATAGAGAAGAATGGGAAAAGGAGACAATACCGCTACTTATCGGAACTGTGAATATGATGTACACTCCCAAACATCTTATCGAGCAGCAGTTTGGCAACTTGCCTTACTTCAACTTTATAGGCATACCTCTGAAATCAGGGAAAATACCGGCATCGATGGTATTGCCCGAAGAACTCCAGATGATATGTCCGGGGTTGACAGAGTTGAAAATGAATGTCAGGCAGTTTAAAAGCGATATGGAATCAAGTTTAGAGAAGAGCGATGGCTTATATCATATAAAGTTAAGCGGAAAGAAAGGAACCGCACATATTGACGGGGAGTTGCTTTATGCCGCCGGAATATTGACCAATGGTTTTTTGTCGTTTAGAAATGAGTCAGACACTGAGAAACTGATAAGTAACTATATGATTGAAATAATCAGATGAATTTATGAATATGAAGCTGATCACGACCATAATACTGACTCTGTTCGCCGGCGCGGGCTTTGCCGTTGCGTCCGAGAGGATAGATTCTGTTTCGTATGCCTTCGGGCATCAGTACACTCTCGGCATAATGGCCGGGAAAAACGATATGATGCAGACCGAACAGGATTTCAAGGACTATATCCGCGCCCTTGAAGATAACATTGGCAATATGAGAGAGATGACCGATTCCTCCTATATGATGTCGTATTGTCTCGGCGCGATGGAGGCTGTGTTCATGACTGACGGATTGCACCATAAGAAAAAGGAGGAGTTGCCGCCGTTCCATTGTATCATTTCAGGACTCCGCAAGGTTGGAGAAGGTAAAATCAACCTTCCGGCCGACACCATTGCCGCAAGAGATTTCTTGAACAGGCATAGTGATGACGATAAGAAAGCATCGGATCTCGACAAAGAAACAGAATGCGAGTTCTTTACATCTTACGGGATAATGAAGGCCTATCAGCCCGGACTGCAACAGTATATCAATGGACTGAAGCCCGGAACAAGTTGCGTCGAGAACCGTCAGGCTTACGCAACCGGCATGGCCGATATTCTCGAAGCGTACTCCATTCCTCCTGCAACGGCCTACGACCAGGGACGGATGATTGCATTATCGATGAATATGACCTCCATCGAACAAGACCCGATTGACCCGGCTTCATTTGTGGCGGGAGCGAAGGCCTCGCTCGGCCTCGGGCCTCAGATAATTCCCCGATTTGAAGCGGAGGAAATCCTCAACCGTCAGTTTGAACAACAGGCAAAAGCGGCTGGAGCCGTCGACTATGAAGTTTATGCAAGTAAGCTCGGGGAATATATCAACCGGCTTGAGATAGAACCGGCATGTCCGTATTATGTCGACTGGAAAGTGACGGCGAGAGCCGTGGCTGAACCTGGGGCTGCCCTGACTGAAACAGAACCGGAGTTTGTCGCCCAGGTGCACGAGGCAACTGTGGAACTTGACAGCACGTCAGGAATTCTGAACGTGCAGTGGACCTTCGATGAACCTGACGCTCTGAAATGGGCTGAGTTCACTGAGGCAAGTATCGGCAAACATGTAGCGGTGTATATAAACGGCAAATATATGTTCGCGCCCAGAGTCAATCAGCGAATTTCGGGAGGACGTTGTGCCATCTCGGATCTGACTCCCGAAGAAATCAACTCCCTTTTCAAAAATGCCGAAAAGGTAGCTCCTCAACACCCCGTCGATACGATAGAGATCATTGATTTTTAGGAACCATCGACATTGTCTGACAGGTGTGTAAATCTTGAAAAATAAGCCGATGAATAAAAAGCAAACATTTCTGCGGGTCATGCGGGATGTAGCCGTGGCGGTAGTCACGGTGTGGCTACTTGTGCTATTTATTGCATCTGCTGATGAAGATGATTTTGTGGCGGCTTTTATGCTTGTCGCCGCTGTTGTTGCATTTTTCTTCATAATCCCGATTATAGGATTTTGGATATACTCGTTTATCAAATCTATTAGTAGACACACAAAAACCGACAGGATTCTTTTATGGTTCCATATTGTCGATATGTTACTGCTTGGTGGGGCTGTTTATATGCTTAACAGACCGCCTATGAAATGTGATGCTTTCATTATGGCTGAATGTTATAATGGAGAGCCGGTATTTTGGATGTGGAATACCGCCGGCCGTTATCGTAATATGCTGCCGGACAGCTCACGGCTCGTTGTTGAGTTTGAGAATGGCAATATGCCGCAATCCGATATTCTGAGCGAATTTGAAATGAAGCAACTAAAAGAACTTTTGGACTATTTAGGCTGCATAGGGATAGATGTCAATAATTATCCCAATTCGGAATATTCAACCATCCGATTCCGACGTATGAATATGGGAATGTACTCATATCGTCTTTATAATCATCCTCTATCTCAGGAACAACAGGACAGCATAAACGAAGACCCATGCCTGATAGTATATAATGATTCAACTGTCTTCGAGTTCAGTGCCGGTGTCTTAGGTGCACAGACTTTTCCCGGCAAACAGGAATTTCTTGAAACGCTTAAAAGAGATCGCTTAAAAGAGATAAAGATTAATGAAACTGACCGATAAACGATTTTGGAACGGAGAGAACAAAAAGTCGGAGAACCCTATATGGAAAACAGATTACAGTTTCTACTAAGAAAAAATAAAGGGAAGCAGTATCTTCCCGAATATCAGGAACAACTGTCCAAACTTGTTATCGGTGACAATTTCAAGATATTGAGTTTGGAAGACTCCGATACAATATCTGCGGAAATTATACAGAACGGCGAATTGTTTCAGCAGGGCAATCTCGCTTGGAAATCCCAACGGATTCCGTTTTTGGAGAAAACCGAATTGAAACAGATTCTGTTACATATCGGGAAAAGATATGACGATGCGGTTTATATGGCAATCAAGCATTCCGACCTATGTGGCAGAGTAGTCTTGAATGGAATAGATTTCTTTAATGCCGATTTTCAATATGAGGATGAGCATAGCGGACTGATTGTGTTTTACGACCTAAGTTTAACCAATTCGCTGGTGATTGATTTCTACGAAGAATGGAATGAATATTATTATGATGTGGAAATATACGGTAAAGATTGGTCGCCGAATTGTATATAACAATAATGAAAAAATGTCATAAACATATCTGTAATAAAATTCTAAAGCATCCATTGTGGTATCTCTTTGGGATGTTTGTATTAATGAAAAGAAGTTAGCGATGAAAAACGAAATTTATCATACTATAAATGTGATTGGTTGTGAGTGTTCAGTTAATTCTATTGACTATGATGCTTCCGACCTTATTGTTGCGCTTGACCGATTTGACAATAATAAGACAGTTACAATCCGATTTAAGAATGTATTTGCGTATAGAGTTACTCTTGAACATTTTAGAATTATTGAGGTAATGGACGGAGTGACTTCTCATCCATTATACGAGGTCAGTAATTCTATATATTTGAATGAAGTGATGGCAACAGGCATGAGAATGTTATACGGTTCTTCTCTCAATGTGAAACACTATGCCATAAAGACAACAGAGCATATCGTTGATATATTAACTTCCGAAACTTATATCATGGAATGAAACTGACTGATAAGTGATGTTGGATATTGATGGTTTATATCTTTAGCAAGAATATAAAGAACACGTAAAAACTATAATGATAGATATAACCGAGAAATATAATCAGGAGAAGGAATCTACTATACAGTATGATGTTTCTAAGCTGTTGCAAACAGATCTAAGCAACTATCTGAAAGATAGTCTGATGAATTTAGGTAATCCTGAGGTAGATAAATTCGTGGCTTTATTCCCTATACAGGGTAAAGTCAGAATCTCAGTAATCAGGGATTCAATGAACGGCATAAAAGAGATACTACCTGAGGACTTATTTGAAGAAACAAGAAGTGAAGTAACAGAGATTTGCGATGATTATAAATGGAGGAACAGTAAGGACGGAAAACTGGTTCTGCAAATTGAAGATTGGATAAAGGAGGCAAGACTTTGTGTCGCCACTGATTTCCACTTAGAGCATATCTACATCGGCAGAAGTTTCATTGGGCCTGTTAGCCTTATAGTTGGAGGCTATGTAAAAGAATTGCGAACAAAGGCTATGATTGAATCATGTCTTAACAATATGAATCCTCCAATAGCCATAGAGTATAGAATTTCATCATGCGACTGACCGTTAAACGACTTGGATATTGATGATTGTGATAGCAAGTGCTGCTGTTGCATCTGCCCAAGCTGTTTTCTCAGTAGAGGAAATAAGCTACGTTGAATATGCCAATGCAGAAAAGGAATGTTTTCGCTATAATGTTATTCCGACAGACACCATTACCGATAACGAAATCGTGAATATGGTGTTGAAAGAATCGCAAACGAAGTTTGAACGGCTTGATTCTTTTACCCGTCGGGAGATCTATGACATTGTAGAAGGTTTTGGGATTAACAAACAATGGTTATTATATCTTCCAAAATTTAAGTTGTATGGTTTTGTTATACCCAACACTCCTTTTGAAGATTCTGTATGGTGGTTTGATGCTGAGAGTGGCAGATACCTATGTGAGGCGGCATTCCCAACGGCAATAAATATAAACGGGATGTATGTATTACAGACAGGATACGATTGCGATGGGCCGTTAGATTTGAAGTTCTTTCGTCGCGAAGAGAATTATATTTATAACTTCCAGTCATATAAAAAATACTCAATACAATGAATTCGTTTTACAAGAAGATTTCAAAATCCAACCTATCTTTTGGCATGACAACAATATGTTGTTCTTGAAGACTTACGACCATAAAAGACAAAAAGAAGTATATCTGAAAATAAAAAGTAAAACAATCAGTCGGAAATTGCGAGAAAGGAGGCAGCGATGAAACTGACCGATAAACGTTATAAATATCCGATAGGTGCTATATCATTCATAGCCATACAAAACAGACAGACAACCCCGGCTGGAATATCAGGGTTGCCTGTCTTTAGGTAATGTGAGCTATTACTCAGGGGATATTATTCGTAGCCTTCGGGAAGTTCCGGTTTGACATCTTCAGGAATGTTGGGGTCTTCCCACATATTCTTTATTGCCTGTATTTCTCCCGGAGTCAATCTCCTTTCACGCTGATGCGGTAGCGGGAATCTGTCAATCGCTGTTTCTTTGGCTGGCTTTGGTTCCTCTGGTTGCGGTTTGGGAGGCGTCGGTTGCCAGTCATCATGCGGTTGGAAATTGCGGAACGATATTCCGGTGGTCTCATGGTTTACGATAGTGGTCTGCCAACTCTCCCGTTGCTCCTTTGTGCCTGATAGAATTGATTGCGCCATGCCGTATAGTGAAGTTGTGTCTTTCGGATTTATCATAGACCTTAAACCACGGTAGAGCCATTCGACGCGCATAAGCTCTTTGCGCTCCTTCCATAGTTCATTAGCACCCCATCCGAGTAAGCACGCAATGTTTAACAGAACCATTATTACTATGAGTGGATTGCGGTTGACTTTTCGGAGTCATGCATAGTGCTTTTGAACGTCAATCTTCTTATCCATCTCTTTCATCGTCTGATGGATGCTTGCCGCATCATCAAACGATATGCCGGTTGTCTTGACAGTACCGAGGCGAACTGCCTTGTCTGCCGAACCATCAATCTTCGGAGTTAGATCGGAGATAACTTTGTCGGCTGTCCCAGTCGCGGTGTGTTTGCAACCCACCGCCGCTCCATTGGCCGTCAAGTCCTTAGATGCTTGCGGGTTACAAACCTGCAAGGACTAAATCTTCACCACCGCTTCCACTACCACCAACACCGCCTTCAACACTGCCGCCAATACAACCCTCAACACCTCTTTCGCCCTCTACATCAGCACTTTTTTTAACGTTTCTTTTGTCATCTTGCCGAAAAGCAGTATCTTTGCAGTCAACAATAAGCGGTTCTTCTTGTTTAAGAGGTAAAGAGCCAACCTTATTAACCCACGCAAACGCCAGAGCCTATGTGCCCACCCTCAAAACAACTCCTTGAAAAATATAGAGAAGTCTTGGAAGATATGGCCAAAAAACATTCTTCCGAACCTTTCACCAACAAGGGCAAGGAATATGCCTCCATACTAATGTCCGTATTGTTTCAAAATACGGAACATAGAGTGCGTATGTTTGCCTATGGATTCCGTCCGACATTAATCATGACTTCTCCATACTGGGATACTTTACAGGAATACGTCAATAATACTGACAAGCCTATTGAGGTTCTTGTCGAGACGAGTGATTACGTGGAAGCCGAACCAATGCAGCTTCTTGCCAGAGCTAAAGAAGGTGGACGCAAAAACATCAGCATCCGCTTGATTTCAGAGGAGCAGAAAAAACAAATTCAGGATGAGATGGCTCCTTATACACATTGCAATTTTTCTGTCTTTGATGACAACATGTACCGAATGGAATTCGAACCGGAGGAGTTCAAGGCTTTCGGGTCCTTCAATGACAAAAAAGAATGTGAGAGACTGATTGGAATTTTTGACAATGCTTATAAATCTGCTAAGGTTATCATATGAGATTCGAAGCAGATTCCATACATCTAACAAATTTCGCCCCGCTCATTCAATTATGGGCGGGCATTTGTTTATTGTTCTTCTATGAGAACTTTGTCATTAAATCACCTTTGGCATCAGCCGTAAAAGCCTTGGCAGATCAATATGATAAATTTCTCTTTCGATATATGATTTATTTCAATGACAATGATTGGAATACGGATTTCAGCAAAGACAAATGGGAGAACTTTATGCCCGTTATAAAGAATCTTGCAGCCCTGTCATTTCTATATTCTGTTTTTATTCTGGCTTATATCGGTATAGAGCCGAATTCTGAATTTTGTCGCAATAATCATTGCGCTCTCGAAGTGATGAACTTTGCCATTCTTATCTTTATGCTTATTGATATCATGATGAATGGCGTTACCAAGTTCCATACCTACTGGGTCCCGACCATTGAAATTCTGCTTATAATACTCTATTTTCACAATCATATCGTAATTAACACATGGCTTATTGAACATGGTGTCTATATTGGTGAGTATATGACTAATAATGAAATCACGGTATTTACAATCTTTACATCAATAAGTGGGATATTTTTTATATTTTTGGAGATTCCGATAATGTATGTAGGCATATTAAGAAAACGATTCTCTATATGGCTGACTGACCGAAAATATAAAAAGATTATTAGAAATGGAGATGTCTCCAACGAGGAAACGCGTGAAATTATAGCCAGACAGTATCATAATCTCATAACTCCGTGGTGGCAACTTCTAAAGGAGGATATTAAGGCAAATCTTGATTATACGGTCAATAAGTAGTAATCATATAAACTCAGTGTTTTGTGCATTTTGTCGAAAACCGTTATTCGTGTAAACTAAAGAGGACGTTCGCCACGTTCTAATTATAAGGATTATCATGAAAATCTTATTTCTATGTGCAAAGTGATTTCCAAAGGCAGCATTCGCAGAGCAAACGAAAGGTCTATGTCAGGACATGGATCTAAAGTCAGTCTCTATGGACAATAACACCGCTCAGATTTCCTGTCGGACAATATTCGACACTTAGACCCTTACTGTCTCCAGAGAAGCAATTGCCAAGGCTGGAAGAGGTCACAAATGATGGATAATAACATCTGACACGATACAAATTAAAAACGCCACCGAGAAATGAGGATTCTCGGTGGCGCTCTTTTTAATGGAGGCGTGGGCCTTGTCTGCGTAAACGTCCCAAACTGGTGGAACAGTTCGTAAAACTGGCTAAAATCAATTGCTGCCATAATCTATATTTTTGATCATGACAGCAAAAATAGTTATCGCCGGAAAATATACCTCGCGGAGTTTGGGACGTTTACCGTTGCCCGGAGGGAATTGCTGCCCGACCGATGGCAGCCCCAATGTTAAAATCACAGAAACCACATTTTTTCAATATGGTTTAAGCCCCGATAGAATCAGGGCTTAAAGAAGTATGCCGCGGAGTTTGGGACGTTTACGTTTCGCCCATTCCAAACTGCGTTTAAATAGACAGAGTCTAGCAACTGACCAAGAGTCGTCTTCAGTACAAATTTTATTGGGAGTTTTAGATTTGATGTCTAATAGAGTACGAATACGTTAGTTAAAAGAGAAATCCTCATACATATTATCTTGGGCTAAATGATCCCAATAATCATATGTATCAGAGTTCCTGGAAGTGCAAATATCCATAAATATGCTCATAATGCAATATGATGCATCTCGACCAATTCTCTTTTTGAGTCGACTACAGACTTTGTCTTGATAATGTTTTTCATGCATGTTCATGAAAAACATTATATCTCCATTACAAATAAATGCTGGGAACCACCAACTGTCTAGTGTTTTGAGTTCTCCTCGACTATATAATTGGTCAAACGCCTTTAACCCGATACAATCAATAAATTCTTCTATTGCATGTGATCGAATTATAATTTGACGATGAGTGAGTAATAATGAAATAATACGATTGAGATAATATAACTTTTCTGGCATGGATATGTCTGGGAACACACCTCCATGCCATCGATCATAGTAAACGCCCTCTTTTGTGCTATTGATTCAATAAGAAAAGAGATCAAATAGTATTGACATTCCAGATGTTTGTTATTTTTTAGACGAGCATTCAATAAGGAATACGAATTTATTTTCAACTTTAATCTTTTCTGTTAAAGGAAGAGTTGAGATGGAATTCTTGCAAGGAATGATTGAAGGACTTGCGCAACTTTCAATTAAGTTTCGTAAGTATAATGACTTAATTGCATATCCAACATTTTCTGCATCGGAGTGCTTAGCACTTATAACACCAATGATATTTCCTTGTTTGTTAAATAAAGGTCCTCCACTATTCCCAGGCTGAATAGGTGCTGAAATCTGATATAATGAAACATCTCCCTGGAATCCCGTTTTGGAATTAATAATGCCATTAGTTAGTTTTATTTCATTGCCCATGGTAGAAATCATTGGATAGCCCAATACATATACATCCTCTCCTACTTCAGACATAGTTGAAGTTATTGCATAAGGAATTTCTCCAAATCCAGAAAAGGCAGAATCTGATATTTTTATCAAAGCTAAATCATTGTTTTTATCAACACCTATTATTGTGGCTGGATAAGCTTGATTTATATCTCCTTTCACTCCCCGAACAATAACTGAGTCTGAATCTTCTACAACATGATTATTTGTTACGATATATCCATTGTTCAATGCAAAACCAGTTCCAGACCACTTCTTAACTACACTTGGTTTTTGTGCAGTATATTGGGGATACATTTTTAGATGTGATGTGATTTTTTCGTTGTCAAGACTGATAGACATTAACCCATTTTCAAAAAAGATAGTGGCAGGTCTTGACCTATAGTATTGGTCTGATATAGACCCTTTAAATAAATATGGAGTAGAGGTAGGTTCCAATAGACCTCTTAACTGACCTTCTCTCCAACCTTGTAATTCACTGCCGGAAAAATACAGAATATTGCAATACCCGGCATCATCAATGTGAACGCCCAACTTTTCATCGTTAACTTCATAAATTCCATCAATAAAGTTATCGGGGTTCTCATCACAGTATTTCCTCAAATCTTTCTCTTTCCAACTGAATATCATTCGTACTGGATTTATTGAGAAATTGTCATTATATGCATAGCTATCTGTTACTTGCTTTTGAAGTTTTTTTATGATTTTTTTATTCATTTTATTTTTAATAGGGTCTATGCTAAGATCATCCAAAATAACCTTCCAGTGAAACCCGCCAACAATATCATATACATTCAAATGTATATCAAGACGATTCCTATAACCGGAATAACCCCAGTTATAATCGGGGATCATTACCAACGTGTTTGAATTCTTTACAAAATCAATATCTGTAATTGCACAATTCCCTCTAATTATCTTCATATTCCCGTTAATTTCCTCTCTATCGTAAGGAGCATAGTGATAAGAAACTGGCATCCCTATATTGGTAAAATAATCATGCAAACTAGTGCACATTATATCTTCTAAAATGGAGCTGTCAGAAGGATAGATTATGATTAAATCCTTTGCGCCATTTATTCTCTCATTGAGATTCGGTTTTACTTCAGTCGCCTTCCCATCTATAGAAACCATAGTAAATTTAGGAATTGTATCAGTGGAGGTCTGACAGTATGCGTTATCACAATTCATTTTTAGAATAAATATTACTGCAAGTAATATTATTCTAAATAAACTCTGGGAATAATATCCTCTTATTGAGGCTTGATTTGGATACCTTCTCATAATTTTCATATTAGTTTGCCTTGTTTCTATAAAAGCGCGGCACTGTCTCCCCGTATTAAGATACAGACTCTGATAAAACCTTTAGAAAAAGTTGTGGGGATAAAAGCCCCGCGCTATATACGTAGAGACTATTACGCCTAATATTGTTTCTATTGATAAAGTTTCTCAGACGTCGCATATTCAAGAATAAGACATAATTCATTTTTGTTTTATAAAGTTGAGAACTGGCTTATACCAAGCCAAATACAAAGTTAGTAAAATTTCTGTAAAAGAATCTCACTAATAGGTGAAAATCGCTGTTAAAGTATATACATACTCTTGGCTTTTCAAATGTTCAGTATTTAGCTGTGAAATACACTTCCGCGACAATACTATCTGAGCTAAATACCCTTCATTATGATATCGAGGACTTCGTTGAGTTTGTCGGTTGGAAGCCGTTTGATGTACTCTGCGCGGGTATTGAGGTTGCCTCGTATGTGGGCGAGGACAGCAAGGTGGGCATTGACAGAGGCAGTATCCCCTTCGAAGATTTCAAGATAGGTCTCGTGGGTAGGTAAACTGAGCCGAATACGCTCATCATCAGTGATGGCGTGGTCGAAAACGGTTTCCACTCCTGATTGGGCGTTCTCGTTGAGAATACTCATCTTCTCACGCTTGCTTTCATCATCGAACTTCACATACTTCATCATCATGTCGGCGGTAGTATGACCGGTAACGGCACGAATATCCTCCGGCGACATACCTTTGCGCAGACACATCGTTACGAATGTACGCCGAGCCACATGCGAAGTCAACAGCTCATACTTCGGACGCACCTCCCTGGTCTTGGTGCGTCCGCTCTGCTTCTCTGTGATCCAGTCTCCGGTCATACCAGCCAACTTGCCAACCTCTTTAAGGTGAGAGTTGTATTTCTGATTGGATATGGTCGGGAAGATACGCGGATCATCTTCATCAGGAGCCTTTGGATATTTGGCAAGTATTCGTAAGGCTTCGTTTGCTAAAGCAAATCTTTGGCGATGATTAGTCTTTTTGGCTACTACATCGAGTATATCGCCGTTGATATTCGACCATCTCAGCGCAATAACATCCGAAAACCGAAGACCTGTATAACATGCAAATACAAAGATATCCCTCACTCTGTCAATGGCTTTACGGGAGGTTGGGAATGTCTGAATTGCCGCAAGTTCTTCTTCGCTCAACGCATAGAGGTTAATTGTGCTGTCCGATTTAGTCTCATCGC
>ERZ838577.4070-NODE-4070-length-12787-cov-2.553409_pt1 | contig 12787 bp, 9 predicted proteins | sample MGYA00519682_ERZ838577 | MGnify/ENA primary metagenome ERZ838577 (study PRJEB31850, sample SAMEA3708838) | human gut metagenome | biome: human gut; feature: human-associated habitat; material: faeces | place: China | collected 2014 ...
GGGCTTGGTGACGCTACATGGAAATATATTCCCTGGGCCTGGGGCGTTCGTGCTGCACTTCGTTGTCGCGGGCGCGGATGAGTGCGGCGCTGTAGTTGTATGCGTTTGCTATACCCTGGGCCTGGGCGGCTGACAGCTTGATCGACTTGTTCTTGCCTCCTACAAACTGCAGTGTAAGAGGGGCAGAGGAGTTAGCTGTAAGATTGCTGACTACGGCTGCTCCTATGGTGTCGCTCTGCTCGGGAGAGAAGGTGATCACCTCGCCGCCGTCGATGCGGTAGTTGCTCTCGCCGTCGTAAGGCACCGCGGGGGTGGTGGCCGATGCGGTCGGGCCGGAAACTGAGATCGCGGTGTGTTTCAAGGAGGGATTGGCGGAAGATACGATATAGAACTGGCCGATCTCAGACACACGCGCCTCTATGCCGGTTGTGTTCATGAACGAAGGGTTATAGCTTTTGGCGTCGGTCCAGTATCCTTCGATCATGCCAGGTGTCTTGACCCATTTAAGGAGAGGTTTTATATTCTCCATGGCGGCATTGTCGGCGATGTTGGTGGAGTCGATGGAGGCTATCTGGAGCAGCGAGAGCTGCTCTATGACTTTCGGACGCAGCATCATCCCTTCACGCTGTATGCCCATTTCAGAGATATATGCCTTCTGGAGCGAATCCAGCAGAAGTGTGGCACGGTTATAGTCTTTAGCCTCGAAAGCTTGTGTGGCTTCGGTGAGGAGGGCGCGTGCCTGCGGATCCTCCTTCTTTCCGGAGCATGATGCCAGAAGGAGTGCGGCGAGTGTATAAGCGATACTCTTTTTCATCGGTAGTAACTGTTTGAAATCATTTTATGGGGATATGGGCAGGGGGGTGTCAGTTGGCTCTCTGTACCTCTTTCACACCCTTGACTGTCTGTATCTTCCTGATCAGTGAATTGAGCATGCGTGTATCTGAGATCCCGATTATGAGATGCCCCTGGAACAGGCCGTCGTGTGAGTCGATGGCGATGTTGCGCAGGCTCACGTTTTTCTCTTTGTTGATTATTGATGTTATATTGGTGACAATGCCTATGTCGTCGCGTCCGACAACTCGGAGTGTCACGGCAAACTGCTCGCCGATCTTCCCCGACCACCGCGTGGTGATCATGCGGTAGGGGTAGCGCTCGCGGATGTTGTGGGCGTTGGGGCAGTCAGTGCGGTGGATTTTTATGACCCCCTCCGACGATATGAAGCCGAACACATCGTCGCCGTAGATGGGGTTGCAGCAACGGGCGAACTTGTAGCTGATCCCCTTGATATTGTTTCCTATCACGAGCACGTCGGTTGATCCGGGCGCGCCACTGTCGGCACCATCGGTGGCGGCACGCAGGGTGAACTCTTCTGCTGAAACGGGTGCCGCATGGCTTTCCCCCTCCTTGTTGCCGTTCTCGAAATTTATATATTTCTCGGCGATGGAGTTCACATCGAGCCGTTCCTCGGCGATGTCGCGGAAGAAGTCTGTGGAATTCTTGAATCCCGTTTTCTTTATCAGACGGCTCAGAACGGCTTCGTCAAGGTCTATTTTCCTGTTCTTGAAGCGGCGTTCAAGCATTTCACGGCCGAGTTCGGCGGTGCGTCCCTGCTGTTCCTTGATGGTCTGGCGTATCTTGGTGCGCGCCTTGGAGGTGGTCACGAAGTTAAGCCAGTCGGCTTTGGGCTGTTGCGACGAAGATGTGAGCACTTCCACAGTGTCGCCGCTCTTGAGCTTGTATGTGATCTTCTCGTTCTTGCCGTTCACGCGCCCTCCCACGCAGGAACATCCGAGGCCGGAGTGTATGTTGAATGCGAAATCGAGCAGGGTGGCGCCGGCGGGCAGGCGGTAAAGGTCACCTTTCGGGGTGAAAACAAATACCTCCTTGTCATAGATGTCCATCTTGAAGTTGCGCATCAGCTCCATGGGACCGGAGTTGGCGGTCTCGAGGATGTCGCGCACGTTGTTCATCCATGCGTCGAGGTTGCTCTCGCTTTTGATGCCCTTGTATCGCCAGTGGGCGGCAAGTCCCTTTTCGGCTACGAGGTCCATGCGCCGTGTGCGTATCTGCACTTCCACCCATTTCCCCTCGGGGCCGGCCACGGTGATGTGAAGCGATTCGTAACCGTTTGATTTGGGAATGCTGATCCAGTCTTTCATGCGCGACGGATTGGGCTGGTACATGTCGGTGACGACGGAGTATGCCAGCCAGCAGTCGCTCTTCTCCTTCTCGGGTGGGGTGTCGATGATGATACGTATGGCGAAAAGGTCATAGATATGGTCTATGTCGTTTTTCTGCTTGCGCATCTTGTTCCATATGGAGAATATGGATTTCGTGCGCCCCTTGATGTCGAATTTGAGACCGAGCCCCTCGAGTTTTTCCTTTATCGGGCCTATGAATGATGCGATGTATGCGTCGCGGGCGTTTTTGCGCTCGTTGAGCTGTTTGGCTATGGAGGTGTATGTGGGGCGGTCGGTGTATTTCAGCGACATGTCCTCCAGCTCCGATTTTATCGCATACAGGCCCAGGCGGTGCGCAAGGGAGGCGTAGAGGTAGTTGGCCTCGTATGCCACATCGCGCACCAGTTTTTCGTTGGGATGGTGGTTGATGATTTTCATGAGCACCAGACGGTCGAGGATCATGATTATGATGACCCTTATGTCGTCGGCGAATGTCATGAGCAGGCGCCGGAAATTCTCAGATTCCACGGCGGCGCCTCTTTCGTAGAGGGATGATACTTTCAGCAGCCCCCGCACCATGCGCGCGATGTCGTCGCCCCATCTGGAGGCTACCTCCTCGGGAGTGTGGTGGCCGGTCTGGCAGATAGGGTAGAGAAGTATGGCCACAACCATGTTGCGGTCTGGGCTTACCCGGCGGCAGAGTTCGGTAGCGGTGGCCATGCTTCGCAGCAGGGCGGAGTTGCCGAATTTGTCGCGTCGGAAATGTCCCTCTCTTGCAGAGATCTCAAGTGTGGCGCGCAACGAAGTCACATCCTCGCGTGTGGCATCCCCCATTTCGTCGGCATACCGCAGGAGCTGTCTGTAAGCGCCTGCAATGGTGCCGAGTTCGCTGTCTGTAAGTCTGTTTGTCTCCAGTTCCCTTCCGGTGTGGGGAGGGGTTTCGGGAGTGGCGGGATGTTTTTCTTTCTCGATCATAGTTTATTCCGTTTGCCCTATAAGGCTGCCGTTTGATAAGTTTGATTGCAGGGCGCCCACTGCTTCATGCGCCCTGTCTGAAAGCAGGTTATGGCAGATGGTTATTTCTGCTCTTCGCTCCCTTGCGAGATGATATAGTCCTTCACTTCCTGGAAAAGTCGTGTGGCGAAGACAAACTCGTTGAGCGCCTCGTTGGTGGTGGTGAAAATGCGCTGTTTGTCTCCTACCCATTCGCGGTGCCCCTTGTTGATGAACACGATGTTTTCTCCGATACCGAGCACCGAGTTCATGTCGTGGGTATTTATGATGGTGGTGATGTCGTATTCCTGCGTGATGTCGTGCAGGAGTTCATCGATAAGGATCGAGGTTTTCGGGTCGAGGCCGGAGTTGGGCTCGTCGCAGAAGAGATAGCGGGGATTGAGGGCTATGGCTCTGGCTATGGCCACACGTTTCTGCATGCCGCCTGATATTTCGGAGGGATATTTGGACTCGGCTCCGGCGAGGTTCACGCGGTTGATACAGAAATGGGCCCTTTCAAGCTGCTCGGCACGGCTCATTCCGGAGAACATCATAAGCGGGAACATGACGTTGCCGAGCACGGTCTCGGAGTCGAACAGCGCCGATCCCTGGAACAGCATCCCGATCTCATGGCGCAGCTGTTTCACCTGTGCGTCGGTCATCTTCATGAAGTCGCGTCCGTCGTAGAGTATCTCCCCCTGATCGGGGCGCACGAGCCCCACGATACACTTCATCAGCACTGTCTTTCCCGAGCCGCTCTGCCCGATGATGAGGTTTGTCTTCCCGGAATAGAATGTGGCGCTTACGTCGTGAAGTATCGTCTTCCCGTCGAATGATTTTATGATGTTTTTGACTTCGATCATTGCAGTAAAAGTTTGGTCAGTATCACGTCGAAAAGCAGAATGAGGATGCTGCTCGATACCACGGCGTTGGTGCTTGCCTTGCCTACCTCGAGGGCTCCTCCCTTAACGTAATATCCGAAATATGACGAAACGGATGCTATTATGAATGCGAAGAAGAGCGATTTGATAAGGCCGTACCACACATACCACTCCACGAAAAGCGCCTGAATGCCGTAGATGAAGCGCGACACGCTGATCAGATCTGTGAAAGCGGCCACACACCATCCGCCTATAAATGAGGTGGCGATGCAGAAGATCACAAGCACCGGCATGAACAATACGAAAGCCAGAATCTTGGGAGTGACGAGGAAATTGGTGGAGTTCACGCCCATTATCTCGAGGGCGTCGATCTGCTCGGTCACCCTCATGGTGCCTATCTCCGAGGCGATGTTTGATCCGACCTTTCCGGCGAGGATAAGGCAGAGTATGGAGTTGGAGAATTCGAGCAGCACGATATCGCGTGTGGCAAGCCCCACGGAGTATGCGGGCATAAGGGGAGACTGCACGTTGAGCTGCATCTGTATGGTGCATACAGCTCCGATAAAGAGCGAGATCACTATTACCAGCGGAATGGAGTCCACGCCGAGTTTCATGATCTCGAGTACGGTACGGCGCCCGAATACCGACCATTTGTCGGGCATGGCGAAAGCTCTTTTCAGAAACAGGGTGTACTTACCCAGTTGCTCCAGAGATTTTGTCAATATCATTTCAAAAAAAGTTTCTTAATTTATAAGCGGCTGTATATGTGGACAGCTACTAAAACAATTAACAAAGTTAATGAGTTTTTCGGTTCTTTACGTTTAAGAAATCTTAAAAAACAGCAAAGCCCGACATTAAGTCGGGCTTTGAAAAGTGGAGGTGCCAAGCGGATTCGAACCGCTGTAAACGGTTTTGCAGACCGGTACCTAACCACTCGGACATGGCACCATTATGATTGCGGGTACAAAGGTACGCATTATTTTTAATTTTGCAAACTTTTCGGTCCGTTTTAAAGATTTTCTACCCGATTTTCTGTCTCTGTTTTGTTTCTGCCGGTTAAAATCATGGGGCATGCTGGAAACGGCGGTCCCGGCATGCCCCATGAAAGTAGGGTATTATATGATTATTTCACATAGATCTTGGATGAGTGGCCCCCCTGGCGGCGGATATAGATGCCTGCCGAGGGGTTGGTCACGCGGCGTCCCTGCAGGTCGAAGTATTCTACTGGCGCGTTTGCGTCGTTGCCGGTATCGGCCTTCACATTGTCGATGCCGTTGGAACCGGCGCCCGGGATATTGATTGTGAAACATGCACCGTCAAATAATGGGGTCTGTGCATATTCAGTTCCTTCTAAACCGACATATATGATGGGGAAAGTAAACTTGTCGCCGTCGCGGGTGCCGTCAGCTACAGAGGCATACAGATAATAGTCGCCTGAATCGTAGATTTCATCTATCGATAGTCCTGTAGGTATTATGCCAAAATAGATGTATTCATTGCCATCTCCGGTGTCGTGGGTATGACGGAACGACCAGTCTCCCACGGGGTTACTGTGAACTGTGAGATGGCGATACCATCCCGGATCCTGTGTGTAGGGATTTGGGAGAGTGTATATGTCTGTTTTGAGATCTTCAGGTGAAACTGTGCGGACAGCTGTCAGATCGTTGAAAGTGCCGAAGAATGCCGGATCGGTAGAGAACGGGCTCATAAGCTCTTCTGTTACCGTCACACCGGTGTATTCTTCATAACGGTATGAAAGCGGAGCCACAAAATGATCGAATGCTTTTCCTGAATTGTCGATCGGTACTATCAGCATCCATGCCGGAGCATCGATAAGGGACTTGTAAGGCAGTACCGCAATGTTTCCGGAACCGGGAGATGATGGGGCTTGAGGAGTCACGGTATGTACGGCATAAGATGTGCTTCCATCGGCAATCCGTGCTGCTTCTGCTGTAAACTCGGCCTCTGTGGGCTTCTGAAGCTGTGCCGGCATGATGATATATCGGATTTCTTTTGTATCCGGAGCCACGTTGCCGATTACGTTGCTGTTGTCATCATCTGTCTGCTGGAAACCTAAACCTCGGTAACCGGGAATCTCGACGATAAGTGGGGAGAAGTCAAAATGCGGAATAATGAGACGTTTGTCCCTGAATTCGCTTTCATCGAGGGAATTAGCATAGAAGTATGAGGACATGAAATGGTCGTTGCCACTTCCGTTGGGGCGTCCAGACTCAAAGGTGATGTTTTTAGGATCCGTGACATCGAAAACGAACCAGAAAGTGTCGTCGGTGCGGAATGCATCGGGACGGGACTGCGCCTCGTCACCGCTATACATTTTGTCAAGAGTGTCGTTGAACGGAGCGGCAATGGCACATGAAGGGCTGTATGGGTTCACCACACGGTAGATCTCGCGGTCTGTGTCGGTGCGTTTCTCTATCTCTACCTCCCACTGCAGTTTATCAGCCGGGAATTCGATATAAACAGTGTTTATTACGTTGCCTTCCAGTAACTCACTATATCGGTATGTGTTGGGATACGGATGATGCCATATGCCGCGCCCGATCGATTGCCATGTCCCCGCAGGGGCAAGATTTGATGTGATAGTGGATCTGCCGTATTCGCCGATGTAACGGTCGTTGGCGTCCATTGCCAGGGCAAGGATCCTGTAGTCGCCATATCCCTGATCGAAATTGATAGTCAGCTCTGAAGTGGCTACCTTGTATTCGCCTTCACCTCTGGCTATGGCGTTGATATCATCGAATGTAAATGAAGGTTCTTCTGCGTGTCGTATGATATAGCGCAGATGGTCAGGTCCGTTATAGCTGACATCCAGAGTGATACTTGTGTCTGTAGACTTAGTTCCACCTGATTTGACGGACCATGTAAAGAAAATCTGCGCAGGGTCGCCATCAGGCAGCCATCCTGTGAAGAGGTCTGATTTGAAACCGTATCTATCATCGATCATGAACCATGCGTTTCTGAACCGGAATACCTTGGTTGCCTCCGAATATGACACCGTCAGGCACATGAAGTCCAGGGAGGTGCAGTTGTACTCAGTAGCGAGCCGCGACGGCACAGGCATGCCGGTTGGTGTCTGCGGTATGGATATCAGGCAGGTCACAGGGTCGTAATCGCCGATCATATCGTTATAACCTAAAAAGTTGCAGAACTTGATCTGCTGCACGGAGGCATCGTCGCGCAGCTGGCGTATCATGACTTCTGTGGTGTTTTTGAAAACGATCTCCTCATCCCCGTCAATTCTGAAAGAGTTGAGGGTATTGAGCAGATAGTCGTACCCTAAGCCGAAAGTCGCGGTGCCGAGGCTTTTCCATTCAGTGTAGTCGGCGTCATTGGCCTTGGCGGGAGCAGCCTTGAATGCGGCCGGAGGAGCCGGCATCGCGGGATCGAGTGTGATTTCTGTGATCTCTGTGATTTTCACAGGTTGTGACGGGGATGCCCATGCCGCAATGCATGTGCATGCAGCCACAACAAAAGTGTAGAATTTGTTCATATAAGAGGTTTTATGTGTGATAAATGGCTTGATAGGAGTAGTGTGTGCAAAGATACATTAAATAGTGTGAAGGTACAATAAACAGAGGTGTGATTTTTGATTATTGAAGTCATTAAAGAAAAAGCTTAAATGACTTCATTGTACTGATTGATCTTTCGGGCGGTTGCTGCGGTTCTCTTTTCTCGGTTTGCCGGATTTGTCGGAAGGACGCGCGGCCGCTCCCGGTTTGCCTGCGGCGCTCCGGTTGCGGCGGTTTCCGGTAGCATTCCCCCTGTTTTTACGGAATGGTTTCCCTTTCCCTCCCGGATTATAGGCAGGGGAGGGGCCCATCTCTTCGGGCAGCGGATTCTTGAGGATCTCATTGCCGAGGAACCGCTCTATCTGGCCGAACTTCATCTGTTCCTTTCCCCCGGCTACAAGGGTCACGGCGATACCTCCGGCATTGGCACGCGCCGTGCGGCCTATGCGGTGCACATAATCCTCGGCGCACCGGGGCACATCGTAATTTACTACCATCGCGATATCCTCGATGTCGATCCCCCGGGCCACGATGTCTGTGGCTATCAGGGCGTCGATGCGCCCGGCCTTGAAGTCGAGCATCACGTCGTCGCGCTGCTGTTGTTCAAGATCGGAATGCATTTCCCCTACCTTGAAGCGGTGGCGGCGCAGGATGCGGACGAGATCCTTTACCTTGAGTTTGGAAGACGCGAACACTATCACGCGCTGCTGTCTCACGTTGCGCAGCAGATGCTCGAGCAATGCAGGTTTCTGCCCCTCCCCGCAGATGTAGGCGCTCTGCTCTATCTTTTCGGCGGGTTTGCTCACGGCGATTTTCACTTCGGCGGGATCCCTGAGTATGGCTTTGGCCATCATTTTGATCTTAGGAGGCATCGTAGCCGAGAACATAAGTGTCTGCCGCTCCTTGGGAAGGAGTTTCACTATCTGCATTATGTCGTCGTAAAATCCCATGTCGAGCATGCGGTCGGCCTCATCGAGAATAAAGAACGACACTTTCGACAGATCCACCACTCCGGTGTTGATATGCGCCAGGAGGCGCCCCGGGGTGGCGATTATCACATCCGCGCCGTTTTTGAGGCCGTGCTGCTGCCGTCCGAATTCCTCGCCCCCGGCGCCCCCGTAGACGGCCATGCTGCTTACCGGCATGTAGTAGGCGAATCCCTCCATCTGACGGTCGATCTGCTGTGCCAGTTCGCGTGTGGGCGCCATTACCACACAGTTTATGGCGTCGGTGGGATAGTCGCCATAGGTTATGAGGTCTATTACGGGCAGGAGATATGCCGCGGTTTTGCCTGTGCCTGTCTGGGCGATGGCTATGAGGTCGCGCCCTTCGAGGGCAAGGGGTATGGATTGTTCCTGAATAGGTGTGCACTCGTCGAAGTGCATGTCATATAATGCGTCAAGCAGGTCGTCGCTCAGGTCTAATTCTTCGAATCGCATCAGGGTGATGGTATGTTGCGTATGTGATAAATTTCCGCGAAATTACAGAAAAATAACGATTCGGGCAATTGTCGGAGATACAATAATTTGATTAACTTTGTCTGATCCCGACGATCCCGACGTAATCCGTGCATGAATATGTGCGGTATGACATGTGGCAGTTTTGCTTTTTCAGGTGTTTACATAAATAACAGAATATGAAATTCAAATACCTTTTTACAGCTTTATTAGCAATGAATATGATAAATTCCGGTATATCTGCCCGGGTCCTTCAGCTTCCGGCTCCGGGGCATAAATGCGGGACCACGCTTGACAAAGCGTTGCAGCTCCGCCGCAGTGTGCGCGATTTCAATCCCGGTGCGCCAGTCGGGGGGCAGATGATGTCTGACCTTCTCTGGGCAGCCGCGGGTGTGAACCGTCCCGAAGAGGGGCGCCGCACGAATCCCACTGCGTTGAACAAGCAGGAGATCGACGTTTATGTTTTTACTGCCGATGGCGTGGCATTGTATGATGCCGCATCAAATAGTCTTAGGAAAGTGGTATCGGGCGATCACCGCGCATTGGTGGCAGGCACGAAGGAATTCATGCAGGATTTCGTGCTCGATGCTCCTGTGTCGCTGGCTCTGGTGGGGGACACCGGCAAATTCGAGGGTGATCCGTCGCGTGCTGCGATGATGGCTATGGCAGACGCAGGTATCGTGAGCCAGAATATAAACCTCTTCTGTGCTGCCAACGGGCTTGCCACAGTGCCGCGTGCTACGATGGATGGAGAGGGGATACGTAAGCTTCTCGGTCTGGACGCGCGCCAGATCCCACTGCTCAACAATCCGGTCGGCTATCCCCGCTGATGATTTCAGTAGGTGTCGGGCAGTGAGGATGGAAGGCGGAATGCTCTGCGCAGGCAGAACACCACCAGATAACTGACTGCCGTGGCCACAGTGACCGGGAACAGAAAGTCGTATGCCTGTGCCATCTCCACTGTGATGAATATGGCCATGAACGGGGCGCGTATGGCTCCCGCCATTACAGCCCCCATTCCGATGAAAGCGAAATCTGCCACCGGGAGTTGTGTGCCGAAACATGTGTTCGACAATTGGGCGAAGAAGAAACCTGCCACACATCCCGCCATCAGGGTTGGGGCGAAATCGCCGGCGACACCGCCGCCGCTGTTTGACGACGCGCAGGCGAAAGCCTTCACGGCGATAATCGCCAAAGCCAGAAGAACCGGTGTAAGTGCGTAGTTACCGTAGCGGGCAAATAATCCATAGGAGGATATGGCTTCTGTATTACCTGCAAGAAGGTCGGACATGAAGCTGTATCCTTCGCCGTATAATGCCGGGAAGAGAAACACAAGTATGGCAAGCACAGATCCTGACAAAAGGTTTTTCCACCAGGGGTTTCCCATCGATGCATACCGCCGTTTCATTAAGGTCATCACCGACGAGTAGTAGAAGGAGTATATGCCACAGAAAAGGCCGAGCAGGATTACCGGCGGCATCAGGTGCCAGTCAAACGCCATCGTGGCATGAAATGGGAGATCGGTGGTGCATCCGCTCCATACATAAGAGGTGAGACCGGCAGTGACCGCCGCAAGTACAATAGCCATTATCGCCGGAGTGGACAATGTGATGGCGAGTACCTCGAGGGAGAAGAACACTCCACCCATGGGCGCCTTGAAGATTCCGGCGATTCCGGCGGCGGCGCCGCACGCGAGCATGATCCTCACCAGGGAGGAACGACCCCCGAATAGTCTCGCCAGATTGCTCCCTATCGCGGCGCCGGTATATGCGATAGGCCCTTCCGCCCCGGCAGATCCTCCGAAACCGAGTGTAATGGTGCTTGCCACCATCGGGGCATACGTGAGGTCGCCGTCCAGGCGGTATTGATGCAGGGCTATGGCGCGGTTTATCCGCTCTGTGCCATGATAGATCTCCTTATGAAGTATATATCGCTGATAGATTCCGGTAAGCAATATACCTGCCACAGGTGCCACAAGAAGTATCCAGTTGAAGCCATCCGGCCGCATGTGTGCGGTCACGCCATCGGAAACCCATCTGACGGATGTTTTAAGCAGGAAAGCTGCCGTGCCTGTGACAAGACCTGTGATGAAAGCCAGCATCATCATAAACACATACGGTGGTATGTGCCCGACATTGACGCCGGTACCCTTGCGTGTGTGTCCAGATTCTTGACCGCGGGAAAACATGTGGTATCTTATAAGTTGAAAACGCGTATTTAAATTATAACGTTCCAGTCTTCCCAAGGTTTTAAATACGGTTTCTAAAAATTATGGAGATTGCCGGTTGGGATTGAGGGAGGAATTAGTTATCTTTGCATGGACTATATGATATGGGGGATGACTGCGGGAAGACCGCCGGTGTGTCATGCCCCCTGTTGCAGAAAAAAGACTTATGAACAGGATCCTTGAGAAGGAATATTTCTCTGAAAAAGTGGTGCGGCTTGTGGTGGAGGCACCGCTCATAGCGCGTGCCAGGAAACCGGGACATTTCGTGATCGTGATATGCGATGCAAAGGGTGAACGCATACCTCTGACGATCGCCGATGCCGACGAGGCGCGGGGCACGATAACGCTTGTGGTGCAGGCCGTGGGGGAATCTACCGCCGCGATATGCGCCAAAGAACCGGGTGACTCCCTGCACGATGTGGTCGGTCCCCTCGGCCGGGCCACCGACATACGCCATTATGGCACGGTGGTATGTTGTGGCGGCGGCGTGGGTGTGGCTCCCCTCCTTCCGATACTCAAGGCTATGAAAGCTGCGGGAAACCGTGTGATGTCGATACTTGCGGCACGCACAAAGGATCTGGTGATACTTGAGGAGCAGGTGCGCGAGCATTCCGACGAGGTCATCATTATGACCGACGACGGATCCTATGGCAGCAAAGGTCTGGTTACCGACGGCCTTGAGGGGGTTCTGCAGCGCGAGCAAGTGGATCTTGTATGTACCATAGGGCCTGCCGTGATGATGAAATTCGTGTCGCTGCTTACAAAGAAACATGAAGTGCCCACAATCTGCTCGCTGAATACGGTGATGGTCGACGGCACCGGTATGTGCGGTGCCTGCCGCGTGACGGTAGGAGGCAAGATGCGTTTCGTGTGTGTCGACGGACCCGAGTTTGACGCGCATCAGGTAGATTTCGATGAGATGATGCTGAGGCTCAGATCTGTGAACTGACGTTGTGCCATCTTCCAATAAAGTTTCCGATTAAGTAACAGTTCAAAATTATTTTAGTTACTTATTTTATGAATAAAGATACCATATCGCCGCGCGACGCACAATGGCGCGATGAACTGCGCAGATCGAGCACGGCAAAGGAGAGGACCTCAATACCCCGTGTGAAGATGGGGGAACTGGCACCTGATTACCGCGTCACCTGTAACGAGGAGGTGAACCGCGGCCTGAGCCGCGAGGAGGCTGTGATGGAGGCGAAGCGTTGTCTTGACTGTCCTGACCCTCAGTGTGTCACCGGATGTCCTGTGAACGTAAATATCCCCGGCTTTATAAAAAATATAGAACGTGAGAACTTCCGCGACGCCGCCGTGGTGCTGAAAGAATCATCGGCTCTCCCTGCCGTATGCGGACGCGTGTGCCCTCAGGAGAGGCAGTGTGAGTCGAAATGCATCTACAATAAAATGAAGCGCGAGCCGGTGGCCATAGGCTATCTCGAACGTTTTGCCGCCGACAACGAGCGGCTGTCGGGAGAGGCGGTGCTTCCCCCCTGCGATGCTCCGAAAGGGATGAAAA
>ERZ838577.4084-NODE-4084-length-12747-cov-23.146943_pt1 | contig 12747 bp, 10 predicted proteins | sample MGYA00519682_ERZ838577 | MGnify/ENA primary metagenome ERZ838577 (study PRJEB31850, sample SAMEA3708838) | human gut metagenome | biome: human gut; feature: human-associated habitat; material: faeces | place: China | collected 2014 ...
GACACCTTAAAGGTCGTGGCAAATACCGTTTCCAATCTGCGAAAGAAGCTGGCCGGCTGCGGTAGCTTTATCCGCACTACCCACGGCGGCTATGCTTTTGTAATCCAAAAGGAGAACGACCCGGCATGACCAGGATCTTATTTATTTGTCTCGGAAATATCTGCCGAAGCCCGATGGCGGAGTATGTGATGAAAGACCTTACGTCCAAGGCAGGACTATCCGAGCAATTTGAAATCGCATCAACCGCCACCAGTGCATGGGAAATCGGAAATCCGGTCTATCCTCCTGCACGGCAGAAGCTGGCAGAACATGGCATCGACTGCAACGGCAAGACCGCCCGGCAGATGACCCGGCTGGATTATGCACGGTATGATCATCTGATTGGCATGGACGAAAGTAATCTGTGCGACATCCTGCGGCTTGTCGGCGGAGACCCACAGCATAAAGTCTCGCTGCTGATGGCGCATACGGATCATCCCCGTGAAGTGGCAGACCCATGGTTCACGGGAGATTTTGAAGCCACATGGCAGGATATACTGGAAGGATGCACGGCATTGCTTGAGGAACTGCGCTAAATTGGCGTAAATTTTGGCGTATGCCAAATCAGGAGTGTTTGACACTTGCCAACGACAAATTGATTTAACCACAGGAGAAGTCGCCTGTCAGCATAAAATCTCTATACGAAAAAACGGCAGCTACGTTGTATTTTCACAACATAGCTGCCGCATTTTTGCATTTGGGGTTCGGTGTACCTACTACGCCAATCCGCCTATTCACTTGTTACACCACACCGCTTTGTAAGGCTCCTTTTCGGGAAAACGTCCCAAAATTGGTGTAGTTGTGGTGTAGTACCGCAGATGTTGTTTGAAATTCACTTAAATTTTCATCGTATCTGTGTTTCAATTTTACATTTTACTGCTCGATCGGCTTCATCGTGGGGAACAGCAGCACGTCGCGGATGGAGGCGCTGTCGGTCAGCAGCATGACCAGACGGTCCACGCCGAAGCCCAGGCCGCCCGTGGGGGGCAGGCCGTACTCCAGAGCGTTGACGTAGTCGTAGTCCACCTGGGCCTTGCAGTCGGGCTCGATGGCCTTGCGCTCAGCCACCTGACGCTCGAAGCGGCCCTTCTGGTCGATGGGGTCGTTCAGCTCGCTGAAGGCGTTGCCGTACTCGGTGCAGTCGATGAAATACTCAAAGCGCTCGGTGAAGGCGGGGTCGTCCGGCTTGCGCTTGGCCAGGGGGCTGATCTCCACGGGGTAGTCGTAGATGAAGGTGGGCTGGATCAGCTTGTCCTCGACAAAGGCGTCGAAGAACTCGGCCAGAATGGCACCCTTGGTGGGCACCTCAGGCAGCTCCACATGGTGCTCCTTGGCGGCGGCAATGGCGTCCTCGTCGGTCTGCCAGTCGTTGAAGTCCACGCCGGAATACTTCTTCACGGCCTCGATCATGGTCAGGCGCTCCCAGTGGCCCATGTCGATCTGCTTGCCCTGATAGGGGATGACCATGCTGCCGCAGATCTTCTGAGCCAGACGCTTGTACAGCTCTTCCACCAGATCCATCATGCCGTGGAAATCGGTAAAGGCCTGATACAGCTCAATGGAGGTGAACTCCGGGTTGTGCTTGGGGTCCATGCCCTCGTTGCGGAAGATGCGGCCCACTTCATATACGCGGTCCATGCCGCCCACGATCAGGCGCTTGAGGTACAGCTCGGTCTCGATGCGCAGCACCATGTCCATGTTCAGGCTGTTGTGATGGGTGTAGAAGGGGCGGGCCGAGGCACCGATCTCAAACGGAGTCAGGATGGGGGTGTCCACTTCGAGGAAGCCCTTCTCGTCCAGATAAGCGCGGATCTCCTTCAGGATCTGGCTGCGCTTGACGAAGGTGTCCTTCACCTCGGGGTTGGCGATCAGGTCCACATAGCGCTGGCGATACCGCATCTCGGTGTCGGTCAGGCCGTGGAACTTCTCGGGCAGGGGACGCAGGCTCTTGGCCAGCAGGGTCAGCTCGGTGGCGCGCACGCTCAGCTCGCCGGTCTTGGTGCGGAACACCTCGCCCTTGACGCCGATGATATCGCCCACGTCCAGCTTCTTGAAGGCGGCGTAGGGCTCATCGCCCAGTTCGTCGCGGCGGACATACAGCTGGATGTCGCCCTTGTCGTCGCGCAGGTGGGCAAAGCTGGCCTTGCCCATCACGCGCTTGGACATCATGCGGCCGGCCAGAGCAACCTGCTTGCCGCTGTCGGTCTCGTTGGGCAGGTCCTTGAATTCTTCCTTCAGGTCGGACGAGTAGGCGTCCTGCGGGTACTTGGTCAGGGTAAAGGGGTCATGACCGGCGGCCTGCAGGTCTGCCAGCTTCTGGCGGCGCACCTGCACCTGCTCGCTCTCGGACAGGCCCTGTGCGGGGTTCTTCTTTTGCTCTTCCATGGTTTCTCCTATCAGCTGCGTGCGTGGGTAATGGCCAGCACAGTGTACTCCACGGTGTGGCCGGTGGGCAGCAGCACTTCGGTCTTGGCGCCCACAGCGCGGCCCAGCAGCGCGTGGCCCACGGGGCTCTCGTCGCTGATCTTGCCGTTCAGGGGGTCGGCCTCGGTGCGGCCCACGATGTCGTATTCTTCGGTCTCATCCTCGCCGGTCATCTGGATGGTGACGTGGGTGCCCACAGACACGCTGTCCACGCTCAGCTCGCTCTCGTCGATGATGACGGCGTTCTTGATCATCTGTTCCAGCTCGGTGATGCGGTTCTCCACCAGACCCTGGGTGTTCTTGGCCTCGTCGTACTCGCTGTTTTCCGACAGGTCGCCGTGACTGCGGGCTTCCTTGATCTCCTCGGCCAGCTCCTTGCGGCGCACGGTCTTGAGGTACTCCAGTTCCTCCTGCATAGCTTTCAGGCCGGCAGCGGACATCTTGATCTCTTGTGCCATTTGAGAATCTCTCCTTGTCTATACTTGATTCGCGCAGGTGCAAAGCCGCGCAATGATGCCATTTTGACTACATTATTATAATAGCAAGGCGGTGCTTTGTCAACAAAAAAGGCGGCACAGGGGCAGAAAAAAGGCCCCGTCGCACATGCTCTGTGCGGGCAACCCTTGACAAACACGAAAAAATCCCGTCTGAACTGCTTCAGACGGGATTTTTGTGGTTTTATGGGGCTTTGGCTCAGGTCTCCACACCCTCGAACTGGCTGTTGTACAGCTTGGCGTAGAAGCCGCCTGCGGCCAGCAGTTCGTCGTGGTTGCCCTGCTCCACGATGTGGCCGTCCTTCATCACAAGGATGACGTCGGCCTCACGGATGGTGGACAGGCGGTGCGCCACGATGAAGCTGGTGCGGCCCTGCATCATGCGGGCAAAGGCCTTCTGGATGCGCACCTCGGTGCGGGTGTCGATGGAGGAGGTGGCCTCGTCCAGGATCAGCATGGGCGGCAGGCAGAGCATCACGCGGGCGATGCACAGCAGCTGCTTCTGGCCCTGACTGATGTTGCCGCCGTCCTCCGCGATGACGGTGTCGTAGCCGTCCGGCAGTCGGCGGATGAAGCTGTCGGCGTGGGCGGCCTTGGCGGCAGCCACCACCTCGTCCAGGGTGGCGTCCGGCTTGCCGTAGGCGATGTTCTCCCGCACCGTACCGGCCCGCAGCCAGGTATCCTGCAGCACCATGCCGTAGCTGCCGCGCAGCGAAGCGCGGGTCACGCTGCGGATGTCGGTGCCGGACACCTTGATGCTGCCGCTGTTCACGTCATAGAAGCGCATGAGCAGGTTGATGAGGGTGGTCTTGCCGCAGCCGGTGGGGCCCACGATGGCGATGCGCTGGCCGGGCTTCACGTCCAGGCTCAGGCCCTCGATCAGCGGGCGGTCGGGCAGGTAGCGGAAGGACACATCCTCCAGCTGCACATGGCCGTCCGGCTGCAGAACAGCGGCGTTCTCGGCTTCCGGGATCTGGTCGTCGGCGTCCAGCAGCTCAAACACGCGGGTCGCACAGGCCAGCGCGTTCTGCAGCTCGGTGACCACGCCGGAGATCTCGTTGAAGGGCTTGGTGTACTGGTTGGCGTAGTTCAGGAACACGCTCAGCTGACCGATGGTGATGCCGCCGCGCACGGCGTACAGGGCACCCACCAGGCCCACACCGGCGTACACGATGTTATTCACAAAGCGGGTGGCGGGGTTGGTCATGCTGGAGAAGAAGATCGCTTTCAGGCTCACGTTCTGCAGCCGGCCGTTCACTTCGTCAAAGGCGTCCAGGCTCTCGGCCTCGTGGCCGAAGGCCTGCACCACCTTCTGGCCCTCGATCATCTCGTTGACCAGCGCAGTCTGCTCGCCGCGCACGCTGCTCTGACCCTGAAAATACTTGTAACTGCGCTTGGCAAGGAAGCTGGCCACCAGCAGACTCAGCGGGGTGATGCACACCACCACCAGCGTGATGACCACATTCTCGCTCAGCATGAACAGCAGGGTGCCCAGAATGGTCAGCACGCCGCTGAACAGCTGGGTGAAGCCCATCAGCAGGCCGTCGGCAAAGGTGTCCACATCGGCCACCATGCGGCTCACGATATCGCCGGAGGGGTGGCTGTCGAGGTAGGACAGCGGCAGGGTCTGGATCTTGCGCAGGGCCTCGTTGCGCAGGTCCCGGCTCACCGAAAAGGTGATGCGGTTGTTGCACACGCTCAGCAGCCACTGGGCAAAGGCGGCCACCACGGCCACCACCAGCACCTCCACGATGATGCGGCCTACACCGGCAAAGGCCACATTGCCTTTGCCCAGCATCAGGTCGATGGCGTCACCGCACAGGATGGGGATATACAGCTGTGCGGCCACACTCACGGCGGCCACGATCAGGCTGCAGACCACGAACAGGGAATAGGGGCGGATCTTGTGCAGCACACGGGTCAGTGTGGCCTTGCGCTGTTCCGGGGTCAGTTTTGCTTTGGCTTTCGCGCTCATTTCTGCACATCCCCTTTCTTGAACTGGCTCTCATAAATCTCTTCGTACACCGGGCAGCTCTGGCGCAGCTGGTCATGGGTGCCAAGGCCCACCAGCCTGCCGTCATCCAGCACAAGGATCTGGTCGGCGTGCTGCAGGCTGGCAGCGCGCTGGCTCACGATGAACACGGTCAGGCCGCCGGGCAGGGCGGCCAGTGCCTTGCGCAGGGCCGCGTCGGTGGCGTAGTCCAGTGCACTGGCGCTGTCGTCCAGGATCAAAATCTCCGGCTTGCCCACCAGTGCGCGGGCAATGGTCAGGCGCTGCTTCTGGCCGCCGGAAAGGTTCCGGCCGCCCTGTTCCACGGGCTCGTCTAGGCCAAGGGGCTTTGCCTGGACGAATTCTGCCGCCTGTGCGGTCTCCAGGGCCGCCCACAGCTCGGCGTCGGTGGCATTCTTGTTGCCCCACAGCAGGTTGGAGCGGATGGTGCCACCGAACAGCTGGGCCTTCTGCATGACCACATTCACCTTGCCGCGCAGGGCCTCGCGGGGGTAGTCCGCAGCCGGGCGGCCCAGGATCTCCACGGTGCCCTCGGTGGCGTCGTAAAAGCGGGGGATCAGGTTGACCAGGCTGGACTTGCCGCTGCCGGTGCCGCCGATGACGCCGATGGTCTGGCCGCGCTTGGCGGTAAAGCTGATGTCGGACAGGCTGGGTGCGCCGGCCCCGGCATAGGTCAGGCTCACATGGTCAAAGCGCACGGCGTCACCGGCCTTGTCGGCGGGCACCTCGCTGCGCAGCTCGGCGGGGAAGTCCATGCCGGGCTTGGTGTCCAGCACAGCCTGCACACGGCCGGCGCAGGCCAGCGCTTTGCTCACCTGCACGATCAGGTTGGCCAGCTTGACCAGCTCGATCAGGATCTGGTTCATATAGTTCACCAGCGCGATCACGTCGCCGGAGGCCATGCCGCCCACGTTGATCTCAATGCTGCCCACATACAGCAGTGCCACGATGGCAATGTTGATGATCACATAGGTCAGCGGGCTCATCAGGGCCGAAAGATGGCCCACATGGAGCTGCATTCTGGTCAGCAGGTCGTTGGCGTTCTCAAAGCGGTCGATCTCGTCCTGCTCCTTGTCAAAGGCACGCACCACGCGCACACCGGTCAGGTTCTCGCGGGTCAGGCCCAGCACACGGTCCAGCCGCACCTGTGCGGTCTTGTACAGCGGGCGGGTGATGACCATCACGCCGAACACCACCACACTCAGCAGCGGGATGGCCACCACGAAGATCAGGGCGGCCCGCGCGTTGACCGTGAAGGCCATGACCATGGCACCGATCACCACAAAGGGGCTGCGCAGGAACAGGCGCAAAAACAGGTTCAGGCCGCTCTGCACCTGGTTGATGTCGCTGGTCATGCGGGTGATGAGGGTGCTGGTGCCCAGGGTGTCCATCTCCGAAAAGCTCAGGCTCTGGATGTGGGCAAACAGGGCGTGCCGCAGGGAAGTGGAGTAGCCCACCGCCGCCTTGGCGGAAAAATACTGCGCCGTGAGGCTGCAGGTCAGGCCGATGACGGCCAGCAGAAGCAGGATGCCGCACCGCACCAGGATGTAGTGCAGGTCGTGGGCGGCAATGCCCACGTTGACGATATCGGCCATGACCAGCGGCACGAACAGGTCAAATGTGGCTTCCAGCATCTTGAACAGAGGGGCAAGCACGCTCTCGCGCTTGTAGTCCCTCAGATAGCCAAGCATGTTGTTCAAGGCTATTTCCTCCTTTTCTGATCCCAGTATTCTGGAATTTTACCTATTATAGCGCACATGACCCAAAAAAACCATACGTTTGCCGGGATAGATGCAGAGCCAAAGCGCAGGTTTTCCGTTGAGAAAGATGGAAAATCCTGCTATACTAGGAAGTGACACTGAAGGAAAGCAGGGAACATACAATGGCAAGAAGAACAGACGGCGGGGTGCGCTTCCGCCCGGTGGGCAGCAGCCGGCACCCGCGCACGCCGGTGCGCTACAGCCCCGGCGGCACCGGCTGCCCGGCGATCGAGCAGGCCATCGAGCGGCTGTATCACGGGCAGAACGAGGAGAGCTTCTGGGCCCTGATGGGGGCCCTGAACTACGCGCTGGAGCTGGAGACCCATGTTCTGGTGCCGCTGCAGACGGCCCCGGGCACACCGCCCACCCCGGCCCCCTGGGCCGAGAACCCCGTCCCGCAGCAAAAGGCCAGAGGGCTTGCGCTCTGGACCCTGAAAAATAAGGACCGTACCTGGCTGCCGCTGTTCACCTCCAGCGCAGCTGCCTGCGTGGACCGCAGCACGGCGGCCCGCCCCATGGCGGACTACACCCTGCAGGACGCCATGGAACTGGTACTGGATGCGCCGGACATCGACGGCGTGGTCATCGACCCGTGGGGCCACTCGGCCACACTGGATGAGGCCCTGCTCAACGGCCTGCTCCACGCGGGCCACAACCCGGAGGAGCCGGGAGACGAAGAAGTAGAAGCCGGGCGGGAAGCGGCCCGCGCCGGGGACTGGCGCATGGCGGCCGACCACTATGACGAAGCCGCCCAGCAGGGCAATGCCATGGGTCTCTCGCTGCTGGCCGACTGCCTGTACCGGGGCCGGGGCGAGATGCAGAACAAGACCGAGGCCCGCCGGATGTGGCGCACCGCCGCCGACCACGGCGAGGTGCTGGCCATGCTGTCGCTGGGCGAGGACTGCGCTGCCCGGGGCGAAGCGGGCAAGGCCCTGCTGTACTACCGCAAAGCCCGGCAGACGGCGCAGGGCATGCCGGACATCGAGTATACCCCGCGCATCTGTCTGCGCCTTGCCCAGGCCGAGACCCGCTACGTCTCGGCCAAAAAAGCCATGGCACTGGCGGCAGAGGCCGCCCAGGGCTTTGCCATCCTGGCCCGGGAGAAGGAACCGGATGCGGCCGAATTGCAGGCAGAAGCGGAACAGCTGCTGCGGGAACTGGCCGATCCGAAGCCCCGGAATACGGCCTACAACATAGATTCTTTACAATTGGACTAAAAAATGGTCACAGGCATCGGGTAAGATAATCAGGTGAATAAAATGCTTTGGCGGACGGGATGCGCCGCAAAGAGAGGAAAACGATATGAGCAAAGTGATCGGCATTGACCTTGGCACAACAAATTCCTGTGTGGCGGTGGTGGAAGGCGGCAAGCCTGTGGTCATCACCAACGCAGAGGGCGAGCGCACCACCCCCAGCGTGGTGGCCTTTACCAAAGACGGTGAGCGTCTGGTGGGCGGCGCGGCCAAGCGGCAGATCGCCACCAACTCCGGCCGCACCGTGACCAGCATCAAGCGCCACATGGGCAGCGATTACCGGGTGCACATCGACGGCAAGGACCTGACCCCGCAGGAGATCAGCGCCATGATCCTGGCCAAGATCCGCCGCGACGCCGAGAGCTATCTGGGCGAGCCGGTGACCGAGGCCGTTATCACGGTGCCCGCCTACTTCGACGACAGCCAGCGCAAGGCCACCCAGGACGCCGGACGCATCGCGGGCCTGAACGTGCTGCGCATCATCAACGAGCCGACGGCTGCCGCTGTGGCCTACGGCCTGGACAACGAAGCACCCCAGAAGATCCTGGTGTACGATCTGGGCGGCGGCACCTTTGACGTGTCCATCATCGAGATCGAGGACGGTACTTTTACAGTGCTGGCCACCGGCGGCGACACCCATCTGGGCGGCGATGACTTTGACGAGCGCATCGTGGAGTACGCTGTGGCCGAGTTCAAGAAGTCCGACCGCATCGACCTCTCCCGCGATCCGGCTGCGATGGGCCGCCTGAAGGAGGAAGCGGAAAAGGCCAAGAAGGAGCTGTCCAGTGCACCCTCCGCGCAGCTGAACCTGCCCTTCATCGCGGTGGGCAAGGACGGCCCCCACCATCTGGATCTGTCGCTGTCCCGCCCGCAGTTCGAGATGATGACCGGTGACCTGCTGGCCCGTACCGTGACCCCGGTGCAGAACGCCCTGCGGGATGCCGGGATCTCCGCCAGCCAGCTGGGCAAGGTGCTGCTGGTGGGCGGCAGCACCCGCATGCCCGCCGTGGAGCGCCAGGTGCGGGAGCTGCTGGGCTGCGAGCCCAGCCACAGCCTGAACCCGGACGAGTGCGTGGCCATGGGTGCCGCCGTGCAGGGCGGTCTGCTGCAGGGCGGCGGCAAGCTGGCTGGTGCTACCGGTGCCGCCGCACAGGGTCTGGTGCTGATGGATGTCACCCCGCTGACCCTGTCCATTGAGACGCTGGGCGGCGTGGCCACCCCGCTGATCACCCGCAACAGCATGATCCCCACCCGCAAGAGCCAGATCTTTACCACGGCACGCCCCATGCAGACCAGCGTGGAGATCAACGTGCTGCAGGGCGAGCGCCACTTTGCCCGCGACAACAAGAGCCTGGGCAAGTTCAAGCTCAACGGCATCCGGGGCGGTTTCTCCTCCAAGCCGCAGATCGAGGTCACCTTTGACATCGACGTCAACGGCGTGGTCAAGGTGTCGGCTAAGGATCTGGGCACCGGCCGGGAGCAGAACATCACCATCACCGGCAGCACGAACCTGTCCGAAAACGAGATCCAGCGCGCTATGGCGGATGCCGCGGCCTACGAGGCCGAGGACAGCCGCCGCAAGGAGCGGCTGGAGCTGCACAACCAGGCCGAGGTGCTGGCCTACAAGGTGGACGAGGCCTTGTCCAAGTGCAAAAAGGAGCTGGACCGCGACGAAAAGAACCGCATCAAGACCGATGTGGCAAACCTGCGCCGCTGCCTGCGCAAGGACAAGCCCGAGAAGATGAACGAGACCGAGGAAGCGGCCCTGCGGCAGGCCAAGAGCCAGCTGGAGGAAAGCGCCAACCACCTGATGATGCTGTACACCAGCCAGCAGCAGGCCCAGGGCCCGGACCAGACCCTGTGAGATGCCCTTATAAAACAAAAAAGGAACCGCTGCGGCGGTTCCTTTTTTGTTTTGCAGATCAGAGCATCTTGGACAAAAATGCTTTCAGACGCGGATGTTTGGGGTTGGAGAACAGCTCCTGCGGGGGCTCGTCCTCCTGGATCTGGCCGCCGTCGATGAAGATCACGCGGTTGGACACCTCGCGGGCAAAGCCCATTTCGTGGGTGACCACCAGCATGGTGATGCCGGTGTGGGCCAGCTCCTTCATCAGCTCCAGCACCTCGCCGACCATCTCAGGGTCAAGGGCGGAGGTGGGCTCGTCGAACAGGATGACATCCGGGTCCATGGCCAGAGCGCGGGCAATGGCAATGCGCTGCTGCTGGCCGCCGGACAGGCTCTTGGGGTAGACGTTGGCCTTGTCGGCCAGACCCACACGGGCCAGCAGCTCGTCGGCGCGCTGGGAAATGGCTTCCTTGTCCTTCAGCTTGAGCAGGCTGGGAGCCAATTCCAGGTTCTTCTTCACGGTCAGGTGGGGGAAGAGGTTGAAGTGCTGGAACACCATGCCCATCTTCTGGCGCACGGCATCGATGTGGGCATCATCCACCTCGATGCCCTCAAACTTGATGGAGCCGCCGGTGGGGATCTCCAGCCGGTTCAGGCAGCGCAGGAAGGTGGACTTGCCGCAGCCGGAAGGGCCGATCAAGCACACTACGTCGCCGCGGTAGATGTCGATGTCGATGCCCTTGAGCACGTCCAGGGTGGGGGTGGGCTGCTTTGCGCCCTTTTTCTTCACGCCGCCGTAGGTCTTGGTCAGACCACGGACTTCCAGGATCTTTTCGTGGGTGTTAGCGGTCACTTTGTGCCAGCCTCCTCTCAAACTTGCCCAGCAGCCAGGTAAGCAGCATCACCAGTACCAGGTAGATGGCTGCAACGCCCAGCAGGGGGAACATGGCGTCGTAGGTGCGGTTCATAATGCCCTGTGCGGCGTACAGCAGCTCCTTGCCGCCAATGACCGTGATCAGGGAGGTATCCTTCAGCAGAACGATGAATTCGTTGCCCAGGGCAGGCAGCACCGCACGGATGGCCTGGGGAATGATGATCACCACCATGGTGGTCATGTAGTTCAGGCCCAGGCTGCGGCCGGCCTCCATCTGGCCCGGGTCCACGGCCATCAGGCCGCCCCGGATGATCTCGGACACATAGGCACCGGAGTTGATGCCCAGGGTCAGGGCACCTACCATGGTAAAGTTGCGGCTGTTGGAAAAGATGACCATGCTCATGATCAGCAGCTGCACCATCATGGGGGTGCCACGGATGATGGTGGCGTACACCTCGCACACTGCGTTGAAGAAGCCCAGCACCGGGTTCTTGTGGCCGGGACGCTGCTGGTCGTGGGTCACACGGACCATGGCCACCACACTGCCCAGCACCACGCCCAGGGCCAATGCAATGGCGGTGACCAGCAGGGTGGTGCCTACGCCATCAATGTACTGGAGCCAGCGGTCCTTCAGGAGAAAGGCCTGATAAAATTTGTAAAAGACCTCCTGCCCGAAGGTCAGGCTCGTGCCGCTGTTCAGCAGCTCTTTGAGCAGTTCGTATTGAGCAGCCATTCACATCCTCGCTTTCTGTCTGTGGGATCTTGTTGGTGGGTTGATGGGGACCCAAGTCCCCGAAAAAAGGGAGGAGCCCCCTGAAAAGGGCCGCCTCCCGGTGTTGCACTCGTGGCAGCTGCTTACTCTGCAGTGATGTACTTGTCCACGATGGACTGCAGAGTGCCGTCAGCCTTCAGCTCCTCCAGAGCAGCGTTGATGGCATCCTCCAGGGCAGAGCCCTTGGCCAGGCCGATGGCGTAGTCCTCCTCGGCGTAGCTGGTGTCCAGCACCTTCAGGCCGGGGTTGGCGGCCACATATTCCTTGGCAGGGGCGTTGTCGATGACCACAGCGTCCACCTGGCCGTTGTTCAGGGCCTGCACGGCGGTCAGGCCGCTGTCGTAGGCCACCACGGCGTCATCGCCGAAGTCGTCGGAGCAGTAGATGTAGCCGGTGGTGCCACGCTGGGTGCCGATCTTTTTGCCGGCCAGGTCATCGGGAGAAGCAATGTCGGAGCCATTGGGCACGATGATGGACTGGATGCCGGTGGCGTAGCTGTCGGAGAAGTCCATCACAGCCTTGCGCTCGTCGGTGACGGTAACGCCAGCCATGACCATATCAGCCTTGCCCTGCTGCACGCTGAGCAGTGCGGCGTCAAACTCCATGTCGTCCACCTGCAGCTCCAGGCCCAGCTTTTCAGCAATGGCCTTGGCGGTGTCGATGTCGATGCCCGCGATGTCACCGGAGTCGGTGGTCATCTCGTAGGGAGGGAAGGTGGCGTTGGTGGCCATGGTCAGCTTGCCAGCCACCACGGTGGCCAGGCTGCCAGAAGCAGAGCTGGAAGCAGCTGCGCTGCTGGCTACAGAAGAAGCTACGCTGGAAGAAGCACCACCGCAGGCGGTCAGGGCCAGGGCAGCAGCGGAAACGGCGGCAGCAGCCAGGAAGCTGCGACGAGAGATCTTTTTCATATTCAAACACTCCTCTATGCACTGTATAATCTTACAACCGCCGGAAGGATGCGAATCATCGATGTTCCGGTCAATGCACTTAGTATAGTTTGAACAAAATGAAAAGTCAATAGTTGTGCATAATAATTCGTAAAATAAAAATTATTTTCCTGAAAATATGCAAAAATCCATTGAATATCTGAATATATGCAAGAAAATCCAGCTTTTTTACCGGGGCGTTACAGCCAGCGGGCGATCTCATCCCTGCTGCGCTTGGGCACGCAGTAGTCGCGGTTTTCATCCAGGTAGTATTTTACCCCGGTCTCCGGGGTCATGGGCACCACCCGGGCAGCGTGGGTGGGGTAGCCAAAGGCCACCATGCAGGCC
>ERZ838577.4086-NODE-4086-length-12739-cov-3.616525_pt1 | contig 12739 bp, 10 predicted proteins | sample MGYA00519682_ERZ838577 | MGnify/ENA primary metagenome ERZ838577 (study PRJEB31850, sample SAMEA3708838) | human gut metagenome | biome: human gut; feature: human-associated habitat; material: faeces | place: China | collected 2014 ...
AATCAGTTCGCCTGCCGTATATCCTGCGCCTCCTATAATTCCTGCTTTTATCATATTATATTATTGGAATAAAGCAGAAAAAGATAAATCCTTTTCTGCTTTTGGTTTATTAAAAATTTACTTTTTGTTTTTGTTCAATACCGAATGGTAAATTTTCATTTGGTTACCCAAGATTTTGGTGAATCCTTTTACGTCATCAGCTGTCCATGCCTTGTTTACTTCTCCATATTCCCCGAAATCGGATTTCATGAGATCGAAGTCGCTTTCGACACCTACCAAGACATAGCGGTACGGTTTCAGGTCGATGATAACTCGGCCGGTGACATTTTGTTGGGAGCTTTGTAGAAAAGCTTCCATATCCCGCATTACAGGATCGAGGTATTGGGCTTCATGCAAAAACATCCCGTACCATGTCCCGATTTGATCTTTCCAGTATTGCTGCCATTTGGTAAGAGTATGTTTCTCGAGCATTTTGTGGGCGTTGATGATTACCATCGGAGCTGCAGCTTCGAAACCTACACGTCCTTTGATACCTATGATCGTATCGCCGATGTGCATATCTCGCCCGATTGCGTATTTTTCAGTAATTTTTTCGATAGCTTGTATTGCCGCGACTTTGTCATCATATTTTTCTCCGTTGACTGCAGCGATTTCTCCTTCTTTGAAATCTATTGTTAAAGTTTCTTCGCCTTTTGCAATCATTTGGCAGGGATATGCCGATTCGGGAAGAGTCTGGTTACTTTTCAACGTCTCTTTTCCTCCGATACTCGTTCCCCATAATCCTTTGTTGATGGAATATTCCATTTTTTTGAAGTCGGCTTCATATCCGTGTTTTTTCAGATAATCTATTTCATATTCGCGAGTGAGAGTCATGTCTCGTGTCGGAGTAAGTATTTTTATTTCAGGAGCTAATATTTGGAACGTAAGGTCGAAGCGAACTTGATCGTTTCCTGCACCGGTACTACCGTGAGCGACATAATCTGCTCCGATCTTTTTGGCGTAATTGATAATGGCGATTGCCTGAAAAATACGTTCCGAACTGACGGAGATAGGATATGTTCCGTTTCTGAGAACATTTCCGAATATCATGTATTTGATACTTTTATCGTAATATTCTTGTGTTATATCGAGAGAGGCATGTTCGGTCGCTCCCAATTTGTAGGCGCGTTCTTCTATCGATTTCAGTTCTTCTTTACTGAACCCTCCGGTATTTGCGATTGCCGTATATAGTTCGTAGCCGCAGTCTTCTGTCAGATATTTTGCGCAGAAAGATGTGTCTAATCCTCCGCTGAATGCTAAAACAACTTTTTCTTTTTTCATATCGAGAGTATTTATATTAAATGTAATTATTTATTTTCAGAATGGTGTTCTTCGGCATGCGGGTCGAAGAGCATTCCCGTACACAGGCACATTCTGCGGTTTGTCCGTTGCAATATGTCATAGTTTACACAGCTTTGGCATCCTTTCCAAAAAGCTTCGTCATCTGTAAGTTCGGAGAATGTTACCGGACGATATCCTAATTCTGAGTTGATTTTCATTACTGCCAGTCCGGTTGTAAGTCCGAAAATTTTTGCATCCGGAAAACGGGATCGGGAAAGTTCGAATGCTTTTCTTTTGATCCGTTTGGCCAGTCCGTGTCCTCGATATGCCTCTACGACGATAAGCCCTGAATTGGCTACAAACTGTTTGTTACTCCAGCTTTCGATATAGCAAAACCCCGCAAATTTATCTCCGTCGAGGGCGATAATGGCTTTCCCTTCAAGCATTTTTTGTTTTACGTATTCCGGTGACCGTTTTGCGATTCCGGTACCTCTGACTTTTGCTGCTTTCTCGATTGTATCGAGAATTGTTTCTACATACGACAAGTGCTTTTCGCTTGCTACAATTACTTCAATTGTATCTTCCATTTTCTTTTGTTCTTTGGTCTGTTTTTAAGTAGAATAAACAGGCGCATCGGGTCATTTTAATATGTTAATATAATATCTCTTTTATTCTCCGTCGATAGAAGGTATTATGGTTTCTAGAGTTTCTAATACTTGTGGTCGGGTAATTCCTTCGCGTAAGATTAACAATATCGTATCGTCTCCGGCAATTGTTCCCAATATTTCTTCAGCAGAGTGAGTGTCTATGTCCCAAGCTATTCCGCTAGCATAACCCGGACGTGTTTTAATAACCGCCAATTGTCCGGAGAATTCGATAGAAAGAAAACCGGATACCGGGCCTGCATAGTGTTGTTGATTTTTTGCATTGGCCAATCTGCCGATTCCTGCGATTTCGGGCATAACGTAAAGGTAACCTCCGTCTTTGCCTGCGACTTTAGCGATTTGCAGTTGTTTTAAATCTCTGGAAAGGGTCGCTTGAGTGAGGTCGAAACCTCTTTCCGTGAGTTGCTTTAGTAAATCTTCCTGACTACTGATTTTGTGTGAAATAATAATTTCTTTAATAGCCTGTAGCCTATCGACTTTATTTTTCATAAGATTATTCCTTTTTTGAAAGTTTTAAAGTTCCTTTCCTTTTATTTTGTCTGTATTCAAGATTCGTATTTCGTTTCTTATCGTGTTTTTATGTTTTTAGAAAACACAAAATGCACCGAAATAAGTCTCGGAACAGTATCTGATAAAATTTGAAATAGTCTCTATATTGAAAGCAATAATTTATTTCTTTGTATAATTATGCTATATTCAGATGCAAATGTAAGAATAAATGTTTTATTATTGCATAAAACTTGAATTTTTTTTGAATAAATTCATCATTTTGTCGTTTTATACAAAAAATATTCTGTTGTATGAGTTGTGTGATTGAATATTTTTGCGAAAAAATGCAAATGGTCTTGTCGGGGGAAGTCGTGCGACTCTTAAATTGAAATGAAAATCGAATGTGTATGGTTTTTGGAAAAATGATATAGAAAAGCTACTTGGGATTTAGAGAATTTTTTTGTTTGGCTGTTGATATTTTTGTCATAAAATCCGTCCGGACTCTTGATCTCAAAACGGCCTATTTTTCCATTCCATGAAAAGTTCTTCTTCTCCGGTATGCGTGTCGATTTCGGATTTTATAATTTTGAAGTCTTGTTTTTGATAAAATCCGATAGCTTTTAGATTCTTTTTATAAACATGCAATTGTAAGACCGGGTGTCGCTTTTTTGCAATACTTAGCAGTTGTTTCCCTATACCGTGCAATTGCATGTGTTCGGAAACGAAAATTCCTGCAATATAGTTATCGATAAGACCGATGAATCCTATAACCTTTTTATTTTGGTCTGCAACATATATTTCGGCCTCGGATAGTGCCGATTTTACTTCGTTGAAATTCTCGTACCAATAGTATTCAGGAATGAAAGCGTGCGCTTTCAGGTTGGTGTATAACCATAGTTGCATGACATCTTCGATGTCTTTTGCTTTCATTTTCCTTATTTGCATGAGTCTTTTATCGAACTAACTGAATTTTTTATTTTTTGTATTTCATAGCTTCGGGAACTAATTTCTTTAAATTTGCTATTCGAGAGGCATCAGACGGATGGGTGCTTAAAAATTCGGGGGTGGAAGATCCTTGAGTTGCCATTCTTTCCCAGAATGCAGGCGCTTTCTCGGGATTATAGCCGGCCATTGCCATAAAAATGAGACCCATGCGGTCGCTCTCGGATTCTTGCTTACGGGAGTAGGGCAGCATGACACCTACTTGTGTCCCGACGCCGTATATTTGATTTGCCAAAGCTTGCGCTGCATCCGACTTGTTTTGCATCAGGGTGTTTAACGCTACTCCGCCATATTGAACGAGCATTTGCTGGCTGATTCGTTCGCTGCTGTGTTTGGCGACGGCATGAGCGATCTCATGTCCGAGAACGACAGCCAATCCGTCATCATCGAGAGTGTACGGAAGTATGCCGGTATTTACAACCACTTTCCCTCCGGGCATGCAAAAAGCATTCGGTGTATTATCGTTAACCAGTACAAATTGCCAATTATAAGAAGCTGCATCGGCAGTCATACCGTTGTTTCGCAAGAAACTCATGACGGCATTTGCAATGCGTTGTCCGACACGTGCGACTTGTAGTGTCTTCATATAGTCTGTTGACACTTTTGCTGTTTTCATGTAATCCGAGAAACTTTGATTACTTAATGCAAGAACCTCTTGATCAGAGACAAGATTGAGTTGTCTTCGACCGGTCAGCGGTACGCTGCTGCATCCGAGCATTATAAAGAAGATAAACGATATGGCGATTTTTTTCATGAGTCGGAATTATTCTAAAGATAAAAGATCATTTATTTCCGGAATGGCGGAATAGGCTGTTTGATCACAAGTGCATGGAACTATCGAGATATAACCGTGAGTAAGTGCCCATTCGTCAGTATCTTCATTCTCGGGTTCTAAATTCATAAAACGGCCGGTCAGCCAATAGTAATCTTTCCCGTGCGGATCGATACGGTGGTCGTAGCCTTGAGCCTGGCGGCAGATGCGTGCACTTTTCGGACGAGGAATTGCCGGAATATTGATGTTTAAACAGACCGAAGGCGGAAGCCCTTTTTTCAAGACTTTTTTACAACTTTCCCTTACGATTTCCCGGCAGGGCGAAAAATCTGCATCCGGTTCGTGGCTGGTAAGAGAAAAACCGATAGAGGGGATTCCGATTATACAGCCTTCCAGAGCAGCTCCCATCGTTCCCGAGTAAACGATGCTGACGCCAGAGTTCGAACCGTGATTGATTCCGGATAATAAAAGGTCAGGCCGGCGGTCGAACAGTTGATTCATAGAAAGTTTTACACAATCGACCGGTGTGCCGTTTGTCCGGTAAAAAGATATGTTCCTGTAATGTTCGATCAAATTGAGCCTTAGAGGAATGCCGACAGATAGTGCGCTCGATTGGCCGGAACGGGGACTATCCGGTGCTACGACTACGATGTCGCCCAAATCTTCTATCATTTTTGCCAGTTCGTGAACGCCTTTTGCTTCTATTCCGTCATCATTCGTTACTAAAATAAGCGGTCTTTTTTCTGTGGCTGGGACTTTCATATATATTTTAATTGTCAGGTTCTTTGTATGCAAATGTACAAAATAAACATTTTTCAGACCGCTTTTTTTAACGTGTAGTTTATTCGAGTGCTAAATTAATTGAAAGGCACAGTAGTATCCGTCAAATTTATTTATCTTTGTCACGATGAGTGAGCACTTTACGTATATTCGGAATCTTATTGATGTTATTAACAATAAAGCCGACTTATCAACAATCGGGACATTTTTTTGTGTGCTGATAAATAGCAGAACATAAAAAACGGTTACTTTGCTCCCGATAAAATTTTGTGTTATGGGTAAAGTTATTGCTATTGCCAATCAAAAGGGAGGAGTGGGGAAAACCACTACTTCGATCAATTTGGCCGCATCATTAGCCGCGTTGGACAAAAAAGTTCTCGTGATCGATGCCGACCCACAGGCAAATGCTTCTTCAGGACTCGGGGTAGATCCTCGTACGGTTTCTGTATCGATTTATGAATGTCTGATCGGCGGGAATTCTTTGCGTGAGGCGATTGTTGGATCTTGTGTTTCAGGATTGGACATCGTGTGTTCGAGAATCGATCTTGTCGGTGCAGAATTGGAACTCTTGAATGTAGAAAACCGAGAGCGAGTGTTGTCACGGTTACTGGATGAGGTCAAGCGGGAATATGATTATGTTTTGATAGACTGCTCTCCGTCGTTGGGTTTGATAACCGTCAATTCTTTAACCGCTGCGGATTCGGTTATTATTCCGGTTCAGGCCGAATATTTTGCGTTGGAAGGAATCAGTAAATTATTGAACACAATTAAGATTATCAAATCCAAATTGAATCCGGCTTTGGAAATAGAGGGCTTTTTGCTGACTATGTACGATGCTCGGCTGAGACTTGCCAATCAAATTTATGAGGAACTGAAAAAGCATTTCAGGGATATGGTGTTTACTACCGTTATTCAGCGGAATATCCGGTTGAGCGAAGCTCCCAGTCATGGGATTCCGGCGATATTGTACGATCCGGATTCTCGCGGAAGTATTAACCACATGCAACTGGCAAAAGAGTTGATCGAAAGAGAGAGTTGATTTTATAAGATAAACCTGTCTTGCCCGGCAGGTATAAAAGGGCGACATACTATGGCTACATTTAAAAGAAACGCTTTGGGGCGTGGACTCGACGCACTTATTACGATGGATGAGGTGAAAACGGAAGGGTCTTCGTCGATAAATGAAATAGAAATTTCAAAAATAAAGCCGAATCCGGATCAACCCAGACGGGAATTTGATCAGGAAGCGTTGTCGGAATTGGCTACATCTATTCGAGAATTGGGTATTATACAGCCGATATCTTTACGTCAGATATCAGACGGAACTTATCAGATCATTGCCGGGGAGCGTCGTTACAGGGCTTCTATCATGGCCGGCCTTAAAACTATTCCGGCTTATGTGCGTACAGCAGAGGATGAGACGATGATGGAGATGGCGTTGATAGAAAATATTCAACGGGAAGATTTGAATTCTATCGAAATCGCATTGACGTTTCAGAAATTGATCGAACAGTATAATCTGACTCAAGAACGGTTGAGCGACCGGGTAGGTAAGAAAAGGACGACTATCGCTAATTATCTGCGTTTGTTGAAACTGCCGGCTGAAATTCAAATGGGGCTGAAGAACAAATTGCTGGATATGGGACATGCGCGGGCTTTGCTGTCGATTGATGACCCTGCACTTCAGTTGAAAGTGTATGAATTGATACAAGAGAACGGTTATTCTGTGCGTAAAGTCGAAGAAATCGTGAAAAGTCTTTCCGAAGGACATTCGATAGAAGAAGCGAAAAAGCCGAAAGTCCCTTCTCGTCCTACTTCACGCGAAGAATATGATATTCTGAAAAAACACCTTTCTTCATTTTTTAATACAAAAGTTCAGTTTACTTGTAATGATGAAGGAAAAGGAAGGATTAGTATTCCTTTTAAAAATGAAGAGGAGTTGGAACGTTTGATCGCTATCTTTGATAAACTGAAATAGTATTTTGACAGGGATATATTACATATACAGACATAAAATACTGGGGATCTTTTTAATTATATGTCTTTTAATTCCGGTGTCGGTTGTCCCGGTATCGGCTCAAATACAGACGGAAGTTTCTACCGGAAAAGATTCTCTTTATGTCATCGGTACAGAGGGGTCTATCGATGTTGTCGATACTACCGGATTGGAGGTCGACCGTAGAGATAGTGTCGTGTTCAACCCCGATCCGATGAAAGCCGTTTGGTTATCGGCATTAGTCCCGGGTCTGGGACAGATTTATAATCGGAGATATTGGAAATTGCCGATTGTAATAGGCGGGTTTATGGGATTAACGTATGCCGTCTCATGGAATGGCCGATATTATACCGATTATTCTCAGGCATATCGGGATGTTATGGATAGTGATCCGACTACCGATAGTTATATAAATTTTCTTCCGTATAACCGTAGGAATGATAAAGAATGGATCGAATCGAATACCGAGTGGTTGAAAAGTGCGATGAAACGGAAGAAGGATTTTTACCGTCGTAATCGGGATTTATGTATTATATCTATGATCGGGGTTTATGTCGTGGCCATGATCGATGCTTATGTCGATGCTCAATTATATCATTTTGACATTACACCTGATGTTTCGATGCATTTGCTTCCGGCTGTAATGGAGCCTACGCCATTTTCGAGTACCTCATTGGGGTTGCAATGTGCGATAACTTTTTAAAAAAATGAATTGATTATGCAGAAAATAGTGCTTATATTTCTTTTTTCGGTTTTGCTATTCCCTGTTTGGGGAACGATAGATGAATCTCAGAAAATCAAAACAGCTAAAGATACGATTTCAGATCAGGAAATCGTTTTGCCGGAAAGCCTTGAAGCTGATGTCGATAGTCTTCTGTCCAGTTGGTTTTTAAAGAAATATGCCATAATCGATGAAAATTGCATAAGAAGCAGTGTTAATATAGATTATCCGGATTCTGTTTATATTCAGCGTTTGGCGGCTTTACCTACTGTTATAGAAATGCCGTATAATCAGGTTGTAAAAAGTTATATAACTCTTTATACCGAGAAGCGTCGTGAATTGGTAGAAACGATGATCGGTCTGAGTGCCTATTATTTTCCTATTTTCGAACAAGCTCTTGAAAAAGCCGGATTGCCTCTTGAATTGAAATATCTGCCGATCATCGAATCGGCTTTGCGTCCGGATGCTGTTTCCCGTGCAGGAGCTACCGGGTTATGGCAGTTTATGATCGGTACGGCAAAGCCTTTAGGTCTTGAAGTAAATAGTTTGATCGACGAACGTCGAGATCCTGTTCGTTCGTCAGAGACAGCCGTACGATATTTAAAAGAATTGTACAATATTTATCAAGACTGGCCTCTTGCCATAGCCTCCTATAATTGTGGTCCGGGAAATGTAAATAAAGCGATCCGCCGTTCGGGTGGCAAAAAAGACTATTGGGAAATTTATAATTACCTGCCGAAAGAAACTCGGGGCTATGTACCTGCGTTTATCGCGGCTAATTATGTGATGCATTATTACCAAGAACATAATATTTGTCCGGTTCTTACCGACCTGCCCTTGACGACTGACACGATACAGATCAGCGATCGTATTCATTTGAAGCAGATTGCTGATGTTTTGGAGATTCCTATGGACCTATTACGAGGGCTTAATCCGCAATATCGAAAAGATATTATTCCGGGAGATACCCGTTTGAGAACGTTGTGTCTGCCTGCGCAGCAGGCTTACGCTTTTATCGATGCGAAAGATTCTATCGTCAATTATCAATCTGAGATATATGGTCGGCGAACAACTGTCGAACCTGCAGGTTATTATGCTTCGACCGGAGGCGGCAGTTGGGTATATCATCGTGTAAGAAAAGGAGAGTCCCTTTCTGTTATCGCCAATCGTTATGGTGTTTCTGTCCGGAATCTTCGCAATTGGAATCATTTAAAGAATAATAATATCGTAGCCGGGCGAAGACTGAAAGTTTATCGTGCCGAACTCGCTCGGAAAACTCCTTCTAAAAAAGTCGAGAAACCGGATAGTATAACTGTCATGTCTAAAGATTCGACTTTTATTGCACAATCTACGAAAGAAGTAAAAAACGAAACTGCCGTTATTTCTCCGGTTTCGAGTAGGAAGAATATTTCGACGGCACGTAATCCGCGCAATCCTGCCTATGATCGTTATCATTATCATAAGGTCACTCGGGGAGAGAGTTTATGGACTATTTCGCAACGTTTCCCGGGTGTTACTACTAATTTGTTGAAAAAAATAAATAATTTGCATTCATCCTCCTTGAAGGTCGGTCAGATCCTTAAAATTCCGGAAGTTTGATTCTGTGGAAAAATTTCCACAATTTGTGTCAAAAAATACTCTTTTGAATAGGATTGTGCGTCTTATTTTTGTGACATGATAAAATGTCTATAAATGAAGAACACATCCTACTATATCTTATTTACATTATTTACGTGCATTTTTTGTTCGTTCGATGTCGAGCGCATTCCTGTCATTTATATGATCGGAGACTCGACAATGGCCGATAAACCTCTTTCGGGTGGGAATCCTGAACGAGGCTGGGGGCAAATGTTCTCCGGATTTTTGACTCCGGATATTCATGTCGATAACAGAGCTTTGAATGGACGCAGTACGCGGAGTTTCAGGAATGAAGGACATTGGGAGCTCGTGCGGAAAAAGCTTCGTAAAGGGGATTATGTGTTTATTCAATTTGGGCATAATGATCAAAAAGCCGATACTGCCCGTCATTCGGATGCGGAAACCGACTATAAGATAAATTTAGGGAAATATATAGATGAGACCCGAAAAGTCGGTGCAATACCGATACTTTTTACGCCTATTGTCCGTAGGAAGTTTAACCCGGACGGTACATTAGCAGATACACATGGGAAATATACCGATGCGGTAAGAGCTGTTGCTAAGGAAAAACAAGTTTTATTAATCGATTTAAATAAAATGTCTGCCAGTTTGCTGGAACGGTATGGACAGGAAAAATCTACTTCTCTTTTTGTCTGGGTCGAGCCGGGAATTTATGCAGCATTGCCTGAAGGGAAACAAGACAATACTCATCTTAATGTGAAAGGTGCGAGGTTAATTGCCCGTATGGTCGCCGAGTCTATAAAAGAGACTATTCCTGCTCTTGCTCCTCATATCGTGATGTATGATTACGTTGTAGCCAAAGATGGTAGCGGAGATTTTTTTACTATACAAGAAGCTATTGATGCAGTACCTGATTTCAGGAAAAAAGGGCGTACGACGATCTATATACGGGAAGGCGTTTATAAAGAAAAGGTTATTTTGCCGGAGAGTAAAATAAATGTTTCATTTATGGGAGAGTCCCGAACTAAGACTATTTTGACTTATGATGATTATGCTTCTAAAATGAATGTATTCGGAGAGGAGATGTCTACTTCGGGTTCTGCTTCATTTTATGTTTACGCTCCGGATTTTATAGCTGAGAATATGACTTTCGAGAATAGTGCAGGGCCTGTTGGACAGGCTGTTGCCGTTTTTGTGAGCGGAGATCGTTCTATATTCCGGAATTGTCGTTTTCTGGGCTTTCAGGATACTCTTTATACTTATGATAAAGATAGCCGGCAATATTACGAAGGCTGCTATATCGAAGGAACGGTCGATTTTATTTTCGGAAAATCTACTGCGTGGTTCGAGAACTGTACAATTCACAGTAAACGTTCAGAAGGGTATCTTACTGCAGCGGCGACTCCGGCAGGAAAGGCATACGGGTATGTTTTCCATAATTGCCGGTTGACGGCAGATCACTCTGTCGAAAATGTTTATTTGGGGCGTCCTTGGCGTCCTTTTGCCCGGACTTTGTTTATTGAATGTGATATGGGTAGCCATATTTCTCCTGAAGGGTGGCATAATTGGAGGAAACCCGATGCTGAAAAGACAACTTTTTATGGCGAGTATAAAAGTCGGGGTGAGGGTGGAAATTGTGAAGGTCGGGTTAGCTGGTCGCATCAGCTTACGAATAAAGAGGCGGATCAGATAACTTTAAGAAATATATTGGGTGGAAACGATGAGTGGTATCCTCAGATAATAGGAACAGTTAAATAGTATAAATATAAAATTATAACCATGAAACAGATGATGAAACGATTCGGATTTTTATTTCTTTTATGTTTGTCGGTGATCGGTTCGATCCGTGCAGAAGAGAAACTTTTGTATTCTACGACATTTCAAGATTGGGAATCTTCTTCTGCAAGCGATGATGCAGTCGTTGTACCTGCAAAGACTCATTTTTCGAACGAGGATTTTTCTTTTTCTTTGTCTCAGGTAGTTGTTTCTCCGACAGGAACAGATTCTAAATTTACCAGTTCTTATGTGACTCCCGGTTATATTCGGGCAGAAAAAAAGGATAATTCTGCTATCGAAATTTCTGCTTTGGAGTCGGTTACGAAGATCGAATTTGTAGAAGCTGCTACCGGAAATGATCGGGGATTGGGTGTGCAGATAAAGTATGAAGGTCAGTCTGAGTGGGAAACGATTTTCGATACGCCATTGGACGGAACATACTATTATGATTCTAATAACGAGAAATATAAAGATACACAGGGACATTTGGTCTCTATTTCCATTCCGGAAGAAAAACAAAAGAATGTATCTATCCGCTTTTATAATTTGAATGGTTCTCAATATGCATTCCTGCTTAGTCTCGACATTTATGGCGATTATGTTTCTACGGCCGAACAGGTAACGTTGAGTACAAAAACGAATATCGAAGGTGCGGGGAATATATCTGTTTTTCCGGTATCGGAGACTTATGATATAAATTCGACGGTAAAAATTTCTGCAGAGGCGGCTTTTGGATATGAATTCGTAAACTGGACGGATGATGATGGCGGTGCGGTATTGGGAAGCGATCCGGAGTTGGAACTTGTTTTAAATACCGATCGGAAAATAACCGCTAATTTCAATAAACTGACTTTGTATAAGCTGACTGTTTCTGTCAACGGTTCTCGGTGGGGTAGAATCTCTTTTTCTCCTGAGGCAGAGGATAATTTTTATCCGGAAGGAACTATCGTGACGCTTTCAGTGGTAGATAACCCTGTGACGATATTCGGAGGCTGGAGCGATGGTCAGACAGAAAAAGTTCGTACTGTTCAGATAACCGGGAATGTAGAGCTTTCAGCGAATTTCGATCAAAAGGACTTTATTGTAGGCTGGGATTTTAATGATGCTGCCAGTGCTGAAAAAAGAAAAGAGATTCCCGCACCGTTCTATTCTGAATCTACGAATCAGGGGTTGCTTTCGGCTTATGAACCGACCGGAGCATCGGTAAATTGGTTATACCATGCTGCAGAATACACTCCGGCACATGCAAATGCTCGGCTTTGGACGACAGATTTCAGTTCCCGGCGTTATTTTCAGGCTCAGTTTTCGACTAAAGGATATACGAATATAGAGGTTACATCGCTGATGTCCGGAAGTTATCAAGTATATTCTAAGCAAAAAATGCAGTATTCGTTAGATAATAAAAATTTTAAAGACCTTGTGACGATAGATCTTTCTTCGGTTTACGGACAGTCGTTGTGGGAAGATTGTATCGGAAAACTTCCTGTTGAAGCGGAGGATCAATCTATGGTTTATATTCGTTGGATTGCTGATGAAACAAGCACGATATTGGGTTCGGGGAATGATGGTACGACTTTGGCTAATGTATTCGTGTTTGCCGATCCTAAGAATGAATATGA
>ERZ838577.4087-NODE-4087-length-12736-cov-6.954735_pt1 | contig 12736 bp, 14 predicted proteins | sample MGYA00519682_ERZ838577 | MGnify/ENA primary metagenome ERZ838577 (study PRJEB31850, sample SAMEA3708838) | human gut metagenome | biome: human gut; feature: human-associated habitat; material: faeces | place: China | collected 2014 ...
CTCCCCAATCTCGTCTTCACTTCAACACAACCCCGGCGATCAGCAGCGCGCCGTTGATGAGATACAGCTTGCGCACAAGGTGCCCGTGCTGGTCGAGATCAAGCCACTCCACGGCCTCATGGACAAGGCGGCAGGCCCGCCAGTACAAGGGGAACGTCAGCAGCCCGAGAAACACCGGCCACCCGACGAGCCCGCAGGCCCAAAGGTTCGCCATGAGAACCCAAACGGCGGGCCACCAAAGCTTGAAGACCAGCTCGGCCTTGGCCTTGCCGAGGATATTCGCCAGCGTCCGCTTCCCGGCCGCGAGATCCGTCTCGATCTCAGGCAGGCTTTGATAATAGAGAATCCCCGCCACCATGAGCCCCACGGGAAGCGCCAGGGCAAGGCTCTGCGCCGAAAAGCCGTTCGCCATTACCGCATAGGAGCCCATAACCATGATAAATCCCATATTCAGGCATACGAACAGCTCGCCGTATCCCCGGCACCCGTAGCGTATGGGCGGCGCGACGTAAAAGACGGCGGAGAGCACGGCAAAGACCACAGGCCCCCACAGCCATTCCTGTCCGCTGTGCCCGATGAGCCACCAGCCGATCAGTACCGTGGACAGCAACAGCCCGATGATGGTCAGGCAAATCTGGCGCGGGCTGATCCAGCCGTTCTGGATGACTTTCGTGCCCCCGATTGTCTCGTCGGTATCCACGCCTTCCAGATAATCAAAAAGATCATTGGCTATGTTAGCGACCGTATGCAGGCAAAAACACCCCACCATCACAACCGCGAAAATCCCCCAGGGCCAATACCCGAGATCCCGGGCCGCCAGCGCCCCCCCAAGCCCTACGGGGATGAGATCCACGATGAAGAACGGCGGACGCAGCGCCTGCCACCACGCCTTGACGAGCTGACGGGAAGTCAGCGTGGGCGCATCCGGACGTTTCGGAGCCAGCGCACGGCTCAGCTTGCTTTCCATGAACCCTCCATAAAAGATCGGACGCACCGCGCCCTCGTCGAATCGTTGTACCGCACCGGCGCGGTTGTACACCGGGAACGCCGGAGGTTCAATCCGGAAGCGCAACCGCCCCCTCAAGCGGAAAGAGGGACGCCCGCCCCGCAGACGGAACCGGGCCGCGAAACAAGGAAAATCCTATGTCCCCTTGACAGGCACCCCTTGCTGCCGTAAAGATAAGCAGCTTTTTATCAAGCACACTCTGGCAGCGGCCTGGGGTGCTCGTTTCGCCCCGCGGCATGGGTCCGCGGAACGCATACGGGTAGAAGGGTCAGGGCCGGGGTGGAAGCAAACCCCCATGTCGAAGGAGACATACCATGGCATACGTTAGCATGAAGCAGATGCTGGAAACCGGCGTCCATTTCGGTCACCAGACCCGCCGTTGGAACCCCAAGATGCGCCCGTTCATTTTCGGCGCCCGTAACGGTATCCATATCATCGACCTCCAGCAGACCGTAAAGCTGTACCGCACCGCCCACGACAAAATCGTGGAAACCGTCGCCAACGGCGGCCGCGTGCTGTTCATCGGTACCAAGCGCCAGGCTCAGGAAGCCGTCGCCGCCGAAGCCGGCCGCGCCGGTCAGTTCCATGTGACCAACCGCTGGATGGGCGGCACCCTCACCAACTTCGCCACCATTCAGAAGAGCATCGAACGCCTCAAGAAGCTCGAAGCCATGTTCGCCGACGGTTCCGTGAACCGCTACCAGAAGAAGGAAATCCTGACCCTGCAGCGCGAAATGGCCAAGCTTGAGCTGACCCTCGGCGGTATCAAGGACATGGATCGCCTCCCGCAGCTCGCCTTCATCATCGACCCCAACCGTGAAGAAATCGCCGTCAAGGAATGCCGCAAGCTCGGCATCCCGATCGTGGCCGTCACCGACACCAACTGCGATCCCGACGTCATCGACTACATCATCCCCGGCAACGACGACGCCATCCGCGCCATTAAGCTTTTCGTCACCGCCATGGCCGAAGCCTGCCTCGAAGGCGAAGCCATGCGCAAGGATTCCAAGAACAAGGACGCCGAGGAAGAACTGAAGAAGGCTGCCGACGCCGAAGCCAAGGCTGAAGAAGCCCCCGCTGTCGAAGCCGCCGCCGAATAACCAACGTTTTCCGGAGATTCTCATGAGCATCACTGCTGCTATGGTTAAAGACCTGCGCGAAAAGACCGCCGCGGGCATGATGGACTGCAAGAAAGCCCTTACGGAATGCGACGGCGACATGGAAAAGGCCGTCGACTGGCTCCGCCAGAAGGGTCTTTCCAAGGCCGCCAAGAAGGCTGGCCGCGCCACCTCCGAAGGTCTCGTGGGCTTTGAACTGGCCGCCGACGGCAAGTCCGGCGTGGCCGTCGAAGTCAAGTGCGAAACCGACTTCGTGGCTCGCGGCGACAAGTTCCAGGGCTTCGTGAAAGACATGGTGGCCCAGGTCGCCAAGGGCGAATACGCTGACTCCGAAGCGCTGCTCTCCGCTCCTTTCGTGGCCGACGCCTCCGTCACCGTGAAGGAAGCTCTTGATGGCGTTATCGCCACCACCGGCGAAAACATGGGCCTCGGCAAGTTCGCCAAGATGGAACTCGCCGCCGGCAAGTCCGGCCTGATCGGTGGCTATCTGCACTCCAACGGCAAGCTTGCCGTACTCGTGGAAATGCAGACCGGCAGCGACGCCGCCGCGGCTTCCGAAGCCTTCCACGAAGTGGCGAAGAACGTGGCCATGCAGATCGCCGCCGCTTCCCCGCTCGCCGTGTCCGCCGAGGGCCTGAACCCCGAAGTGGTCGAACACGAACGCGAAGTCTATCGCCAGAAGGCCCGTGAAGAAGGTAAGCCCGAACAGATCATCGAAAAGATCGCCGAAGGCGCGGTCAAGAAGTTCTGCAAGGACGTGTGCCTGCTCGACCAGCTCTATATCCGCGACGACAAGATGACGATCGGCGATCTCATCAAGGGCGCCGCCAAGACCATCGGCGAGCCGATCACCGTGGTCCGCTTCGTGCGGATTCAGCTCGGCGCCGAATAGTTTACGCCACTGACTGCAAAAGGGGGGCCATGCCCCCCTTTTTTGTAATCGCAACCGCAGGATCCGATAATGAGTCTCTATTCCGGCGCGCATGTGCTCATCACGGGAGGGTTGGGGTTCATCGGCTCCAATCTTGGCATCCGCCTTCTTGAGGAAGGCGCTTCCGTTACGCTCGTCGACAGCCTTATCCCCGAGTATGGCGGGAATCCGGCAAACATTCGCGGTTACGAATCCCGCCTCAAAGTCAATATTTCCGACGTCCGCGATCCCCACAGCATGAAAACGCTGGTAAAGGGGCACGACTTTCTGTTCAATCTCGCCGGACAGACCAGCCATATGGATTCCATGGCCGATCCGTATACGGATCTGGACATCAACTGCAAGGCGCAGCTTTCCATCCTCGAAGCCTGCCGGAACGCCAATCCGGGCATCCGCATCGTATTCGCCGGAACGCGGCAGATTTACGGCAAGCCCGACTATCTGCCCGTGGACGAAAACCACCCCGTCCGCCCCGTCGACGTCAACGGCATCAACAAGATGGCCGGCGAATGGTACCATATCCTCTACAACAACGTGTACGGCATCCGCGCCTGCTCGCTGCGCCTCACCAACACCATCGGGCCGCGTATGCGCATCAAGGACGCCCGCCAGACCTTCCTCGGCGTGTGGATCAGGCAGGTGCTCACCGGCAAGCCGTTTGAAGTATGGGGCGGCGAACAGCTCCGCGACTTCACCTATGTCGATGACTGCGTGGACGCCATGATGTGCGCCGCGCTGCATGAGGAAGCCTTCGGCCAGATTTTCAACATCGGCGGCGGCAAGCGGATTTCCCTGCGCGATCTCGCCGATCTCCTCGTGGACACGGCGGGCGAAGGGGCTTATGAAGTCCGGGAATACCCCGCCGACCGTAAAAAAATCGACATCGGCGACTACTACGCCGACGACAGCCGCCTGCGCTCGCTCCTCGGCTGGGAACCCCGGACCCAACTCAGGGACGGCCTCCGGCAGATCATCGACTATTACCGTCCCCGGCTTCAGGACTATTTGTAAGGATTGCCATGAACGCACCCCTCATCCCACAAGCCAACCCCGGCGCGGCGTTCCGCAGCCGGCGCGACGCCCTGCTCAAGGCCGCCGCCGACGTGCTGGACGGCGGCTGGTACATCAACGGCAAACAGGTCCGGCAATTTGAAGAGTCGTTTGCCGCGTTCTGCTCCGTGAAACATGCCGTCGGCGTGGGCAACGGGACTGATGCTATAGAGGTGGCCCTGCGTGCCCTCGGCATCGGCAAGGGCGGCCTCGTGTTCACGGTGTCCCATACCGCCGTCGCGACCGTCGCCGCCATCGAATGTGCAGGAGCGACGCCCGTACTCGTGGACGTCGATCCGGTGACCTATACCATGTCGCCGGAAAGCCTCGCCAAAGCGCTTGAGGCCGCCCGCGCGGGCCGTTATCCGGGCAAACCCGCCGCCGTGCTGCCGGTCCACCTCTACGGATGCTGCGCCGATCTGGATGCGATCCGCGCCGTCGCGGGGGACCTGCCACTCATCGAAGACTGCGCACAGGCCCACGGCGCGGCCTATAAGGGCCGTCCCGCCGGGTCCACCGGCATCGCCGGGACGTTCAGCTTTTATCCGACCAAGAATCTCGGCGCGGTGGGCGACGGCGGCTGCGTCGTCACCTCCGACGACGCCCTTGCCGAACGTATCCGCAGCGTGCGCGAGTACGGCTGGCGGACGCATTACCTGAGCAGCGAGCCCGGCATCAATACCCGGCTCGACGAATTGCAGGCCGCCTTCCTCAATGTCCTCCTGCCCGAACTGCCCGCCAAGAACGCCAAACGCCGCGCGCTGGCGGAGCTCTACCGCCGCGAGCTGTCCGGCGTCCCCGGCCTTGTCCTGCCGACGATTCCGGATGCCGTGGAACCGGTTTACCATCTCTATGTCGTCCAATGCCCGGATCGCGACGAGGTGCAAAGGCGGCTCCGCGACAGGGGCGTGGGCACTGCCGTCCACTACCCCTTCCCGGTGCACCTTCAGGATGCCTACCGGGGCAGCGTGGCGCTCGCGCCGGACGGCCTGCCCGTTACCGAGGCGATCATGCCGCGCATCCTCAGCCTGCCCATGTATCCCGAACTCTCCGAGGCCGACGGCGTTGCCGTCGCCGGAGCCGTCCGCGATGTCGTTTCCTCTCTGACCAAGGAGCGTGCATGAGTTCCGACACGTCCGGAAAACCCACCATTACGGGTCTGGTCCTCACCTACAACGGCGAACGCCTGCTCGGGAAATGTCTTGAGTCGCTCGCGTTCTGTGACGCCGTCATCGTCGTGGACTCGTTCAGTTCCGACGCCACGGAATCCATCGCCCGGGAGCACGGCGCGACGTTCGTGCAGCATCCCTGGAGCGGAGCCCTCCCCCAGTTCGAATACGCCCTCGGCCTCGTCGAAACCGATTGGGTGGTTTCCCTCGATCAGGACGAAATCTGTTCGGAACCGCTCCGTGACGCCATCCTCGCCGCCCTGCCCGGCGCGCCCGCCGATCTCTGCGGCTTCACTCCGGCGCGGCGCTCGTGGTATTACGACCGTTTCCTCAAGCACAGCGGCTGGTATCCCGATCGCCTCCTGCGCGTTTTCCGCCGCAACGGTGTCCACTTCACCCAGAGCGGCGCGCACGAGCACATCGACCCCAACGGGCGCACGCGGGAACTCGACGGCGACATCCTGCACTATCCCTACAAACATTTCCGGGAACATTTGGACAAGATCAACTCCTATGCCCAGCAGGGGGCCGACGATCTCGCGGCGCGCGGCAAAAAGGGCGGCCTCGCCCTCGGCGTGCTGCACGGCATCGGGCGGTTCCTCCGTATCTACCTGCTCAAAAAAGGCTTCCTTGACGGCAAGGCCGGGTTCATCAACGCGGTCCACGGGGCGTTTTACGCGTTCCTCAAATACGTCAGGGTCGATGAAGGCAACTGGGGTTTTCCCTACAACCACCGTTAAAAAAGGGAGAGGACATGGCCGAACTCAAATACAAGCGCGTACTGCTCAAGCTCAGCGGCGAGGCGCTCGCCGGGGAAAAACAGATAGGTATTGACCCCCATACGGTTTCAAAGATATGTGCAGAAATAGCCGATGTGGTGGATATGGGGCTTGAGGTCGCGCTGGTCATCGGCGGCGGCAACATTTTCCGCGGGCTGTCCGCGTCCGCCGAGGGCATGGATCGTTCCTCCGCAGACTACATGGGTATGCTCGCCACAGTGCTGAACGCGCTTGCCGTGCAGGACGCGCTGGAAAAGACCGGCCATCCCACCCGCGTGCTTTCGGCCATCGCCATGCAGGAAGTCTGCGAACCCTATGTCCGCCGCCGCGCCATGCGGCATCTGGAAAAGGGCCGCGTGATCATCTGCGCCGCCGGGACGGGCAATCCGTACTTCACCACGGACACCGCGGCGGCTCTGCGCGGCATGGAGCTCAAGTGCGACGCCATCATCAAGGCCACCAAGGTCGACGGCGTTTATGACAAGGACCCCATGAAGCACGACGACGCCGTGATGTTCAAGCACCTCAGCTATGAGGAAACCTTGCGGCGGCATCTCAAGGTCATGGATTCCACGGCCATCACGCTGGCCCAGGAAAACCAGGTCCCGATCATCGTGTGCAACATGTTCAACGGCAGCATCAAAAAGGTGGTCACGGGCGAGAACCCCGGCACCACCGTCGAAGGAGATTAAGCGTTATGGATAAAGAAAGCGTCTTGCTGGATTCCGAAGATCGCATGGACAAGGCTCTCGGCGCGCTGGATCGCGACTTCAGCCGCCTCCGCACCGGCCGCGCCTCCACCGGCCTTGTGGACAACATCAAGGTTGATTACTACGGCACGCCCACGCCCATCAGCCAGCTCGCGTCCGTCGCCATACCGGATAGCCGCACCATCACCATCCAGCCCTGGGATCGCGGCGCGTTCGCCAGCGTGGAAAAGGCCATCCTCAAGTCCGACCTCGGCCTGACCCCTGTGAACGACGGCAAGATCATCCGCATCTCCATCCCGCCGTTGACCGAAGACCGCCGCAAGGAACTCGGCAAGCTCGCCCGCAAGTCAGGCGAGGAAGCCAAGGTCGCCGTCCGCAACGTCCGCCGCGACGCCAACGACCAGCTCAAGAAGCTGGAAAAGGACAAGGCCATCTCCGAGGACGAACTCAAGAAGGCCACCGACGACGTCCAGAAGCTGACGGACAAGTACGTGGCCAAAGTCGACGAAAAGTGTGCGGCCAAGGAAAAGGAAATCATGGATCTGTAAGAGGTAAGAACGGGAAGGGGAGGAGACTATATGAAAAAGGTTCCCTTCTCCCCTTCCCGGCCCCTGCCTCTCATTCTCCTAGGATTTTCGGCTGATGGGGAGCGGCGGATTGGTTCTCCTCGAAAGGCAGGGAAGACTCTGTTCAGACAGATTTCCTTTGAAAGAGTATCCGTTTCAAAGGTTCACCCTGCCGGAACATGCCGTTTTCGGTGGAATTCTCACCGCGCGGCGTGCCGGGACATCCGGCCTTAGGCCATTTCAAACCTGAAAGGCCTGACAGCCGCATACCATTGAGGGGTTGGAGAGCGCCGCTTCCGTTTTCCCTTCGGTCTTTTTACGTTGTTACGCTGAGGTTATCTGACGTCCATGTCCGAACCTTCCCCGCTTCCGATTCCCGCCGCCTCGCTCCCGGCCCACATTGCCATCATCATGGACGGCAACGGCCGCTGGGCGCAGGAACGCGGCCTGTCCCGCAGCGAAGGCCATAAGGCCGGCGTCCGCGCCGCCAAAGCCATCGTGACCGAGTGCCGCACGCTCGGCATCCGCCATTTGACGCTCTACACCTTCTCTCAGGAAAACTGGGGCCGCCCCAAGGATGAAGTCAGCCTGCTCTTCCAGCTGCTGGTCAGCTTCCTTGGCGAAGAGCTCCCCTCCATGGAGCGCAACGGCATCAGCCTGCGCGTATTCGGCGAGCTCGACGCCCTGCCGCTTCCCGCGCGCACGGCCCTGCGCCATGCCATGAACCGCACGGCGAAGTGTTCCGACATGATCGTCAATCTTGCCCTCAACTATTCGGGGCGGGAAGAAATCCTCCGGGCCGCGCGCCTGCTCATGCAACAGGGCGTCAAGCCGGAAGCGGTGACGGAAGAGGCGTTCCGCTCATGCCTGTATTCCGCGGGGCAGCCGGACCCTGACCTCATCATCCGCACCAGCGGCGAGCAGCGTATCAGCAACTACCTGACCTTCCAGAGCGCCTACAGCGAACTCTATTTCACGTCCACCTATTGGCCCGACTTCACGCCCGAAGCCCTGCACAGGGCTCTCGTCGAATATGCGGGCCGCAATCGCCGTTTTGGGCTGACGCAGGAGCAGATTCAATGATCATCGCCTCAAAACATTTTCCGAGGATCATCACCGGCGCCGTGCTTGTGAGCGTCCTCGGAACCGCCCTCTACCTTTCCGGGCCGTACCTTTTCGGCCTGCTGCTCCTGTTTACGCTCGTCGGCCTGTGGGAATTCTACGCCATGTTCTGGCCGCTCAAGGCCAACATCGGCGGGCGTATCCTCGGCCTTGCGCTCGGCGGCCTGCTCATCACCGCCGCATGGATGCGCCCCGAAATGGTCGTCATGACCCTCGCCCTGTCCACGCTGATCCTCGCCTGCATGTTCCTGTTCTGCTGGTCGCACGACGACAAGTACCGCTTTACGCGGGTCGCGGTGCTCGCCGGGGGGCTGCTGTACGTTCCCATGCTGATCATGCCCGCCCTGAATTTCTCCATTCACGAGCAACTGCTGCTCATCTGTACGGCGGCGGGTTCGGACACGGTGGCCTATTTCTTCGGTATGCGCTTCGGCAAGCACAAAATCTGGCCCAAAGTCAGCCCCAAGAAGAGCGTCGAAGGCAGCGCCGCCGGGCTCGCCGCCAGCGTGGTCGTGGCGGTCTGTTTTGGCCTCGCGTTCGGCGTGCCCGCGACTGGCATCAGCGACTACGCCCTGCTCGGCCTCGTGCTCGGCGTCATGGCCCAGCTTGGCGATTTCTTTGAATCGGCGCTCAAGCGTTCCCGTTCGGTCAAGGATTCAGGCAACGTCCTGCCCGGCCACGGCGGGGTCCTCGATCGTGTGGACAGCCTGCTGTTCGTGATCCCGACCTACGAGTGTGCCAGGGCCCTCATGACATTCTTCTAAAACGGATTGCACTGCAGGAAAGCTTGAGAAAGGAAGGGAAAGCTCTCTCCATGAACATTTTCCCTCCCTTCCTCAAGCCCGCCGGCACGGAGCCCAACCTTTCCTTGCAAAAGGCTTTGCGCTTATTGCATCCCTGTCCGCAGGGGCAGGGAAACACTGAACGTCTCGGCACGTACCGCCGCCGAAACGCCAATACCGGGGAAGTTTCAGGACTTCCCTTTTTCGCACCGGGAAACGCATGATCCGCTATATCACAGAACTTCCTTCGTCCGAATGGGAAAACAGCTTCCCCCGCCCTGTCGTCCTCTTGGGCAGTACGGGCTCCATCGGCGTCAATACGCTGCGCATCATCGAAAAGCATCCCGATCTGTTTCAGGTCGTGGCGCTGGCCGGGGGACGGAATGTCGAACGCCTGATCGAACAGGCCCTCCGCTGGCGTCCTCCGTATCTGGGCATCCAGACCGAAGAGGGACGCAAAGCCCTGCTCGCCGCTCTTCCGTCCGGCTATGAACCCGAGATACTCGTGGGTCCGCAAGGGTACGCGGAACTGGCCTCCTTGCCCGAGGCATCCACGATCCTTTCCGCGCAAATGGGTGCCGCCGGACTGCGGGCGACAATGGCCGCCGCCGAAGCGGGAAAGGTCATCTGCCTCGCCAACAAGGAATCCCTCGTGCTCGCTGGTGGGATGCTCCGGGAAACCTGCGCACGGACCGGGGCGGTCATCCTGCCCGTGGATTCCGAGCACAACGCCGTGTTTCAGGGCCTGCGGGGGCGCAACCCCGAAACGGTCAGGCGGATCATCCTCACGGCCTCAGGAGGCCCTTTCCGTGGCAAGAAGCGGGGCTTCCTCGCCACGGTGACGCCCGCGCAGGCGCTCAAGCATCCCAACTGGAGCATGGGCGCGAAAATCACCATCGACTCGGCGTCGATGATGAACAAAGGGCTGGAGATCATCGAAGCCCATCACCTCTACGGCCTGCCGCTGGAACGCATCGGCGTACTGGTCCATCCGCAGTCGCTGGTGCACTCGCTGGTGGAGTTCGAAGACGGCTCCCTCATGGCGCAGGCGGGAACCCCGGACATGCGTATGCCCATCGCCTACTGCCTCGCATGGCCGCTCTGCCTCGACGCGGGCGTTCCGCCTCTGGATCTTGCCCGTTCCGGCGCCTTGACCTTCGAGGAGCCGGACTTACATTCCTTTCCGTGCCTTGAACTCGCCTGCCGGACTATCGGCAAAGGTTCCGCCCTGCCCGTTGCGCTCAACGCGGCCAACGAGGTCGCGGTCGAGGCGTTTTTGTCCGGCCGCATCGGCTTCATGGACATTCCCGACATCATCGGCCGGGCGCTGGACGAGTGTTCGGCCCCCGATCCGGCTTCGCTCGAAGCCATCGAAACCCTTGACCACGAAACCCGGCTCCGCGTCGGCCTGTGGATAGAGAAGGTGTAAATGGACTTTCTGCTCAACATACTCTCGCACTGGGAAAGCGCCCTCGCCGTGCTGCTTGTCCTTGGCGGCCTCATCTTTTTTCATGAACTCGGCCATTTCGCCGTCGCCCGCCTGTTCCGTATCGGCGTGCGCACCTTCTCGCTGGGGTTCGGCCCCAAACTCCTCAAGCTCCGGCGCGGCAAAACCGACTATTGCCTCTCCCTGATCCCCCTCGGCGGCTACGTGGCCCTTGCCGGGGAAGAGGACGAAGCCGAACAGCCCGATCCCAAAGGTAAAGAAATCGACGGCGTATTGTTCGCCCCCGAGGAATTGTACTCCGGCCGCCCCGCGTGGCACCGCCTTCTGGTCGTCCTGGCCGGTCCGGTCGCCAATTTCGTGCTGGCGCTGATCATTTATTGCGGCATCGCATGGGCGCAGGGCCAGACCTATCTGCTTCCCGAGGTCGGCGACGTCACCCCCGGGACTCCCGCCGCCACGGCCGGCATCCTGCCCGGCGACCGCGTGCTGTCCATCGACGGCAAGCCCATCGAAAACTGGAACGCCGTCGCGGAAGGCATCGGAGCCGGAAACGGCAAACCGGTAACCATCGTGCTGTCGCGCGGCGGTTCGGAAGTCACGTTGAGCCTCACCCCCGAAGCCAAGACCCGCGCCAATATCTTCGGCGAGGAAAAACCCGCGTGGCTCATCGGCATCCGGGCCTCCACCGCGACCGGGCACCTGCCCCTCGGCCCCGTTGAAGCCATCGGAGCCGGATTCAGGCAGACGTGGGACATGATCGCCTTCACCTGTGAGAGCTTCGTCAAGCTCGCGCAGCGCGTGGTTCCGCTGGACAACGTGGGCGGCCCCATCCTCATCGCCCAGATGGTCGGCCAGCAGGCCGAACAGGGCCTTTCCGCCGTACTGCTGCTCGCGGCGCTCATCAGCGTCAACCTCGGCATCCTCAACCTGCTGCCCATCCCGATCCTCGACGGCGGGCACATCGTCTTCTTTACGCTTGAAATGATCATGGGGCGCCCCGTCAGCGCCACGGCGCGCGAATGGTCCGCGAAGGTGGGTATGGCGCTGCTGCTCGGGCTGATGATCCTCGCCACATGGAATGATTTGACAAGGCTGTTCTCATGAATACCACGCTGATCATGAACGCCTCCGAGGGCCGCATCCAGTTTGTGCTGGAGCAGGAAGGCTCCCTCGCGTGCGCACAGGAATGGAGCGCCCCCTCCAAGGGGACCGAACTGTTGACGCCCGCACTGGCGGACGCCTTCCAGCGCCTTGGCATCATGCCTTCGGACATCTCCCGGATCGCCTGCGTAGCCGGTCCGGGGAGCTTTACCGGCCTCCGGCTCGCGCTGACGACCGCCGCCGCCTTCCGCCGGGCTACCGGAGCCGCCGTTGCGCCGCTCAATGAGCTCCAAGCTCTCGCGGGCTCCGTGCCCTTCGGCCTTCTCTTTCCCGCCCGCGAAACGCGCATCCGCGTGATCACACACGCCCGGCGCGGCCTTGTGCACGGGCAGGATTTTCTGTGCGCCCCCGGTTCCGCCCTGCCATCCCCCGTGGACGAGCCTGCCATGTGGGAAATCCCGGCGGCCTGCGGCGGAGAGCGCCCCGACATCATGCTCGGCAGCGGCATAGCCCGCAATCTGCCCCAGCTGGAGGGACTCTTCGGCGATTCCGCGCCCCTCTTTCTGCCCGCCCTTACCCATCCCACAGCGCAGGCATTGCTCGATCTGGCTCTCGCCCTGCCTGACGGAGCATGGGGGCACAAGGATCTCGATCCGCTCTATCTCCGCCCCTGCGACGCCGTGGACAATCTCGCCTCCATCGCCGCCAAGCGCGGTCAGGCTCCCGAAGAGGCCTATGCCCAGCTCGACAAGCTCCTGCGCCCTTCCGCCGAGGAAGTCGTACGGGGAAGCAGATGAAGATTGGGAGGTAGCACGGCAGGAGTCCCTGTCGGGCAACAAACAAAGAAGAAAAGAACGGCTTATTGGTGCTGCCCAATAAGCCGTTCTTTTCTATAAAACCGTGATGAAGGATTCGATAAAGTCAAAAGTCTTTGAAGAGGAAGGGGTGGGGTTTG
>ERZ838577.4101-NODE-4101-length-12695-cov-2.962104_pt1 | contig 12695 bp, 9 predicted proteins | sample MGYA00519682_ERZ838577 | MGnify/ENA primary metagenome ERZ838577 (study PRJEB31850, sample SAMEA3708838) | human gut metagenome | biome: human gut; feature: human-associated habitat; material: faeces | place: China | collected 2014 ...
CAGGCTAAAGGTACCGGCGATAAAGATGTTCTCGAAAGTGAATATTATAAAAACCTGAAAATAGCTGCAGAGAAAGCAGTACAGAATCAGGATATTGTTAAATCTGCCCTTCAATTAGAGAAATCTCAAAAGTCGTATCAAGAAGAACTTGATAAGTTAAATGCTCAAAGGAAAAACGGCGCATTAGGAGAAAAAGCATATTTGGAAGAGCTTTTAAAATTACAGGAAAACACAACTAAGGGTGCGTCATCTATAAAGAATTTATCTATTGAAGGTCAGGCTTTCGTCGCTGCTCTGTCTTTTAGCTCCAAGATGTTGAAAGAAGCGACGAAAACCAAAGATCCTAAAAAGTATCAACGTGATACTACTTTTGACTACAAGAAGTCAAAGGTAGACATTTTAGGTGAGGAATTAGATGTAGCTAAAAAACTACGTGATGATTTAAAAGACGCTGCTAACGAAGCCGGAGTAACAATGACCGATGAATTAAACCGGGCAATGCAGAATGTAGATTCATTGGAGGATGCATTGAAAATAGCTCAAGTTATTGAGGACGTGAAGCGTTTAAAAAAAGAACTCAGTGAAGGAGTATATTCTGGTGTAAAAGATATTGCCTCTTCTGCAGATCGTCTGGTATCATCCTTTAAAAATCTCGATGAGGTGTTTGATCCGGAGTCTGAAGCAGATGGTTGGGAGCGACTTATGGCTGTATGGAATGCGATGACAAATGTAGTTGACTCTTTTCTTTCTATTATCAAAATGATTGAAAATCTCACAGAGATTACCGATAAGCTAACAAAGGCAAAGGAAGCTGAAACTGTTGCTGATACTGTATTGACGGGAATTAAAGTCACAAATGCCGCAACCGAAACTACCGCTGTTATAACAAATGCCACTACACAAGCAACTGCACAAGCGGCAGCAAGTGGAGTAAGTGCAACAGCGGCATCTGTAGAAATGGCTGCTAAAAGTACTGCTGCTTATGCTGCCATACCTTTCGTTGGACCTGCTTTGGCAGCTGCACAGATAGCGGCTATGGAGGCTCTGATTTTAGCTGCAGGTATTCCTAAATTCGCTAATGGTGGTATTATAACTGGTGGCCCGACGTCAGGTGATAAAATACTTGCTCGCGTAAATGCTGGTGAGATGATATTGAACCAAGCACAACAGTCAAGGTTGTTTGATGCAATTAATTCTGGTAAACTTGGCAATAGTTCCCATGTCACTATTGGTCTTGATCGTATTCGGGGGAATGATATATTACTTTCAGTGAATAATACATTAAAAAAACAAGGAAAGAAACCACTATGAACTATGGATTAATATATATAGTACCATTTGCAAATCTAAAAAATGAGACTTGCATAATTGAGATAGAGAAAGAAGGTTACATCGGATCAGCGACAGAACTGACACCGGCAGAGAATCCTTTTTCTGTAGAAATAGTAGACGATGATTTTATATATATTCCTACAAGATTCAGCACAGCAAATATATGTATAGTTGGTAGTGATTATCTTCAAAGTCTGTATTCTACTTCCTATCAGCAATATAGAGTCACTTTTAAAAGAAATAATATTATCACTTGGTGTGGCTTTATTAAACCGGAACTATACACACAGGATTACAGTTCCAAGCTGTTTGAGCTGGAGATAGAGTGTCAGTCGGCTATGTCAACACTTGAATTTATTCCTTATAAAGGAATAGGGGAGGAAGGCAAGGTGTTTGTTTCGCTCTGGACCTTGAAAAATGCTATAACCTTATCGAATGCAAAGTATAATTCCATTGTTTTTCCACACGTGTATTCAGAAACAGAGTCGGTCTATTTATCGGATATTGATAATGTATTGAAAAAGATGACCCTCAGTGAACAGAATTTCTTTGATGAAGATGACAAGGCAATGACATATAAGGAGGTATTAGAGGAAATATGTAAGTTACTTAATTGGACATGTGTAGACTGGAGAGGAGATTTGTATTTTGTTGATGTAGACCACCAAGGGGATTATTGGCAATATTCGTTAGATATGAAATCATGGGAACCAGGGAAACTACCTAATTTATTAAATGTGCAAAAAACGGGGTTCTCTGGATCGGATCATTCTCTTGATCTCATGCCCGGATACAATAAAGTGACTGTAAAAACAAGTAATTATAATGTAGGGAAAGTTTTTCCAGAAGAGGATTTCGACAAATTAGAAATAATAGAAAAATATAAAACTGTAGATGCCACTGACCCCAATTGGCCACAAAGAACAGAAACAACTCGCCTCTTTCTTAGACCAGACGTTTACGGGACATATCATTATGTCTATAATAAAGTGTCTATACCTGAATGGGGCATAGAAGAAGGATATCAGGATATAGGAGATAAAAAGTATGAAGAACTTGATGCTAAAGATAAATTAGACTGTATAGGATCATCTTTAATGAAATTGTGTGGAATAAAATTTAATGACGGTGTTCCGGAAAGCGTAAATTATGATTTTGAGAATCTAATATATTTAAATGTTCGTCGTACACTTTATTACACAAGCTACGACGAAACCTACTTATTGCCGATTGGAAAACGGTTATTAAGAATAGGGGAATCTCTTCCATGTGCAGCGTATCTCAATGGTGCCATATCTATCAATATGTCAATAAAGCCATATGGAAGTTTGGAATACAACGATGGTATACATGAAGAAATAACACTTCATCCTATAAAGATGTATTTTATATTGAAAATTGGGGATTATTATTATAATGGAACTAATTGGGTGAGAGAGGAATCGCAATTTGATATTACTTTCGACAATCCGGATAGGAACTTTGAAAAGGGAAATTATATAAAAGTAAAAAACACTAAAACAATAGATATGCCATACAATGGTATGGAAGGGCATATCATCCCTATTGATAGTGTATCACCTATTGGTTCTCCTGAGTTATATATAACAGGATTTTTTGCAAGAGGTAGCGGACGTTATGACTATAATAAATATCGGTATGGTTGTTATGTAAAAGATATAGATGTTAAGTATCAAAAGAAAGATGAAAATGTTTGGGAATCTGACGACAATTCAGATCGTTATTATGAAAACGTACTCAACGAGGATTATATTAACGAACTTGACGAAATAGAATTCCAAATATCATCTTACAACAATGATGGAGCATGCTACAGTAAGGTCATGATTGGAGATAAATACTTAGAAGATAATCTTTATTCAGTAATAGAAGAAAAGCTGATCCGTCCGGAAGAACAACTCATTCGACGGATAATCAATCGCTATAGTGACACCCACATCAAACTTACACAAGAAATACAAGAGGTACCGGAATTGACACCAATTACCCGGTTGTCGGACGATTTTATGGTTGGTAAGGTATTCATCAATACCGGAGGTACCATTGATTATAAGCAAGGAAAGTTTCGGTGTATAATGATAGAAGTATGAAAGATGTAATTATAAAAACAAAATCTATACCGGCACAACCCCGGTCAAAGAATTATCCAACTGGCGCCTCAGTTGTACGCTCTTCAAGTGGAAATACCACTATTATTCCAGGTAGTAGTGGAGACTCTGTAGATATAGTTAAAGAGATAGATATAAAATCATTAACAGATAAAAATGTCTTATCCTCCCTTCGTACCTTACTTGAAATCCGTTCCCGTATTATCGCAACGGATAATACTGAAACAGAGCTTTCCGAGGGAAATACATTATCCTCTCTTCGTGCCTTGGAGGAAATAGATAAGTCAATAAAGAGCGTATTACAAACTATCGATAAAACGTATCTCAATAAAACTAATCCGGACTCTGCCCAAAGAGTAATAACCTTTTTAGAAGGTCTTACCTCTGACGGTTTTGTAGAAGCAAACTCCGGCCTGATTGTTCGTTCCTCAAAGAAAACCACTTCACTTTCTAATGCATTAATCGAAGACAGCAACAAAAATTCTATATCTCATGATTTGATCGAAGAAGAAAACACAGAAAATTTATCTACTTCGTTGCTTGAAGTTGCTGCGCCAAGTGGAACTATAGGTAGTCTGGATAACGTTGATCCGCAAGCCGATACAGCCTTAATCGGTTCTTTATTGACGAAAGGTTCTGAAAGTTGGACTCCTGTAGCTCCAGTGCAATCCGGTTTAACGGACTATGAGCATATGCTTATCCCTGTCTTCCATACAATCCGGCAGCAATGGATTTTTATTCCGGCTGATCGTTTTGGTGAAGTTGTCCCTCCTGTTAGTTCCGGTTTCCCTTATGTATTACCATTAACCCTATTATAATTATGCCACTTAACATACCTACAAAAAAAACAGGTGATACCTTATCAGCAGAAGAGCTGAATAGCATCGTATCAGAGATTAATAAGAAAGAGGATTCCATTACAGGCAAAGGCTTGTCAAGCAATGATTACACAAACGGTGAAAAACAAAAACTAACCGGCCTCCCGGCACAGGTATACTCTAAAACGGAAACATATTCAAAGGGAGAAACCTATTCTAAGATCGAGATTGATGACAAAGTTGCATCCGCTGCGCAAGGCCTGACTTTTTCTGATACGGAGACCCAGGTCGGCGTATTCCATATGCCCGGTACTTCGGGAGTTATAGAGAATCCCGTATATTCTCTCTTTTCCACTCTATTACAATTACCTACTACCGAAGGGGCGAAGAAAGACTATACTATATCTAATGATCCGTTGGGTTGTAACCTTTATTTTGCGGTTGATTCTTTCGTTGTGAGCAGTGGCGAAAAGTTACAAAGTGAGATGTTCCTTTCCGCTTATGAGATTACTAAAGTGTATGTAACAGATGATTATCAGACAAAAATAGTCATTCGTTGTAAAGAAGCGACTAATCTTGTCCTTTCAGCATACCTGAATGTACGTTATATCAAGCCTTACTCTGAGAAGATTGAACTTGACATTGCTTCTACTGACTCAATAGACCCGGGTTCTGTTGCGATATCTTTCCCCGTGTTGAAGTATGATAAAAAGATGCTTGTCAGCCTCACGACTGATGACGCAAACACCTCTTCTTTCTGTCGTGTGTGGTCCGGGATCAACGGTCGTCCTGTTAGCAATTCCTTTTATCACGCCAACCAACTTGACGCCGGTGATATTCCTGATTCAATAGTAGATACTACTTTAGAAAAGACATTGGGCTATACGGATGGTTGTGGCAATGAAAGACGTTTCACGCATGGTGTCGCCGTTTGGCCGTATTGTCAAAATGGTGGGCGTGTGATGATGGATACTGAGAGCCCGGTTGATCCTACAGCTAATAATACCTACCGTTTTATGAGTCCGTACCTTCAGTGGATCGACGTTAAGATGATGTTGAAGTACGGTTGTAGTATTTATTACCATAATATCGGTACTGAAATTTTTGGTAGTGATTCGGTAGTGAATAATGTAATAGCCGGTTTAGAAGCCGATTGTACACGGTCTATTGAACGTGTCGGGCGCGGAATAAAGGTCCTGGCAAGGCCAGACGGTAACAATGTCTTTGTAACTGCCGCCTCTCAAAGTCCGCATATCCTTATGAGTGTCGCTGAGAGTTCTCCGGCAGAGAATATTATCCCTTCTTCACTGCCGAATCTTTATAATGCTGTGGGATTACGTTTCTTTCCTGTCGCCTCAGGAAGTAATACGGAGCAGGACGCTGTAAAGTCTCAATTCATAACGGAATATGCTAAGGCGAAGGATCAGCGTAAATGGTTTCACTTCTGCTGCCATACCGCGACTTTAGACTGGGTGAATCTACTTGTTTGGTTCAATGACAATTACGGCAAAGATGGCAGCGATGATATCTGGTTCACGACGATTGACGAATACTATGAGTATGACTATATAAGGAAGAATACTATTATAAAAAAGACAATTAATGGCGGTACTTTACATTTAAGTATTTATTTGCCTAAAGGCCAATACTTCTATTATCCGGATTTTACATTACTATTGGACGGTGTGACACAGGTAGGTAGCATTGTTACTGATGACAAGGTAAAAGGCATTTCTTATGCTGTTAAGGATGGAAAGTTAATGCTGAATGTGAATGCGAGTGCGAAGCTGGTAGAATTGGCCGAAGAATTCACGGCTAAATATGAATCTACCAGACAGGCTGTCTGGAAGAACGATGCCTTGTATGTTGTTGCACAGCTAAAAGAGGCACTCAGACAACCATATCTTGACCGTCTCAATGTCAATCCGGATTCAGTAACTTTGAGCTCTATTGTGATAAATGGTGGCAGTAGCACGACTGCATCACGGGACGTGAGCATTACCCCGTCTTATACGGGTGTTCCCACCCATTACAGGATCGGAGAAACAAGTGATCTGAATACAGCTTCATGGGTTGCATACTCCGGTGGGCACATACAATATACATTGTCTTCCGGTTATGAGGAGAAAACGATCTACCTGCAACTGAAAAATGCAGAATCTGAAAGTATTGTACGTAGCAGTACGATTACTTATGAGGAACAATCAACCGAAATCGCATTGACCGGGCTTAGTATAACGGGTCTAACTAACAATTTAAAGATTGGGGATACTTGTCAGCTATCAGTCTCCTATACTCCTGCCAACACTACTCAGACAGGCGTGACATGGGGCAGTAATAACGAGGGTATTGCTACAGTTGATAGTTCCGGATTATTACGTATCATAGGGAATGGTACTGTGAATATTTCTGCGGTTTCTGTACATAATAATAGTATAAGTGCATCCCGCTCCGTTACCATTGCTGCATTGGAACCTTCAAATGATGTGGCGATAGTGGCCGAATATGTATGGGGGGAATATAAAGTCGATCATATGTTCGATGAAACAGCGAATGCCTATATTACTATTGCTAATCCTAATAATGGAGCTGGTTATCCTGATGGTGGTAAGCCTATTTATAACGCCCTGACCGGAAATGCCCTTCCCGGTTGGAGTAGGATGTATGACAGTGAAAAAACATCATATTACGGCGTGTCTCCGTTAGACAAATGGCTTTCTGTTACATCATTCAATCCCGATCTTTCTTCTTTATTTTCCACGGCTTTAACATATCAGTATTCAAATAAGTATAACGATGTTATCTATCCTATATTGGGTTGGAATGTTCCTAATGGTACATATAAGGTCAGCATATTGTCATCGACTACACAGAATGACCACACTTCTACGGGCCACATCAAGATCAATAAAGTTGAGATGGAACTTCCACAACTCTCACTGATGAATAATACCACCTGGATGGAGTTTGATGACATTGTTGTTTCTGATGGTAAATTAGCAATCATGATGTGGGCTGATATTAGTAATAGGATTGGCTTTAACGCTGTAAAAATAGGACGTAAATCATAAGATATGGCAATATTATCATCAACAGGCATAGCCGGTTTCCTTTCTTCTGTAAAGGCCACCGGAAAACAGGTATTGAATAATGCGGGAAAGCTGATCCCGGAATATGTGGGTGATTTCGTCTCTGGGATATCCGGGTGGATTATCAGGAACAACGGTGAGGCGGAATTTAAGTCTGTTTATGCCCGTGATAAGTTTATCACGAACGAGTTTGTTTATAACCGTATCAAGGTGACAGAAGATGAAGAAATTCTCAGCAGCAGTATCAAGATAGCCTCATTCATTGATAATGGGAATGGTACTTATAGCATTTATCCGGATTTGCGCGAAGGAGATATAAACCCTTTGGCTAATGATGATTTGCTGGTTGGTTACTATCATAACCCTGCCAATTCAGGTGTAATCTATGCGATTCAGAAGTTTTTAGCCCTTGACGATCCGAATAGCGAAAACCAATCGATAATTCTTGAACCGGTTGGAGATTCTCTTCCTTATCAGCATATGATTATTGTGAGGGTGGGTAACGTACATGATACGGACAGACAATCATTTATCCGAATCTCTTCACGTACCAATTGCCAGTTCTTTTATGATGGTATCAATAGTTGGGAAGCTTATGACGATCCTGCACATGTGAAATGTGTACTCGGGAAGGCTGATATCGGATTGATCCCGGCTTGGGCTGTATCTGCTGTCGGTACTGTAAAAAGGTGGTTTGGATTAATCGCTGACGGTGTGATATTGCGAGGTACGTTCGTCCTGCAATCAAGTAATAAGACAGTGGAAACAGAGTTAGAAGGAGTTAATACTACCATAACTGATATAGAAACAAGATTCGAGGTCAAAGAAGGGCAGATCGCTGCATCTGTGAAGCAGGCTGAGAAATATGCTACATCTGCTTCTAATAATGCCGGCTTTGCAGATGAAGCGGCAAATGCAGCAACAGGAATATTGAATACCGTTAAAGAAAGAGAAGCCTCTATCAATATTACTGCACAGGGAATTGAAAGCAAGGTTGGAGAGATCGAAACACAGGTTGATGCGGCTACCGGTATCTTACAGAATATCTCAGAAAAGGAGACTTCAATCAATCAAACAGCAGAAGGTTTTCAGAGTACAGTTTCAGAGACAACCAAGAATGCTGTTGATGCTGCTGTCTCTGGTGCTGATGCAGCGATTGAAGAAAAGGTAAGTACGCAGGTCACACAGTCAGCCCGTGAGTGGAAAGTGGAGGTAATGGGAGCTGATGCGGAAGGTAATCCGAATAAGATTTTAGCCGCCATTAATGCCAGTAAAGAAGGTATCAAGATTGAAGGGGATAGGGTTGAGATAACCGGAACTCTTTTAGCTCAAATCATTGAGGCTACCGGACTTAATATCAATAGTAATTTTATAGTAGATAAGGATGGAAAGATAAAGGCTGTTGACGGTGAGTTTATCGGTAAAGTAGAAACGTCTAAGGATGGCAAACGAGTAATCATAAGTCCAGATACCTCTTCTCTGTTAATGGTTGATTCTCTGGGTAATAAAGCTTTGGAGATCAGGTTCCCTACTTGGGCATCCGGTTCTACTTCGGCCTTCGGCTCTTATATTACGATTAAATCTCATAGGACTGCGATGCAGGTGGGAGAATCCCTCCCGTGGGATTCCACCATAGTAATCAGTGACGAAGAAATATCAATGGAAGGGACATATAATGAATATGGAGTATCAGGAACAGTAAAAAGGAAGGTTTCCATTAACCCATATGGGATAAGTTTTTATAAAAATGGCTCTCTAAAAAAAACATATAATAATGAGTAGAGATAACTATGAGAGCTGAAAAACCGCCCTACTTTCACAAGCAGGGCGGATCATTAACAAAATTACGAGGGAATCCTTATCGGACACCCTCATCGCTCCGACAAAGATAGTATTAATAAATTTATAAACAATAAAAGATGGGATTAAATGACTGGCTGGCAATCATCGGTGCTTTGGGGGGATTGGAGGCGATCAAATGGGGTGTAAATTTTTACATGAATCGCAAAACGAACGCCCGGATAGAGGATGCCAACGCGGATAGTGCTGAATTCAAGACTTTAAGAGAGTATAATGAGTTTTTACAAAAACAACTGTCGGATAAAGAAGAGCGATTTGTCGAGCAAACAAATAGGTTGAGAATCGTACAAGATGAACTCTTTGCAGCAAAGGAGGACATTTCTAACTTGAAATTAGAGCTTGCTTTAAAACGATGCGAGAAGAAAAGATGTGGTGACCGTGAGCCGCAAAATGGTTATTAGAACATAAAGGAGGGACAGCATGAAAACAATTGATTCTATTATCATCCATTGTTCGGCCACACGTGCCGGGCAGGATCTACGTGCAAAAGACATTGATCGTATGCATAGACAAAGAGGATTTTTTCAGATCGGATATAACTTCGTAATTGATCTCGATGGTACTGTAGAGAACGGACGCCCGTTGAGTATTGACGGCGCACACTGTAATACGAAAGGATTCTCCGGGGTATCATACAACAAGCATAGTATTGGTATCTGCTACATTGGCGGACTGGATGTGAATGGACACCCGGCAGACACTCGGACCGAAGCACAAAAGAACGCCCTTCGTGATCTTGTAGCCAAACTATGCAAAGAGTATAAGATCATTGAGTTACTCGGACACCGGGATACATCTCCCGATCTTAATGGAAATGGTGAGGTTGAACCGGCAGAATATATCAAGGCTTGCCCGTGTTTCGATGTACGGAGTGAGTTTAGTAATTTCCTGCGTAATACAGTAGTGAAGCCATGAAAGCGTTACCCTGGGCATTAGTAATAATGTTGCTGATTGTTTGTATGGCGGCTTGGTTCCGTCCGATCAATCAATTTCCGGCAGAAATCAAGACCGAGACAAAGATAAAGACGATTGTCAAGGTTGATACATTATTGATTCCTTCCCCTATGGCGCCTCTATTAATTATTAGGTTGACAGATACGATGCATGTAGGTGATACTGTGATTCATCGTGAACAAGCATATTATGAGGATAGTCTTTACCGGGTATGGGTGTCCGGTTATCGTCCGAGACTGGATAGTATGCAGGTATTTCCGAGAGCAGTGTATCAAACGGTAACAAATGATATTTATCATACCATCACACTGAAAAAGAAACGCTGGGGGATTGGACTACAAGCCGGATATGGGTATCCATATGGATGGTATGTCGGTGCAGGAATTAGTTATAACTTATTTATGTGGTAATTGTTATATATGTGTAGAAGCTTACTTGTATCGACAAGTGACAACCCCAGTTCTTCGGAATCGTGGTTTTTACGAATACACTGTTAAACTATTATTATTTGCCTAATTTCTTTATATTTTTAATATGAAAATAAATTCAAAATTATTTGTTGTTTTTTTTGGATTATTTTGCATTTTTCTTTATTTTTGTTTATAGTAATTGCTTTCTCGCTTAGCAAATTATATTTATAAATATGACTTGCTATGATATTTTATTGATTGAGATAATCCTTATTAGTGTTAACATTTTAATTTTATTATTATGAAAAGAAGTAGTCTTTTATTAGCTTTTGTTTTGAGTAGTGCAAGTTTATTTTCCCAAGAAATAATTAATAATAAACTGGAATTAAATGGTGATTTTCAATTTGGTCCAACTGTGTCATCTGGAGATTGGGTGAAGGATTGGGGGCATCGTTTGTGGTTTAGTCACTTGGATGATAATACCGATCCGGTTTTTATGGCTAGGTATAATACCGAGCTGGATGCAAGTGAATTAAGGGTGAGCATCGGCGATTGTATTGATGGACGCGATAAGTTTTCTGTTGGATTTACCAATTTATTTGGTTTTGTATTTACACCAATGTTTGTTGTACAGGCTGACGGTAAAGTTGGGGTAAAGAATGATAATCCTCAGTATGAACTCGATATAAATGGTACAATCAGAAGTAATAGTATATTAGTAACAGATGGGAATATGGGAATTGGAACAACTAATCCTCAAAATAAATTGGATGTAAATGGTACTATTAGAGCCAAAGAGATCAAGGTAGAGTCCGATTGGGCTGACTTTGTTTTTAAGAAAGATTATAAGCTTCCTACTCTGAAAGAAGTGGAGACTCATATCAATGAAAATGGAACTTTACCCGGTATACCAAGTGAGGCAGAGGTTAAAGCCAACGGAGTAAATCTGGCAGAGACAAATGCTTTGCTACTTCAAAAAATAGAGGAACTGACACTTTACATCATTCAACAAGAAAAACGAATGGAGAGTATGGAAGCCGAAATAAAAAGCATGAGAGCAAATTAATATTAACGCTTAAAAATATTATTATGAAAACAAAGATTATTGCTGTATTGCTATTATTATACTCATCAATGATGTTTGCACAAATTGATCAAAAAAATGATAGTGTAAGTGCTGTTGCCATTCGATCTTCTATGACTAATACTTTGACTTCATCCGATGATAGAATGTTTCATCGCTTAGGCCTTGGTGACATTGACGATCCTACTGCCATGTTTTCAGCTTTCCAAGGAGAACCTTTGCAGAAAGCCAAAGGAGATTATATTACTTTATACTCATTCATCACTAATTGTTTTTACAATGTAGCTTACAATCGACTTTTTCTTGTAAGAGATGCCGCTGGTGATGAATGGACTACTGCCAGATTTCATGAAGGTATTTCTATTGATGACTCTTTTTCAAAGCCAGGAGAAACCAGAACGTGGTGGGAGCGAGATCCTTATGATAAAATTCAGTCATGGGGTGACGGAGCAGAAACGTATATGACCATTAATAGAGGTAATGTAGGTATTGGTACACTGGATCCAGAAGGATATAAATTGGCTGTTAATGGTACTATTCGTGCAAAAGAGATAAAAGTAGACTCTGATTGGGCTGACTTCGTTTTTTAGAAGGGCTACAAACTTCCTACATTGGAGGAAGTAGAGCAATACATCGGTGAAAAAGGTACTTTGCCGGGTGTACCTTCGGAAGAAGAAGTAAAAGCCGGTCCCGATCAAAGTGCTTTATACACTGGAAAATGGGAGCCGGGAGACGTCAGATATAAAGACCTGGACGGAGACGGCAAAATCACTTACGGAGAAGGAACCGCCACTAATCCCGGCGACCAGAAAGTAATCGGTAACAGAAACCCCAGATTTATGTACGGTATCAACGGTAATCTGGAATATAAAGGATTCGACCTGAACATTTTCTTCCAGGGCGTAGGAAAACGTGATATGGAATTTACGAACTTCCTGTTCTGGGGACCTATCAAACAAGGATATACCCAGATCACCAGAGAATTGTATGAAAACACCTGGAAAGAAGACAGACGGGAC
>ERZ838577.4111-NODE-4111-length-12653-cov-2.924432_pt1 | contig 12653 bp, 10 predicted proteins | sample MGYA00519682_ERZ838577 | MGnify/ENA primary metagenome ERZ838577 (study PRJEB31850, sample SAMEA3708838) | human gut metagenome | biome: human gut; feature: human-associated habitat; material: faeces | place: China | collected 2014 ...
GTATAAGCGTGGGTTCATCATATTTGGTGTGGTATCTTTAACTATGGGAAACTCCATTTTCCCATTTGGAGACGGCTTGCCTGCTTACGCCAATGGCCTCTGCAACAAATTCCTGGGTCATTTTGCATTCTTCGCGATGCTGCTTCAAGACCTCACCCAGAGATTTTTTGAGAATGGTTTTCTCTTTTCTGACATCCCGGGACTTGATGTATTTGATGAGCGCCCGAATGAGGAAAATCCCCAAGGCCACAAATGTTGCAATCATCGCAAGCCCAATGAGAAGAACAAAAATAAAAACCATAACTCCTACAAATTTCATTTCAAATCACCTCCCAGTGAATGGCTCTATGATAGCCCGTTTTCCTGGTTTCTGCCACCAACTATTACGATATTATCAGTTGCATTCCGGTTGCGTATGTAAAAAACCGCATTTTTAAGACAAAAAAGGATAGAAGTATCCTGAGTATATCATGACAGCAATCGAAAAGATAGTGGCAATGTTGAATCCTGATTCACACTTGCTTCCGCGGCGGGGGGAGCTTCCTTGCCTGCAAAGGGAATGTGACAAAAATGTAGAAAATCGCTGGATATATTTTTGAAATTCTGTGAATAATCCTTGCATTCTCCGCATTTCATGATATAATACGGATGTAACCATAGGGTGGAAGTGTCCCACGGCGGGTTCGGCGGGGAGGTGCAGCTCATTTTTGTGCTGTATACGCTGCCAATCTGTCAGGTTTTTGATAATGAAAGGGGAAGGAACATGAAAAAGCTTCGTAAAACAATCCCAGTTGTCATGCTTTCTTTGGCGCTGCTGATTTCCGGCTGTGCCCAAAAGGGTGAACCGGAAAAAATCAACACCAAGGATTTTTCCAGAGAAATCCAGGCGGAGAATGTCAGCGGCGCAGAGCTTGTCCAGGGAAAGACCACCCAAGATATCACCGATGGCCAGATGCTGGGCAGCACCGATGGCGTGCGTACCGGGGCGGACGGCTCTCTTACATTGAGTGCAGACGGCGATAAGTACATCCATTTGGAACCTGATACGCAGGTAAAGCTGGAGGCTTCCGGCACAGAGCAAAGCGGCAAAACAAGAATCAACCTGGAAGATGGCGGCATACTGGTGGCTGTGGAAGAAGCCCTGTCCAATGGTGAACTGTTCCAGATTCAGACAGAGGAAGCCTTGGTTTCTATTGAAAAGGGCATTGTCCGTGTCAGCAAGGACGGCCAGCACACTCTGGTAGAGGTGTTTGAGGGCGCGGCAGATGTTCAGCTGCGGCAGACCGAAACCCAGACGACAGCCAGCGAAGGTCAGGCTCTGCTGATTCAAACAGAAGGGAAGACCCATTCCTTCGTGCTGGAAGACGAGATTGACCTGGAGCTGTGGCGGTCGGATGCCCCCTGGGATGGTGTTGCATCTAAGGATGGCACAGGTTCTGCCATTTTGGAGATCCCCTACACAAAGCTCCCGGATTCCGTGCTGGAGCAGCTGAAAGTCTATGCGCAGGACGGTCACACCCTTTCCGTTTCTGCCCAGACCATTGAAAACATTCTAAAAACCGGCCACGATTTCGTTGAATCGGAGCGGGTGGAGCCTACCTGCCTGGTAGACGGCAAGGTGGATTATGTATGCAGCCTCTGCGGCGAGACGGAGGAGGAGGTTCTGCCTGCACTGGGTCATACTGAAGAGGAGCTTCCCGCCGAGGAAGCAACCTGCACCAAGGATGGCAAGACCGCCGGAGTGAAGTGCAGCGTATGCGGCGAGATGCTTCAGGAGCAGGAGGTCATTCCTGCAACCGGACACCAGGAAGAAGAAATTCCGGCAGAGGAACCCTCCTGCATTTGTGACGGCAAGACCGCCGGTAAGAAGTGCAGCATTTGCGGCGAGATTCTTGTCCAGCCGGAGACGATTCCCGCCCTGGGTCACACCCTGGAAAAGAAAGCCGATGTTGCGCCGGACTGCACCAGCAGCGGCACCATCGGCGGCACCTACTGCACGGTGTGTGGCAAGGTAATTGAAGCCGATAGTGAGGTTGCCCCCCACGGCCATACCCCCGAGACTGTTCCGGCAGCGGAGCCGACCTGCGAAGAAACCGGTCTGACAGAAGGCAGCATTTGCACCACCTGTGGCCTGGAGCTGGTTCCGCAGCAGATTATTCCGGCGCGGGGGCATACACTTGAATCAATTCCTGGCCATGCTGCAACCTGTGAGAAGAGCGGTGTCACCGAAGGAAAGCGCTGCGCTGTTTGCGGCAAAGTTGTCGAGAAACAAAAAGCCATTCATGCACTTGGCCATAAAGAGGAGATGATCCCCGCTGTTGCTCCCACCTGCGAGGAGGATGGCCTGACGGAAGGCATCCGCTGCTCCGTTTGCGGAAAGATTTTGAAAGAGCAAGAGAAGATACCTGCCCTGGGGCATACCGAACAGACGGTTGCCGGGAAAGCAGCCACCTGCACCGAGAGCGGCTTGACCGATGGCGTTCGCTGCACTGTTTGCGGCAAGACGCTGAAGGAGCAGGAGGAAATTCCTGCGGCGGGTCATGTGCAGGAGGTCGTTGCCGGCAGAATTGCCACCTGTACTACTGCTGGCCTGACTGATGGCACTCGCTGCACCGTTTGCGGCGAGGTAATGAACGCGCAGGAGGAAACCGCTAAGCTGGCACACACCTTGGAAACGATTCCGGGGAAGGCGGCTACCTGTTCCGCTACCGGCTTGACCGATGGCGCTCGCTGTACCGTCTGCGGTGAAGTGGTTACCCCTCAGAAAATCATTGAAAAGCTGCCCCACACCCCCGAGATGATTTACGGCATCTACCCCATGTGCTTCCGCGATGGTATGACCGATGGTTCTGTTTGCAGCGTCTGCGGCGAGATTTTGGAGCCTTGCCAGGTGATTCCCGCCCTTGCGCATAAGCCGGGCAGCCTCGCCGGCACCCCTGCCACCTGTACCGAAGAAGGCTGGACGGATGGCATTGCCTGCCAGATTTGCGGCCATGTGATGAAGGCCAAGGAGAAAATTGCCAAACTGCCCCATACCCCTGCTGCTGCGGTGAAGGTGAAGAATCCTGCCGCTCCTGTGCTGGATGCCAATGGCAACCTGGTGGATACTCCCAGCCAGCCCGGATACTGCTATGACATGGTTACCAAGTGCAAAAATTGCGATGTGGTGCTGTCGCTGCTGAGATATCCCCATACCCCGGGAGCATCCACAGTGGAGACCGATTCTAACGGTGTCAAGTGGAAGGTTGTAACCTGCGCCCAGTGCGGCGGTATCATTAGCAGGACGAAGCAATAAACGCTGTAAGGGCCGCTTTCCGAAAGGAGAGCGGCCTTTTTTGCAGCCAAACGCGAAAAGGGGTTTGCATTTTTTAAGGAAAGGTGCTATACTTTCGGTGTTTTTAGAGTAGATTCCGTTGCTGCGTACAAGGAGGCATAATATGATTGAACACCTGAGCAATGCCTTTTCCCAGCTGGCCTCCAACCGGCTGATTACTATTTTGATTGAATCCTTTCCCAAGATGCTCCTTCCGGGATTAAAAATGACCATCCCCCTGACTGCCATTTCCTTTTCCATTGCCCTGGTCATTGCCGTGGCCGCTGCCATGATTCAGGTGGCAAAGATTCCGATGCTGCGGCAGCTGGTGCGATTTTACATCTGGGTGGTGCGCGGGACACCGCTGATGGTGCAGCTGTATGTGGTGTTTTTCGGACTGCCGAACCTGGGCGTGTATCTGGATCCGTTCCCTACAGCGGTGCTGGTATTCTCTGTCAACGAGGGTGCTTATTGTGCTGAAACCGTGCGGGCGGCCATTGAGTCCATCCCCAAGGGGCAAATGGAGGCCGGTGTGTGCGTGGGTATGAGCTGGATGCAGACCATGTGGCACGTTGTGCTGCCCCAGGCTTTCCGTACTGCGTTCCCGTCCCTGTCCAATTCCCTGATTTCCATGTTGAAGGATACCTCCCTGGCTGCCAACATCACGGTCATGGAAATGTTCATGGTGACCCAGCGCATTGCTTCCCGCTATTATGAGCATCTGGCGCTGTATATCGAGGTTGCCATGATTTACCTGCTGTTCTGCACCGTGCTGACCAAGCTTCAAGCCGTATGCGAGAAGAAACTGGCCTCCTATGGCTTCTAAAAGGAGAAAATATGCTGACAATCCGCAATGTAAACAAACAGTTTGATGGCACGCCGGTGTTGAACAATGTGAGCCTCTCTGTGAACAAGGGAGACGTGATTGCCATCATCGGTCAGAGCGGCGGCGGAAAGACGACGCTCTTGCGCTGTATGAATTTTCTGGAAACTGCCGATTCCGGCGAGATGGAATTTGACGGAGCGTGCTTTGACCTCCGGCATATTTCTGCCAGGCAGATTGCTCGCATCCGCAGAAAAACGGCCTTCGTATTCCAGGGCTACAACCTGTTCCGCAACAAAACTGCCCTGCAAAACGTGATGCTGGGGCTGACCGTTGCCCGTAAAATGCCCAAAAAGCAGGCTGAGGAAATTGCCCGTGCCGCGCTGGAAAAGGTTGGCCTGGCAGAAAAGGCTGCAAGCTATCCCAATGCACTTTCCGGCGGCCAGCAGCAGCGTGTGGCCATTGCCCGCGCGCTGGCAACCAAACCGGAAATTATCTATTTTGATGAACCTACCTCAGCCCTGGATCCGGAGCTGACGGGCGAGGTGCTTTCAGTCATGCGCCGCTTGGCGGAGGAGGGGATGACCATGCTGGTGGTGACCCATGAACTGGGCTTTGCCCGCAATGTGTCCACCAAGACCATGTTCATGGACAAGGGAACCGTGGTGGAGTCCGGCCCTTCGGCAGAGCTGTTTACCAATCCGAAAGAAGAGCGTACTCGCGCTTTCTTAAATACCATTACCCAACATGAAAAGGAGTAACGCAAAATGAAAAGAATGATTGCTGTAATGCTGGCGGTTTTTATGCTGGCATCTGTTCTGACCATGGCTGTTTCTGCAAAGGGTTCCGATGACCTGCTGGAGACCATCCAGAAGCGGGGAACCATTATCGTCGGTCTGGAAGGGGACTGGGCACCTTGGTCCTATGTGGATGAGAACGATGAGCTGACCGGCTATGATGTAGAGGTTGCAAAGGCCATTGCCGGCAAACTGGGCGTGGAGATTCAGATTGTCCCCGGCGAGTGGGACGGCTTGTTTGCCGGTATGGATGCAGGCCGCTATGACATGGTGGTCAACGGCGTGGAAGTGACCGAGGAGCGGGCGGATAAGTACGATTTTTCTACACCATATGCCTATATTCGTACCGCACTGATTGTCAAGGGCGACGATGATTCCATCAAAACCTTTGAAGACTTGAAGGGCAAGAAGACCGCAAACTCCATTGCTTCCACCTATATGAACCTGGCCGAGAGCTATGGCGCTACCTGCTATGGCGTGTCCACTCTGGATGAAACCCTGACCATGGTGCTCCAGGGCAGAGTGGATGCTACCCTCAATGCCATTGTGTCCTTCACCGACTATATGGCGCAGCACCCCGATTCCAACCTGAAGGTTGTTGCCACCACCGAGGAGGCCTCCAACGTGGCAATCCCCATGCGCAAAGGAGATGAAACCGCCTCTTTGCGGGAGACTGTCAACAAGGCCATTGATGAGCTGCGTGAGGACGGCACTCTCAGCGAACTGTCCACCCGCTTCTTCGGCGAGGATATTTCCAAGTAACCAAAGTTCCTATAAAAGTGCGCCATGCAAGTGCGATTGTGCTTACATGGCGCACTATTTCTACAAAAAAGACGATTATCATTTTGGAAAAGTCTGTAAGACTGTATAAAAACATAAAACTGCTCTTGAAATTCTGATGGGAATATGCTAAAGTATCTCCATCGTCCAATCGGACAAAAGAACTGAATATTGTGCGATGCGAAGCACGCGGAGAACTGGGCAGGGAAGCCCGACCGAAGGAGTAAAACTCTCAGGTAACAGGACCGCGGGTGGATCGCACTCTGGAGACATCCGGGTAAAACCGGGGGCCGAAGGTGCAAGGGGTGATGAATCACCGAATCTCTCAGGCAAAAGGACAGAGCTTATGTTTGTTTCTGCAACGCGGAAATGTGGCAGGGACGGACGGTGTCTTTTTTTGGTGAGTACCCCTTGTGGGTACTTTTTTCATGTTCTTTGAAAAAACCAAGGGGGAAGAAAAATGGAAAACATCGTTCAGACTGTCACAACTGTCAACAATGCCGTCAATGGATTCGTTTGGGGAATGCCCATGCTGATAATGCTGGTGGGTACCGGCATCCTGATGACCATCCTGACCCGCGCCTTCCAACTGTCCAGGTTCGGGTACTGGATGAAAAAGACCATCGGCGGAATCTTTACCAATAAGCACATTACCGCCCACACAGCCAAGGATGACCGCTCCATCAGCCAGTTCCAGAGCCTGTGCACCGCCCTGGCCGCCACCATCGGCACGGGCAATATTTCCGGTGTGGCAGCCGCCATTGCCACCGGTGGCCCCGGCTCCGTGTTCTGGATGTGGATTGTCGCCATCTTCGGCATGATGACCAACTATTCCGAAAATGTGCTGGGCATCTACTATCGCCGCAAGAATGAGGATGGTGAGTGGAGCGGCGGCGCCATGTACTACCTCAAGGATGGCCTGGGCAGCTATCCCGGCTACAAGAAGATTGGCTCCGTACTGGCTGCTCTGTTCAGCTGCTTCTGCATCCTCGCCTCTTTCGGCATCGGCAACATGGGTCAAATCAATTCCATTGCCGTGAACATGACGGAAGCTTTCCACATTCCCGCCTGGGTGACCGGTGTCTGCTTGATGGCGGTAGCCGCGCTGGTGGTGCTGGGTGGCATCAAGCGCATTGCCGCCGTTACGGAAAAGTTGGTTCCCTTCATGGCGCTGGCCTACACGGTGGGAGCCATTGCCATTGTTGTAATGAATGCTTCCAATATCCTTCCTGCTTTCGCCATCATTTTCAAGTGCGCCTTTACCGGCAGGGCGGCCTTCGGCGGTGTGGTAGGCGCAACCGTAAAGGACGCGGTGACTTGGGGCATGAAGCGCGGTGTGTTCTCCAATGAGGCCGGCCTTGGCTCCTCCGTCATGGTGCATTCCAACTCCAATGTCAAGGAGCCGGTGATGCAGGGGATGTGGGGCATTTTTGAGGTGTTTGCTGATACCATTGTGGTCTGCTCCTTGACGGCTCTTGTGGTGTTGACCAGCGGTCTGGTGGATTTGCAGACCGGTGCCATGCTGACCACCACTGAGAAAACCGCTATGGTTGCCGAGGCGTTCGGCCTTTCCTTCGGTAAATTCGGCACCTGGTTTATTGCCATTGCCGTACTGCTCTTTGCGTTCTCCACTGTCCTGGGGTGGAGTCACTATGGCTCCAAGGCCTTTGAGTACCTGTTTGGAATCAAAGCAACCGTCGGCTATAAGGTGGTATTTGTGGCGTTTATTATCGTGGGTGCAACCATGAATCTTGACCTTGCGTGGGATTTGTCCGATACCTTCAATGGCCTCATGGCAATCCCTAACCTGATTGGTGTTGTCAGCCTGAGCAGTCTGGTCTATCGTATTACCCAAAATTATATCGACCGCGCCTTCCTCCATAAAGATGTCAAGCCCATGTATTCCGTGTTCCCGGAGTATCAGAAGCAAGAGGAGAAGGAACCGTCCGAGGTATAAGGGGGAACGGTGCGAAGCACCCGCAGCTTCATCTCTGGGATGTTATGCGTTCTTCGTTCAGAAATATAAGCACGAATGCCCTTGGCCGCTGCATGGGAAGGCCAAGGGCATTTTCCTTTGGAATGTAATTTTACCGAAACGCAATATCCAATATCCCATTTGCCTGATACCGCCGCAGAGAAAAACCGGATAGGGTAGTGGCAGTCCCGCAGCCCGCATTGGACACCACTTTTATGGAATGGCCGCTCAGAATAAACTGTGTTTCAAACAGAATTTTCGCCCAAGGCAGGTGATAGTCGCTGCTGATGATTGCCACCTGCGTTACCTGGGGATATTGCCCGGATAGCAGCGCATCACAATAGGCTGCATTTTCTGCGGTGGTCAGAGAGCGGTTTTCTATGAGAAGCCGCTCCTTTGCAATGCCTTTTTCTTCTAACCAGGCTGCCATCGCATCCGCTTCTGTGGTTGCGGCAGAAGCAGCCGTCCCGCCTCCGGTACACAAAATGTAGGATTTTGGATATTTTTCTGCACTTTTCCTTGCGCATTCCAGCCGCCCAATCAGCTCCTGCTGCATGGAGCCGTCCGGGTTCAGCTGAAACCCCAGCACAATGATGCAAAGCTGGTTGCCGTCTGCCAGCCCGTCGGGCAGAACCCCCATGTTGACGGGCATAGCGCTATCTGATTCTGCCCAGCGCTCCATGATTTTCTGCCATTTATCGGCAGAGTCCCGGTTTACCCGTCCCAGTTCCGCCAGCAATTTCTCATTGGCCGTGGGCACAAGCACATAGTTCTGCACCAGTTCCTGAATGATTTCCGCTTCGGTGCGGGGCAAACCGCCCTGCCTCTGCTGTGCCCGGATGCCCCAACACACAAACCCCAGCAATAAGACAAAAGCCAAAATCCACGCCCATTTTTTCATGCCAATCAACTCCCATCTGTTTTCTGCGCTCCATTATACCGCACATCCCAGACATCTGTCCATCAAAAAGTGCCGGGGATCGCTGTTTTTGCGATACCCGGCGATGTATTTTATTGGACACGATAGCCGGACTTCATAAGAAGCACGATTTCCTGCCAGAAGGCCAGCTCCTCCGCACGATAGTCATCGGCGTTGGGCAGACAACTAAAGGAGATGATGCGCTTCTCCTTGTCAATCCAGGCGCGTTTTATTGCCCTGATTTTACTTTTTCTACCCATGCTTTAATCTCACTTTCCGGGGTGTCCGTGACCACATAGCGGGTAGCTGAACGCCACCCTGATTGCCAGCGGTAAGTGGTTTGAATTTCCCGAAGACCGCCGTCCTCATCGAATAGATAGGTGTAAGTGCGGATGGGGTCGGAGCTGCTCTCCTGGGAGTAGGAATAGGCAAAGCTGATTTCTCGGTCGCTGATGACGTTGTAATCCTTGGAGAAGTAGTAGCTCTCCCGGTTCTCGTTTCCGTAGCTGCGTTCGCACCAGCTTTCAAACGTCACCGGGGAATCTGCGGTTTCTGTATAGCTGTGCCGGTAGCCGGTGGAGTCATAAATGTCGTATGCTTCCGTTCCGCCATCCCGCCAGATGACTTGATGCAGATCCTCTGCGGAAAAATAGTCGGTGGAGTATACCTGGTACATCTCCATGCGGAATCCCTTTTGCTTCAGCGCCTCGATGGCTGCATCCACCCGCGCCAGCGCTTCCTCGCCGCCCTTGCCATGGATGCCGCCCTGGAGGGGAATGGAGAACTCTGCATACTGGACGATGGATTCCTCCCCCTGATAGAAGCGCTTGCCCATGCGGTAAATTCCGGCATCCAGCGTTCCATAGGCATTCGACCAATCCACATTGACAATGGTGGTTCGACCCATAACAGGGATGGTTTCCTCGCCCCAGCTGCCTTCCTGCCCTTGGTCGCCCAGCCGCACCCAGCGGTCAGTCTCCCATTTTTCAATCCAATAGCGGCAGTCGGTGGTGATTTTCGAGACACCGGTGATGTTGGTGGCAAACCACACTTCGCCGCCCCAGCCCCGGAGCAAATCGTCATCCACCCGGAAGAAGATGCCCCAGGGGGAGCGCTGCTGGGCAGTGAAGGAATCCTGCGGCACGTACTGGCTGGGGAGAGAGGTGGAAATCTCCTTGGAATCCAGCCGGATGTGGCTGCGATTGGAGATGGTGCCGTCTTCTGCAAGGGTTTCGTCAATCCGGTCAACGGAAAGGAGATTTCCGTTTGGCTTGAAGCGGAAGGTGTCGGTTCCGTGATGGATGTTGCCGTGGCAATCCGCCCATGCGGAGCAGAAGCTGATTTCCTCCTGGCTGATTTTGGATTTGCCCTCTGGGAACAGGAATTTCCGGTTTTGATTCAACTGGTAATCCTTTGCCCAGGAGAGGCATGGGTGGCCGTATTCGTCCACCTTGCCGGAAGATACCTGGAACTCCCCATAAAAGTAGGTGGCAGTACTGTTGCCGCGTCTGTCATACTGAATCTGGCAAACAGGCTGGATGTTTCCGGCAGGGCTTTCCTCCGAGAGGAAAACAGAATAGCGGTCTTGGCTGCTCAGTGCGTTCAGCGCATTGGTGCAGCGGGTCAGTGCGTCCTCCTCTGCGTCCGGCAGCTTCTCCCGGTAAATGCGGAAGCCGGTCTGGAAAGTGGCGGATTCCGTGTCGCTGCTGATGGTCATCACGATGCGGTAGTCACCGGCGGGGAGAGTGCCATAGTTCAGCGCCCAGTCAATGTCATCGCCATAGTCGCCAATGCTGTAGTTTCTGCTCTGGGCGAACCCGATTCTCGTCTTTACCACATTATAGTAAGGGTCAGGGCCTTCCACCGGCTCCCATGATGTGCCGTTCCAGCGCTCCAGACGGGAGTTATCAATGGTCATGCTCTCGGAGCCGAGGATAAACCGCTCCTCTACAACACAGGCAAAGTAACCGCCGGTGGGGGAGGTGGCATCCATGTACAGCGTGATGCCCCAATCCGGGTTCGGCTCCAGCGCTGGTGCTTCGGCAAAGCTGAGGCTTTCCGGTGCTTGATGGCTGCTTTGCTGCAAGGCCGCCTGGGGATCGGAAACCGCCTGGGCGGGATTCGTCAGCAGGCACAGGGATACAAAGGCAATGGACAGCACGCCCATCAGGCTCATCCAGACGGCGGGCTTGCGATAGCTCAGGGCGGATTTAATGCGGTATTTCACGCTGACCTCTCCAAAGGCAACGGGGCAGGCGGCATAGTAAATCCGATTGGTGCTGCATTGCAGCAGGGCAGAGGCATATTGCTTCCGCTCGTCCAGCTCCATAAACTGTACTACTCGCTCGTCGCAAGCAATCTCAATGTCCTTGCACAGCATCAGATAGGCAATCCACACCAGGGGATTGAACCAGTGCAGCGCCAGCGCAAGAAAGGCGATGACCTTTATCCAGTGGTCGCCCTTTTCCAGATGGGTGCGCTCGTGGGCAAGAATCTGCGTGCGGGCGGCGGGGCTCATGCCGCTGGGGATGTAAATCTTCGGCTTGAAGAAGCCCAGCACAAAAGCGGTTTCAATCTGGTCGGATTCATAACCGCCCCGTACTTTGACAGCCCCCTTGACCTGCTTTTGCAGCCGCAGATAGGCAAGCAGACTTCCTGCCACAATCAGTGCGGCAACGCATCCCCATACAATCCATACCAGCTGAGAGGAGATGGCGGGCAGCCGGATGGAAGTGGGCTGTAGACTAAAGGCACTTTGGACGGAAATGGGCATCAGCAGCCGGATGCCTGCCAGCATCCAAAGGAAGCAGATGTACTTGCGGGGCGTTTTTTTCAGCAGCAGCCGCAGAAGCATCACTGTCAGAATGACAACGCTGCCATGAATGCTTGCAGTGAGAAGATTCTGACAAAACCGGATCATGGTTCTCCCTCCTCTTGATAGCTGTCGATGAAGTCCTGAAGCTGCTTTACCTCGCTTTTGGTCAGCCGCTTGGTGCGGGAAAAGGCTGCCAGGAACGCAGGCATAGAGCCTTCAAAGGTATCTTCCATCATTTCGTCCAGTCGGCTTTTTGGGCATCCTCTTTGGAGATGAGACTGGTGACCGTGGCGTTTTCGTTTTTTACCACGCCCCGTTCCTCCAGCCGCCGGATGACCGTATAGGTGGTGGCTTTTGACCACCCCAGCTGCTCCTTGCACAGTGCCACCAGCCGGGTGGAATTCACTGGCTCGTGGTCCCACAGCAGCAGGCAGAAGCGGTATTCACTTTCAAAAATTTTTGGCGCTGCCATGTTATTCCTCCTTTTTACATTTTCATCCGGTGCAAAGCCGGAGGTATTTTTTTGGATAAAGGATTAGTCTCCGATGTAGTTGTCTCGCATTTTTTCACCGTTGATGGTGATTCCAGTGGTGTCGTGGAGCATGAAGGGGGTTCCGTCATGCCACTGCCCCATAAATTCTTCGCCCAAATCCCGGATGGTGTTTCCGTTGAAGGTGACATTCTTGCACATCACCATGTACACGCCGCCCCAGCTGCATTCATAAATATCGCTGTTGGTCACCTGGATGCCCTCGGCGTTTTCTGCCCATACGCCAACCACGCCGCAGCCATACAGGCCACAGTTGTTTACCAGCACATTTTCGCAGTTATAGAAGGCGATAACGCCGCCGCAGCAGGAGCCGGGCTCAACGGTGTGACCGGAGGTGAAGCCCTCTACCATGATGTTGGAGCAGTTTTCAAATTTGATAACGTGGGCGTAACGGGGACGAGCGGAAACGGTGTGTGCCTTGATGTCGTTGCCTTCGGCACGGATGGTCAGGTTGCTCAGGTTCTGAATGGTCAGCTGAACGCCGTCAAACACTTCCTCCCAGCGATAGTAGGTGCCGTTTTTGGTTTCGTAGCCGGTGGCGGTGCTCAGGTCGTAAAATTCGGCATCCAGAATGATTTCGGTGTCCGGTGCCAGCGCATTGAGAAATTCGTCAACAGTGGAGACATGAACCTGGGTTTGCTCCCCGGTGATGACCGGCACATATTCGACCGGCTCGGCGGG
>ERZ838577.4112-NODE-4112-length-12648-cov-36.648138_pt1 | contig 12648 bp, 8 predicted proteins | sample MGYA00519682_ERZ838577 | MGnify/ENA primary metagenome ERZ838577 (study PRJEB31850, sample SAMEA3708838) | human gut metagenome | biome: human gut; feature: human-associated habitat; material: faeces | place: China | collected 2014 ...
GCCAGCGCCAGCGGCACCGGCAGCAGCACGAGCAGGTAGCGCGGCGCGCTCAGCAGCCATGTCGCGCCGACGGCGATGATGTAATACGCGAGAAACCACGCTGTCTGGCTTGCGCGCAGCCGCGGCGCGGTCTTTGACAGCAGAATGAGGGCGGAAAAGCACGCGATGAGGTTCGGCAGCCAGAGGCCGAGCGCATCGCGCCAGTTGCCGCTGCGCAGGCAGCGCAGCAGGTAGTCCGTCTGATATGCGGCGGTGCTGAAAAACAGCCCCGTGCGCTGGTTCCAGTGCTCACGCTGGTAGATGAGAAACTGAAAGGGGTTTCCCGATACGCGCCGGTTGATGCAGCAATACGCCGCGAAGCCCAGCGGCACGAGCAGCAGCCCGACAACCTGCCGGATGCTGACGCGGCGGCGCTGCACGGCGTCGTGCACCAGCTCCCACAGCAGCGGCACGATCAGCAGCAGCCCGAGCGAGCGCGTGAACGCGGCGTATGCCCCGCACAGCCCGCCGAGCACGGGTCTGTGCGTGCGCGCGAGATAGAGCGCCGCCGCCGTCAGCAGCAGAAACAGGCTCTCGCTCATAGGCGCGGCGAAGAAAAAGCAGCCCGGCGCGAGCACGAGAAACCGCAGCGCGCGCAGCGCCTGCCGGTGCGGCAGGTCGAGCCGCAGCAGCCGGTAGACCACGCACCCCGCGCCCGCAAAGCACAGCGCCGATGTCAGCAGCCCCGCGCAGATGTCCGACGGGACGAGCAGCATCACCGCGCGCACCACGAGCGGGTAGCCCGGCAGAAACACGAGCTGCACGACGCGGTCGGGATCACCGGCGGTGATGTAGCCGTCGCGCGCGATGTCGAGATAGTGGCGGCTGTCGAGGCAGCGCCAGAATTCGAGCGCCTGCGTGATCGCCTCCGGCTGCCCGGCGAGGGCGCGGACGCCCCACGTGAGCAGGAGCAGGACGAGATCGAGCGCGAGCAGCGCGGCGAAAATGCGCGCGGCCATGTGCTCCGGCTCCTGCGCCGGGACGGCGAGCGCGGCGTCCTCCCGCTGCCAGAAGCGCACCCACGCGGGCACAAACCGCAGCCCCACGGCGGCAAACAGCGCCGCGCTGCATCCGGCGGCGATGCCGCCCGCAGCGGTGAGGTTCGGCGTGTGTACGCGCCAGAGGACAAAGAGCGCCGCGAGCGCGGCAAGGCCCAGCGCATCGAGCGCGATGACGGCGCGGGTTTTCGGCTGCATGGCGGCACCTCCTGTGTGGATCGGATGATGATAAATTGTAGCACGTGCGGCGGCTAAGGTACAACCGTTTGCGTCAATGAAAAACAAAAAAGAAGACATCGTTTGCAGACTCCGGCAGAATATGGCCGCCACACGGCCATTCAAAAGGAGAGCGCAAACGATGTCCGGGATAGTTGTACAGTGAAACGGGAGAACGATCCGAGATGCGTGCCCGCTGCGTGCTTCGCATCTCCCGCGTGATTCCATCATAGCGATTTTTCACCCGAAATACAGCCGACGCTCCGAACGATACGGAGCGTCGGCCGTTTTTCATTTGTGGGTCATGGCAGACGGCTGTCGCCGTCCATGCACGCTGCCAGCTCTTCGATCCGCTCGAGCGGGAAGGGTGGGGCGCACAGCGGCCTGAGCGCGATGCTCATGAGCTTCATGGGGTTGTCGTCGGCAGCCACGCGGTTGGCGCTGAGCGCACCGCAGCGGCGGCAGCGATGAATGAGCGCCCACTCGCCGTTTTTGCGTACCCAGACGGCCACGGGCTCCATGATGCCGCCGTAGTCGGCTGCGCGGTCACCGGGCGTGATGTCGACGTGCAGGCTGCACAGGCAGTTCGGGCAGTGGTTGCGGTGGCTGCTCCCGGCACCCTCCGGTGTTACGAGCCGTCCGCAGACTTTGCAGGGAAAGCTGTCGCGGCAGGGGTGGGTTTTGTAGTAGCCTGCTTGGTATTGCTGTCGTTTGTTTTCGTGCTTCATTGGTTCCTCCCAAAGGCATTTCTGCGCCGGGAGGCGTGGCGTGTGTGGATTTGCCGGCCTCCCGGTCAGCGCACACGCTCCGATGTTCTTGTCTGTTTCAAACAATGTCTCCTGAATATAGAATTTGCGGTCATTCCCGCCGCCTCCAGCATACTGCGCATGCACGCCGCTGTCAAGTGCGCGCAAAAAAGCGGGGAATTCCGGTTGCCGCGGCGGAAAAAATTCGTTATACTGGATCAAAGCACCCTGCAAGGAGGTGTCCCGCATGAAACCCTATCCGCGCATGGCAGCCCTGCTGCTGGCGCTGCTGCTCGCGCTCGGCTGCACCGGCTGCGGCGAGAAGCAGGAGCCCGTGACCGTGACGATCTGGCACGTCTACGGCGGCGAGACCGAGTCCCCGCTCAACGACCTCATCGACACGTTCAACGAGACCGTCGGCCGCGCGCAGAACATCCGCGTGCAGGTCGGCAGCGTCACGAATACGAACACCATCCACGAGGCGGTGCTCGCCTCGGCTTACGGCGAGCCCGGCGCCACGGCGCTGCCGGACATGTTCGTGTCCTATCCCAAGACCGTGCTGGCACTGCCGGATGCGGATATCCTCGTCGACTACCGGGACTATTTCTCGGATGCGGAGCTGGATGATTTCATCCCCGCGTTTCTTGCCGAGGGGGAGATAGGCGGGCATCTGACCGTACTGCCGGTGGCCAAGAGCACGGAGATCCTGTTTGTGGACAAGACGCTCTTTGACCGCTTCGCCGCCGCGACGGGCGCGACGCTCGATGATCTGTCCACGTGGGAGGGACTCTACCGCACGGCAGAGGCCTACACCGCCTGGACGGACGCGCAGACGCCCGACACGCCGGACGACGGCAAGGTGTTTTTCGTGCACGACTACCATTTTAATTATTTTCAGGTCGGTGTCGAATCTCTCGGTGCGGATTTCTTTGACGGCGATCAGGTGGCGTTCGGCCCGGCGTTTCGCCGCGTGTGGGAGCCGTATGCCCGCGCGACGCTTGCCGGCAGCGTCTGGCTCAAGAGCGGCTACGCCACCGAGCCCCTGCGCACGGGCGACGCGGTCGCATCCGTGGCATCGTCGGCGAGCGTGCTGTACTACGCCGACACCGTCACCTACCCGGACAACACCTCCGAGCCGGTGGAGATCATCTCCCTGCCGTGCCCGACGTTTGCGGGCGGGGAGAAGCTCGTCATGCAGCGCGGCGCCGGCATCTGCACGGTCAGGTCCACGCCCGAGCGCGAGCGCGCGTGCGTGACGTTTCTCAAGTGGCTCACAGCGCCCAAGCGCAACGTCGATTTCGTGACGCAGCTTGGCTATATGCCCGTCACGCAGACGGCGTTTGCAAACGAGCTGCCCGCCGCTGTGCGCACGCTCGATGACCCCATGTACATCTCGCTCTATCAGGCGTTTCTCGACACGCAGAGCGGCTACACGTTCTACACCCCGCCGCAGCGCAGGGATTATCTCGAGCTCGAGACCCGCTTTGAAGAGCAGGTGCGCCTGCAGCTCACGGCCGGGCGCGTGCTCTGCGAACAGCAGGGCGGCGGTGCGCGTGAGGAGCTGATCTGGTCCACGCTCGACCAATTTGAAAAAACCTACGTCCGCTGAGGCGGCAGAAAGGCGGTGACAGCCATGCTCCGGTTACGGGAAATGCGCTCGGCGCTGGAAAAGGCAAAGACGCAGGGCGTGAGCATGCAGCGGCGGCTCGTGCTGTACTGGTTCAGCATGGCGCTGGCGATCCTGGCCGCCGTGCTGCTGGTCGTGAGCCTGACGGGGGTGTTTTCCAACACGGCGCAAAAGTTCGGCCAGTCGCTGACGATCCAGAAGCACAACACCGCCTCGGCGCTTGCCGGGCAGATGGACCAGCTCACGGCGCAGAGCATCGCCCTGTCGGAGGAGCTCACGCGTGAGCTGGACAAGCAGCTCGCCGCCGGCGGGCGGACGTTCTCCGCGCTCAACGACGATCCCGGCGCGATCGCGGCCGTAGAGACGGCGCTCTATCCCGCACTGAACACCTATTTGAAATCCAGCGCGTGCAGCGGCGCGGTCTTCTGTCTGGACGCGACGGCCAACACGGCGCTGCCGGGCGCGGCGACCTCGCGCGCTGGGCTGTACCTGCGCTATTCGGCGTTGCGCGCCATCGGTGCGACGGACCAGCACGTCACGTGCTTTCGCGGCACGGCGGAGACGGCGCGCAGCGCGCAGGTGCAGATGCACAACCGCTGGAATCCGGAGCTGAACGTGCAGGCCGTCCCCGGCTACACGCAGCTGCTGCGCGCATCGGACGGCCGCCTCGCCGAGCGCTGCCTGTGGACGGGGCGCATCGCCCTGCCCGACACGTGGGAGTCGGTGACGCTGCTGTGCGTGCCGCTGCTCGACAGCGCGGGCAATGTGCGCGGCATCTGCGGCGCGGAGCTCAGCGATCTGTATTTTCGCCTCACCTATCCCGCCGTGGACAGTGCCTACGGCAGCATGGTCACGGTGCTCGCCCCCATAGACGGCGACCGGCTGCTGCTCGGACAGGCCATGATCGGCAGCCCCGGCGGGTCGTATCTCACGGCCGACGGCACGCTCACGTGCAAGACCGGCCGGTATTATAATACGTATTCCGACGGCAGCCGCACCTATCTCGGCCTGCATGAGCCGATCGGCGCGACCGACACCGCAGGGCGGAAGCTCGCCGCCGTGGTGCTCGTGCCGGATGCCGGGCTGCGCACGCTCGAGGCGCGCAGCCGCATGGTGTGGATCGCGGGCTCGCTCGTGTTTCTCGCGGCGATGCTGCTGCTGTCGACATACCTGTCGCGCCGGTTCGTGACGCCGATCTCCCGCAGCCTGCAGGCCATCCGCGAGCAGACCCCCGGCGAGCACCCGTCCGGCATCTCGGAGATCGATGAGCTGCTGGCCTTCGTCCGTTCGCGCGCGGCCGAGCAGCTCACGGCCGGAGGTCTCCCGCCGAACATCGAGGAGCTGCTCTCGGGCTTCCGCGACCGGGTGCAGACGCTCACCCCCATGGAGCGCACCGTGCTGCAGTATTACATCGACGGCTGCTCGCTCGAGGAGGTCGCGGCGCGCGCGTACATCAGCGTCTCCACTGCCAAAAAGCACAACACGAACATCAACCGCAAGCTCGGCGTGACCTCACGCGAGGAGCTCATGCTGTATATCGACCTCTTCCGCCGCTGCGGCCGTCTCGACGAGATCGCCGCGCCGCAGGCAGAGGATACTGCAAGGTGCACAACCTGACCGTCGTCAGGCTGTGCACCTTGTCTACTACTCAGTCGTATTTTGCGGTTTCGGCGGGGTTTTTGCGCCGCAAACGTAGCATTTCCGGCCCCGATGCCTTATACTATCAGCATAGCTGAAAAATCATCAAAAGCAGTTATATCTGATGAAAAACATCTGCGTAAAGGAGCATGCTTATGGGACTTATCAAAGCGATCGCCGGAGCCGCCGGCGGTGTCATGGCCGACCAGTGGAAAGAATTTTTCACCTGCGAGGCGCTGCCGGCCGACGTGCTGGCGGTCAAGGGACAGAAGAAAACCACCCGCCGTTCGAGCAACACGCACGGCGACGAGAACATCATCACCACCGGCTCGCGCATCGCGGTCGCCGACGGTCAGTGCATGCTCATCGTCGAGCAGGGCAAGGTCGTGGAGGTTTGCGCCGAGCCGGGCGAGTACACCTACGACGCGTCCACCGAGCCGACGATCTTCGCCGGAAACCTCGGCGAGAGCATCGGCCAGGTGTTCCAGAACATCGGCAAGCGCTTCACCTTCGGCGGCGAGGCACCGAAGGATCAGCGCATCTACTACTTCAACACCAAGGAGCTGACCGGCAACAAGTACGGCACGCCGAGCCCGGTGCCGTTCCGCGTGGTCGATCAGCGCGCCGGCATCGACATCGACATTGCCATCCGCTGCTTCGGCGAGTACAGCTACCGCATCACGAACCCGCTGCTGTTTTACACCAACGTCTGCGGCAACGTCACCGAGGACTACACCCGCGACACGATCGACGGTCAGCTCAAGAGCGAGCTGCTCACGGCGCTGCAGCCGGCGTTCGCGCGCATCAGCGACATGGGCATCCGCTATTCGTCGCTGCCCGGTCACACGCGCGAGATCGCCGAGGCGCTCAACGAGGAGCTCTCGGCGCAGTGGCGTGACCGCCGCGGCCTGGAGATCGTGGCCTTCGGCGTCTCGTCCGTGAAGGCAAACGAGGAAGACGAGCAGATGATCAAGGAGATGCAGCGCGAGGCCGCCTACATGGACCCGACGCGCGCGGCAGCGATGCTCTCGCGCTCGCAGGGCGAGGCGATGAAGGCTGCCGCGTCCAACACGGCCACGGGCCCGGCCATGGCGTTCATGGGCATGGGCATGGCCGGTCAGATGGGCGGCATCAACGCCCAGAATCTCTACGCCATGGGTCAGCAGCAGGCGGCCCAGCAGGCGGCGCAGCAGCCGGTTGCTCCGCAGCAGCCCACACCGCAGCCCGCCGCCCCGGCGGCAGCACCGGCGGCCGATGGCTGGACGTGCGCCTGCGGTCAGAGCGGCAACACCGGCAAGTTCTGCGGCAGCTGCGGCCAGCCCAAGCCCGCGGACGAGAGCTGGACGTGCACGTGCGGCGCGGTGAACAAGGGCAAATTCTGCGCCGAGTGCGGCAGACCGCGCCCGTCCGCCGTGCGGAGATTCAAATGCGACAAGTGCGGCTGGGAACCGGAAGACCCGACCAACCCGCCGAAGTTCTGCCCCGAGTGCGGCGACCCGTTCAACGATGGGGACACCGTTTCCTGACCCACAACGAAAGGAGGCGCGCACATGCCCACCCAGGTAACCAACTATCAGTGTCCGGCCTGTACCGGCCCCCTGCATTTTTCGGCCGAGACCGGCAAGCTCACCTGTGACTACTGCGGCTCTGCGTATGACGTCGCGGAGATCGAGGCGCTCTATGCGCAAAAGGAGGCCGAGGCCGCCGCTGCCAAGGAAGCGGCCGACGCAAAGGCGGAGGCGGCAAAGGCGGACGCCGCCGCTGACGGCGACTGGGACACCTCCGACCTCAGCAGCGACTGGGGCGCGGACGCCGACGGTCTGCGGGTCTACGGCTGCCCGTCGTGCGGCGCGGAGCTGATCTGCGACGAGACCACCGCCGCCACCTCCTGCCCCTACTGCGGCAACCCGACGGTCGTGCCGGGACAGTTTTCCGGCGCGCTCAAGCCGGAGTTCGTGCTCCCGTTCAAGATGACAAAGGACGATGCGGTGCAGGCGCTCCGGGCGCACTACCGGGGCAAGCCCTTCCTGCCGCGCTCGTTCACGGCCGGCAACCACATCGAGCAGATCCAGGGCGTGTATGTCCCGTTCTGGCTGTTTGACGGCGGGGCAGAGGGCTCGGCTAGCTACCGGGCCAGCAACACGAGCGTATATGAGACCGGCGACTATGAGGTCACCGAGACCATGCACTACGACGTATTCCGTGCCGGGTCGCTCGCGTTCGAGAAGATCCCGGTGGACGCCTCGAGCAAGATGCCCGACGACCACATGGACTCCATCGAGCCGTTTGACTATACGCAGATGCAGCCGTTTTCCACGGCGTACCTGCCCGGCTACCTGGCCGACAAGTACGACGTCACCGTGGACGACAGCCGCGCCCGCGCCGACCGCCGCAGCAGAGAGACGCTCGAAAACGCCCTGCGCGAGACCGTGACCGGCTACGGCACGTGCGTGACCGACTGCACGGACATCCGCCTGCACCGCGGCAAGGTGCACTACGCCCTGCTGCCGGTGTGGATGCTGAGCACGAAGTGGAACGGCGAAAGCTTCCTCTTCGCCATGAACGGACAGACCGGCAAGCTCGTCGGCGACCTGCCGACCGACCGCGGCCGCTATTGGGGCACGTTTGGAGCGATCGCAGGTGTGGTCACGGTCGCGCTGACGGTCATCCTGCAGTTTATGTAAGGAGGCGGACACCATGAAACAAAAACTGACCGCGCTGCTGCTCGTGCTGCTGCTGGCTGTCACGCTCGTGCTGCCCGTCATGGCGGCAGCGCCCTATGTCGACGATGAAGCCGCGATCCTCACGCTCTCGGAGGTCGAAACGCTCGAGGCGCGCGCCGCCGAGATCTCGGAGCACTACGGCGTCGGCGTGTACATCTGCATAGTCGATGACTTCGGCGACTATGGCTATCCCGACGTCGCGACCGCGTCCTATTCGATCTACCATGCGCAGTCGCTCGGCTATGGCAGCGGGCGCGACGGCATCCTCCTGCTGCTGAGTATGTCGAACCGCAAGTACGCCACCTTTGTCTACGGCGACAAGGCAGAGCCCATCTTCCCGGAGGCCAAGCTCATCAAGCTCGAGAACGCCTTTCTCGACGACTTTGCGGACGACGACTGGTACGACGGTTTCTCGGACTATCTTGAGGGCTGCGTCAAGATCCTCAGCGTCGACTCCGGCGAATTCACGTGGCCGCAGTTTCTCCGCCGCCTCGGCATCTCGTTCGGCATCGGGCTCTTGCTCGCACTGATCGTGTGCCAGCTGCTGAAGATGAAGATGCGCTCCGTCTACCGTCAGGCCGAGGCCTCGGCCTACGTCACGGCCGATGGGCTGCAGCTGACCCGGCGCGAGGACGTCTTTACCCACACGACCACGGCGCGCCGCAAGATCGAGCGCAAGAGCGAGTCAAGCAGCTCAAGCGATTCGAGCAGCTTTTCCGGCGGCGGCGGCCACGGACGCAGCGGCTCGTTCTGATAGAAAAGCCCACCCCCCCACATATTCCAAACCAAGGAGGCGGAAACAGATGAAAAAACGCATTCTCAGCATTGTCCTGTGTCTGGTCATGGTGTTCAGCCTGCTGCCGTTCACGGCAAGCGCGGCAAGCGCCATACCGATCAACGAAGAGACCTTCCCCGACCCGGTGTTCCGGGAATACGTGCTCAAGATCGTCGGCAGCTCGGTCCTGACTGAGGAGAAGGCCCGGCAGATCGAAGTGCTCGACGTCAGCTGGAGCAACATCAAAAAGGTGCTCGGCAAACGCGACCCCATCACGAGTCTCATGGGCATCCGATACCTGAGATATGTGAAGGATCTCAATTGCAGCGGCCAGGAACTGAAGAAAACACTCAATCTGGAGCAGAACTCGAGAGTGGAAAAGCTCGACTGCCGCGCAAACCAGCTCACCGGTCTGTGGTTTCACACGGGCAGCTCGCTCAAGTATCTGAACTGCGGCGGAAACCAGTTCACCGCACTCAACCTGAGCAAGAACCCAGAGCTCACCGAGCTGTACTGCAGCGGGAACAAGATCACCGCGCTCGACCTGAGCGCCAACAAAAAGCTCCAGAAAATCGTCGCGCAGGCGAACGCGCTGACGACCCTCGACACCCGGAACTTGCCGGAGCTGACGTATCTCGATCTTCAGGCCAATTTTGACCTCAAAGCCATTGACGTCAGCAAAAGCACCAAGCTGGAGTTTCTGAATGTCGCCCAGGGCAAGCTGACCTCGCTCAATGTGAGCAACAACCGGATGCTGGTTGAGCTCTATGTCTTTCTTAACCAGCTCACCGCGCTCGATGTGCGCAGCAACTATCTGCTCAAGAAGCTGAACTGCTATGAAAACCAGCTCACCGCGCTCGACCTGAGCAGCAACGTTGCCCTCGAGTATCTTGACGTCAGCGAAAATCCGATCGCCGAGCTCGATCTTCACCCGCTGAGCAATCTGCAGAAGCTTTCGTGTAACGGAATGAAGCTCAAGAAGCTGGATGTGGACCGCTGCCCCGGGCTCCGGGAACTGTACTGCTACGATAATCAGATCGAGACGCTCGACCTGCGCAGCAACAAAAAGCTCGAAGCGCTCCAATGCCAGAATAACCGCCTCTCGTGGCTGAACCTGAGCAGCAACACGGCGCTCGATTCGGCGAGGGTGGACTGCTCGGGCAACGTCTACGACATCAAGGTCGACCGGAACCTCCAGTATAAGGTCTATCCCGACCTGCCGTGCTACGGCGCGACGGAGGGCACATACTTCACGGCCGCCCGCGCGAGCGACTGGACCGGCGGTACGGTCAGCAAGGTCGACGGTTGGGACGTGCTGACGCTCGATAACCGCGACGTCAAGGAGGTCACCTACAAGTACGACACCGGAAACGCCAAGATCGGCAAGGTGGCGTTTACGCTCAAGACCGAGGTGCCCGCAAAGTATATCACCATCTCCTTCGACCCCAACGGCGGCACCGGCACAATGAAGCCCATGAGGGTCAAAGCAGATGAGAATTACACACTCCCCGAATGTACCTTCACGCCGCCGGAGGGCAGGGAATTTGCCGGCTGGCTCGCAGTAAACGGCAAAGTATACCCCGCCGGTCACAGCGTATACTCCACCTACGACCAAAGCCTCAAGGCGACATGGAAGGACAAGGAAGCAGCAGAAATCACCATCTCCTTTGACCCCAACGGCGGCACGGGCACGATGCAGCCCATGAAGGTCAAGTCGGGCGAGAACTTCACGCTCCCCGAATGTACCTTTACGCCGCCGGAGGGCAAGGAGTTTGCCGGCTGGCTCGCAGTAAACGGCGAAGTGTACCCCGCCGGTGACAACGTGGTCAGCTCCACAGACAGTGTCCTCAAGGCGACGTGGAAGGACACGACGGAAGTTGACGTGACGCAGATGTTCACCGACGTGACGAAAAACTGGGCATACCCCGGCATCCAGTACTGCGTGACGCACGGCATCATGGGCGGCATGGGCGACGGCACGTTTGCCCCGACCGGCACGACGACGCGCGCGCAGATCGTGCAGATCCTCTATAACCTCGAGGGCACACCGGCGGTGAGCGGCACGACGCCGTTTACCGACCTCACCGCAAACTGGTACAAGCCCGCCATCCTCTGGGCGTACCAGAACAATGTGGTCGCGGGCACATCGCCGACCACGTTCGACCCGGAGCGGCCCGTCACGCGCGAGCAGATCGCAGTCATCCTCACGCAGTACATGTTTCATGTCCTCAAGATGAATCGCACGTGGACGCCCGCCGACCTGAGCACGTTCCCGGACGGCGCGAACGTGAGCAGCTGGGCGAAGGAGGCCATGCAGGACGCGGTCGCGCTCGGCCTCATCAACGGCACCAAGGCGCCTGACGGCTTGGTCTACCTCGACCCGCAGGGCAGCGCCGCCCGCCAGCAGGTCGCGACGATCCTGATGAACTTCTGCCAGAATGTGAAGAAGTAATCACCATTGCGCAAGACGGAATAACCGCAGCAAAAAGCACCCCCTCGGGCTCTGCCCGAGGGGGTGCTTGACATTGCCGGAAGCTCCTCCGGGGGTTTCCGGCATAAGATTTGCAGCTTGCTGCGTGCGGCGCGTCAGCCCTCGCCGGGCAGAAGCTTGCCGTGCCGCCGCAGCACCAGAAATGCGATCACGCAGATGATGACCGACAGCAGCGAGCCCGCCGCCGTCGCCAGCCCCATGGGCAGCAGCGTCGCGGGGAAGTACCTGCTCGTCAGGTATGCGCCCGGTACGCGCACGAGCACCACCGCCGTGATGTTGTGTACGAACGACAGCTCCGAGCGGCCGATGGCGCAGAAATATCCGCTGAAGCAAAAGTGGACGCCGGCAAAGCAGCAGTCGAGGATATACCCGCGCAGATACGGCCCGCCCGCCGCGACGACGGCGGCGTCATGCGTGAAGAGCGCGACGACCGGTTCGGCGACGAACTGGATGACGACCGAGATGAGCACGCCGAAGCCGAACGCGACGGCGATGGCATACCACAGCGTCTGCAGCGCGCGGCGGGGCTTGCCCGCGCCGATGTTCTGTGCGCCGAGCGCCGACACCGTCGAGAGCATGGACGACGGCACGAGGAACAGAAAGCTGATGATCTTCTCCACGATGCCGACGGCGGCTGCGTCCGTGAGGCCGCGGCGGTTGGCGATGACGGTGATGAACAAAAACGCGATCTGGATCAGTCCGTCCTGCAGCGCGATCGGCACGCCGATGCGAAGAATGCGCCCCATGACCGCCCGCTGCGGGCGAAAATCGTCCCGCGTGAGGGCAATGCCGCCGCGCGCGCTGCGCATGACCGCGAGCGACACCGCCACGCTGACCGCCTGCGCCAGCGTTGTGCCGAGTGCCGCGCCCGCCGGGCCCATGTGCAGCGCGCCGATGAACAGGTAATCGAGCGCGATGTTCACCGCGCACGCGACGGCGATGAAGTACATCGGGCGTTTGGAATCGCCGAGGCCGCGAAAGACGGACGCGATGATGTTGTACGCCGTGATCAGCGGCACGCCGAGAAAACAGATGCGCAGATACGCGACCGTACCGGACACGGCCTCGGCCGGGGTGGACATGACCGCCGCGATCGGCCGCGCCAGCGCGAGCAGCAGCCCCGTGACCGCAACGCTCAGCACCAGAAACAGCGTCATCGTGTTGCCGGTATAGCGCGCGGCGCTCTTCTGGTCGCGCGCGCCGACGGCCTGCCCGATCGTGACCGTCGCGCCCATGGCGAGGCCGACGATCATGAGCGTGAGCATGTGCATGACCTGACTGCCGACGGACACCGCCGTCGTGCCGGACGCGTCGGCGTATTGGCCGATGATGAACAGGTCGGCCATGCCGTAGAGCGTCTGCAAAAAGTACGAAAACAGGTATGGCAGCGAAAAG
>ERZ838577.4115-NODE-4115-length-12644-cov-66.753515_pt1 | contig 12644 bp, 15 predicted proteins | sample MGYA00519682_ERZ838577 | MGnify/ENA primary metagenome ERZ838577 (study PRJEB31850, sample SAMEA3708838) | human gut metagenome | biome: human gut; feature: human-associated habitat; material: faeces | place: China | collected 2014 ...
ATCTATGCCATGTACGGACATGGTTGGGATTTGGAATTTGTGGAAGAGTGAGGTGATATTATGGCGGCCTATGCGGCCGCCTCATTTTTTGAAAACAAACGATAAGAGGGCCATTTCTGGCCCTCTGACGGGGTGCGCGGTTAATCTCGTTTCACTCTAACTGTGGCTGTAAGTGCAAAGCTTTTGCTGCCGCTTTCATCGTTTGTATAGAATCGAATCTCGCTAGCGCCTGAGATAGCAAACATGTTAGTATTTGCCGCAGCGTATGCCGCTCCAAGGTATCCCGCATGATAGGTATATGATATCGGATAAAAGGGGGCCGGAATTTTAGCCACGTCCACATATCCCGTCGTATTACCACTGAATGATATTGAACCGTGAATTTCAACCGTTACCGTGTCATCCGCAATATACATGCGGTTACTGTCGATAGTTGCACCATTTACGGGTGTTACCTCGACATAATAACTTGTTTTTGCGGGTACGTCGATATAGTCGGTGAGTGTCAAGCCGGTTAAGCGGCCCGAAAATTGACCGTCGCATAGTTTGTTTATTTTGCGCCCATTTCCCTGTATACCGTTGATATAAACCTTTGTAGTATCTCCGGCGAAAAGTACGCAATTGGGCTTTTCACCATGATAAGCCAGAAGGTCATAAACAAACAATAGTTTGCCGTTTGCGACGTTGAAAGTGATATCAAAAGTGTCACTTGTGCATGCCGTGAAAATGTTATATTCTCCTTTGATATCGGCAAACTTGGTATTGTTCCAACTGCTGCTTGACGTGTTCCAGCAATGACAAAAACTGATTCGGTTGTTACCGCCGATCATATCGAAAATCGTTTGATAGTTTACTGCATAAACCTCATTGAAATGACAATCAAACGATTGACATTTAACGGCAATATTTCCCAGTGTACCATCAGCATTGAACAAAAGCGCTTTGGATAGCGTGACTTCGTAACCGGTTACCACATCAATGAAATTTTTACAATGAATTGAATATACATTGGTAATGAATGTGTTATTGCTGCGTGAAATTTTCATCATAGTTGCAGGCGAATCATTACCATCAAAACAGATTGCGTTAAAAGATGATGCATAGCCCATGCTGTTATAGTCAATTACAGGGGTTTGCATGCTTCCCGGGCATTTAAGATATGAATAACCAAAGTTACAATGAACTGGGCCATTTACTTTAATCGTATCAGTAACATAATATGTTACGCCGAAACTATAAAGCGTTTTTTTGCTGGTAGTAGCTGCATCAAAAGCCGCTTGGAGTGCTGCCGTGTCATCCGTCACGCCGTCGCCCTTCGCGCCGAACATTTCCGGCGTCAAGAAGCTATTAGCGACTTCTGCCGGAATAGCGTCAACCTTTTTGGTTAGCGCGTTATATTTGTTATTCAGTTCGTCAAATTGCGCTTTGAAATAGGATTGCGAGTCTATAATTTTGCCTAAAATCCAATCGAGATTGAGATTGTGCAAATTGGTGTAGGGCCAATCGTTAAACAACATATTTTTTACCCCCTTTAATATACTCCGATACAGAATGTGTCGATAAACTCATTTGTTATAAGCTTATAAATATCATACTGCCGAAGTTTAAGCTCTGCTTCAACCATATGTTGATTTGTAGTTACGCCGATATTGCCATGAGTATGTATAACAGTATGCCGTGTGTCGCCGCCCGTGTATCCTTTGTTGCGATCATCGCCGCCCGTGTATCCTTTGTTGCGATCATCGCTGCCCGTGTAGCTGCGCGTATCGTTACTGTGGTCTTCGCTGCTGCTGCTGTCGGTAAGCTGTAGGTCGCCGCTGTTGTACCCTGTTCGGCTGTTTTGTGTGCTGCCGCTGCTGCTGTTGTTTCCGCTGTCCGTCAGATTGCGAGTGTAATTATCGTTTTCTTTAAGGTCTCGCGTGTAATTATCGCTTTCTTTAAGGTCGCGCGTGTAGTCTTCGAGATGATCTTCATATCTGTCGCTATTTTCAATTGGGTTATATTCTGCATCGAGTGCCCCAATCATGCGGTTCCATGCTGCAAGCCGTGTCTTGCTCCAATTACCGATCAGTCTGACCAGTATATCAGCATTCGGGAACAGCAATTCCAGCTCCGCCGCCTCCATGATGATATTATCAATCAATGTTTCTCTGTCAACGCTCGTCGGAATAGTGAGCGAGTCAAAAATTGCTGGCTGATAGTTATACAGCCCCAGAATTGATAGAGTCGCTTCCACCGTCTGTCACCTCCACCGCAAAATCAACGCCCAGCAAACCGCGAATGTCAGGGTACATCTTCTCACTCTGCGCCATCCCGGCGCGAATCTCGTCAAGCCACATGCGCGCTTTGCTCCGCGTGAACATGTCGCCCCTTGCAATTTCTCCCGTTATAAGCCGCTCTTTTTTCTCGGTCTGAACATTTGGGATGCCGATCTCAGCGCGGAAAGCAGCTTGTATTTTTTGCAGCACGTCCAGCACGTCGTCTGCAATAAAATTTTGCCCGACATTTTGCGTCAGCAGATGCAGCCCCTCGCCCGCTTTGCTGCCCGTGCGCTGGACAACCGCCGGAATACCGCTTGCAATGCTGTCATAGAGTTTTTTGATCGTCTCCGCTTGCGCTTTGCTGTCAGCCTCGCCAATGTATGACAGATGCGAATTAAGAATATTTACGGCTGCACACTGCCAGCATAGAGTCATTAGATCTCCATATGTGTCCACAATCCCCGCAACGCCCGAATAATCCGGCTGCATTTTGATGAGCGCGCAATCTCGACCGATGGTCAGCGGCCCGCGCTGCCGGATAAGCGGATTTGCTACGCTTGCTTTGTTAGGCCGGTAAAACACATTTTGACCGCCAAGCGAGCAGGACATCGGGATGACGCCGAATCGGTCAGTGTTTATAACCGCCACAAAACCCACGCCGAGCAGGTTATAGCGGAAAAAATCAGCATCCCACCATTCCGGCAGTGTGAATTTAAATACAGACAAAGCATCCTGCAAAAGATAGCGCTTGAAAAATCGCGCAAGCCCGGTATCATGTACATGTAGAAATGAAGGGTGAATCATGCCGTCAACGCTATTAAGCGTGTCGTAGAAAAAAGGTGGAGTGAATGCCAATTAAAACAACCCCCTTTTAAATTTGTAGAGCAGCCAAACCGGAATTTTTGACGGATAGGGAGGGAGAACACCGCCGAAAAATTCATACCATGCCGCCGCCTGTTCGCCACGACTTCCCGGCCCCTGCGCGCTGCTGCGCTCGTATTGCCAATAGTACGCTTCGGCCAGTGTTCGCGGATCGTCTGTTGATTTTTTGAATCCCGGCCATGTATAGTTGAATCCCTCATTGCTATACCAATCTCGCCCGGTTGTCGCGCTGTACTCGTGGAAGAGCATCTGCACGTCAATAGCTGATAGCGGGTTGTCATCTGTTGCAGTTGGAGAGATGCCGAGATTTGTCAACGCCCAATCTCCAATTTTGCGTCCCCATGGGGTCCACTGCGGGAGACCAAAGCCGCCACTGCGTGTTGTCGGAAAATTTGCTGACGTTGGATAATTGGGATTTAGGCGACACTCGCTTTCCCAGTTTCCCAGCATCGCGCAAGCGCTATTGATCGTAAACCCCAGCGCGCCCAGATACGCCGCGAAAACGGTTGCATTTTGCTCCATCTGTGCGCGGTCCGGGTAGACGCGGAACGTGTGGAAATAAGATGCAAAATCAGGCGGCTGGATGTCACTCATAGTAAAAGCCCCCGCGCAAAAAAGATATAATTGCATCGTGCTCTTCAGCCGTCGCCACGACGTGCAGCTCCGGGTTTTGACACATGATAAACCCGGATAGGCTTTTGATATTACGCACAGCGCACAATGGCCTGCCAGCTCGTGCGTTGTCATTGTCCACAAGAATTGAAAAATCCGCTCTCAAAACAGGTGGTAGCTGATAGGCCGCAATGCTGCCGGACGCTGACAGCGTTTGCACAGTCGGCGTGCTCGTCGGAACAACCTCATTGATAGCAGCTTGCGCGAAACCGCTTGCAATATTGCCGTAGTTAGACCAGCTTCGCACGCCTGCTTTAACCGCGCCCATAATGCCCTGTCCCGCTGCCGTGGCAGGTGGAGGCGCCAGAAGCCCTGTAACACCGCTTGCAATACTGTCAAACATGCTCATTGTAACCTGTGATAGCTGGATATCAACCCCCACCGATGCAGCAGTTCGCAGAATTTCGCTTGAACCCGCTGAAAAAGTCGAAATGCCGTTACCTGATACACAATCAACCAATGTCGATACAGTGAGCGCTTTAGCGTCGCCGCGAACGAAAAAATCCGGTGCGATTGCCACATCCCCCCACGGCCCATAATTATAGGTGAGGCGTGTATAAGGGCTGCCGTTGAGATAGCCCCCGCGCGTCGCTGCCTGCGGGTGCTGCGGAACATCCAGCGTCCAAGTGTCTTTGAAAATCGGCGTTTTTGCAAGGCGCTTGCAGTTGACAGGGAGGGTCCACCACCCTACTTTAATTGACGCTTGCAAGTCTCCCTCTGTCGGCGCAACAAAGGGGAACCATTTACAGCTCACAATATACTGAAACGGGTTAAACAGTGTTTTGGCAAGCTCGCTTGAAATCTCGCTTGATGGAATTTGCAAATAATCCGTGTTGATAAATAGTGCATCTCTGAGCGCTGACATGTATGACTGTGTCAATACATAATAACTCGTACCGCCCCGAGCATTCTCGTCTCCGTTGATAACACCGATCACATAAGTGCCATCAACGAGGTTTGATGTCCACGGAAAACTGGCAACCGTCCGGTCCATTGTGATTCCGGCTTTGGCGCTGTAAAATCCATCGGGCACAAATTCATCGTATTCAGACGCCGAGCGCAATACATATTGCGCTGAATTCCCAATTTCCGTGCGCCAGCTTGCCAGCACGTCAACCGCGCAGTCAGCTATCCACAATCCATCTTGCCACGTCCACGATGCGAAATAGTACCGCGACCAAATCGGAATGTGAATATAATTGATCTGTGCTGGCGTCCAGCCGTCTACCATGTGAAAAACAAGAGATGGCGAAAGAATGCTGCAAACGTCTTTGAGTTCGCAGGCATAAGTCACGCCGTTTGCTGGCTTTGGTATGGCTGTGCTATCTGCCTCTTTTGCAAACGAATACAGGATTACATCAATCATCTTTCGCCGTCTCCTTTATTAGTCGAGCAGGAACACGACGCTGTTTTCTGTCGTGTCGTTCCACCACCGATTGATAAAATGGTGGAATGCGTTGTAATAACGCGATTTGGCGTTAATGGGGGTCATCGTCATCCCCTCATTGATCATGTTATAGCCCATCGCGTCGCGGTCATACAGCACTGCAAGGATATTGCTCTGCTTTACAGCCTTGCCCTTTTCATGCGCGCCCTTGCTGGTAATCTGTGCCGGGGTGATGTTGATTTTATCCGGCGCGTTGATATTTTGCCAGAACAGCACCGTTTCGTGCGGGATGACATCGACAAAATTGGTGTGCCACGTGTCCGGCAAAACGATACCGCCCATCTCGCGCATAAAGTCGCTCAGGATGAGCGCTCGCTGCATGCTCTTCGGCGTATGCCGGATGATGGTTGCTCCGTCAATGCTCTTATGATAAAGCGTCGTCCGCTCCTGCATCCGATCGCTTGCTTTCACAAGTTCCACGCAAAGCCAGAGGACAAAGGGCTTGAAATTCTCCGGCTTATAGATATCTTGCGCGGTTAGCGTCAAGCCCGTGAGCGTGTTGTATTCCGCGAGCATATGGCGCACATTTGCAGCGTCCGTGTTAATCTTTGCGCCAATCATATTGGCGATGGTTCCGCGCGCCAGATTCTCGCGCTGCTGCTCCACCTCGTCGAGCACAAACTGCCGCTGCATTGCGAGAAACTGCGAGAGTTCATCCGGCCCGCGGAAGGCGGCTTTAAGCTGGTACTCAAAAACGGTTGGTTCCTGCACCGCCCACTGTACAGCGCTTGTGAAATTGAGCTGCAACGCCTTTGGGCGCTTTACAGTCCACTGGTCGGCGCTGCTGCCGTCGGCGGGTGCGCTCGTATATTCCGGGTTGTCTTGTGCGCTGTCAATGCCGAGCGGCGTGATTTTGCGAGTTTGAAATCCCCAATCAAGGGCGCTACCCTCAAGGATTTTAAAGCGGCCAGTGTACGGACGATTGACAAAAATCGACCGGTTGATAACCGTTGAAATGCTGGTCATGATGGGGTCAGTGCCCACAGATAGACCACTTTCAGCCATCGCGACAAACTGCGACATATCGCGCGGCGCCGCGCTGATATCAGCGGTTCGGCCCTGCGCGTCTGCCACGATCTGGTTCAGGATAGTGGCGATTTGCTCGAATGTATATCCAGTTGCCATTACGATTTCACCTCCATAGCGTAATCATTGGCGGCGAGAATTTCAGCCGCGTCTACTAACTGCGGCGCGCCGCCCATGTTATTGATGTTGTTTGTGCGGAACATGCCGAGCATTTCCCGCAAAAGCTGCACAGTCTCGCTTTCCTGCTGCTGTACCTGCTGCGGCTGCTGTACCTGCTGCGGCTGCTGTACCTGCTGCGGCTGCTGTACCTGCTGTACCTGCTGCGGCTGCTGCGGCTTCTGTACCTGCTGCGGCTTCTGTACCTGCTGCGGCCGCGGCTGCTGTACCTGCTGCGGCTGCGGCTGCTGTACCTGCTGCGGCTGCTGCGGCTTCTGTACCTGCTGCGGCCGCGGCTGCTGTACCTGCTGCGGCTGCGGCTGCTGTACCTGCTGCGGCTGCGGCTGCTGTACCTGCTGCGGCTGCGGCTGCTGTACCTGCTGCGGCTGCTGTACCTGCTGCGGCTGCATCATGGCAAGAATTTCTTCACGGCTCCATCCGGCCCGATGTAGATCGAGCACATCCTGCATCATCATTCTGTCGCAACCTCCTTGATCTCCGCAATAGAGATAGTTGTCTGAACATCCGGCGAGAGTTTGAGCTTTTGCTGCGCAATGCTGCCGCCGCTGTCCTTGTATGTGATGAGTACATAAGTATTCACCGCCATCTGTTACACCCCCAGTCTGATAACGTCCGCCAGTCGCTCAAGCAAATCGGCGATTTCAAGCCGCACATCTGCGCTGCCTCCGCTGGACTCTTCGCCATAGTCCACATCAACGCATTTTGCGTGATGTGTCCATCCGCTGATGGTCCCCATCTGCACGCCGCCCGTTGTGCTGTGGATTACATCGCCATTGCCGCAGTAGATGCCCACATGGTAGGCGTTTCCCATCTCATCATGATAGCCGCGCGGAATTTCACCGCCGTCACGCGAGACTTTGAACACCCATTCGCCCGGCTGAATCGCGGCCATATCGTCCGAGCGATCATATACAGCATCACGCCACATCTGATTACTTCCCCGCCAATTTTTGGAGAGCGCATTGCAGTCTTTGAGCACCTGTTCCACAAACGCCTGACAATCAAGCTGCTTATATGGTGTACCCAGATAGCCGCCAGTGAGAGCGCGATCTACATAAGCATCAGCTTTCACCTTCGCCAATTCTGAGCACCTCCAAGATTCGGCTGAGCGCCAGCGTGTTGTTATTAAGCGCTTCTGTCATTTTAATGCTTTCCTCCTTGTGCGCATCATCGCTGAGCCTGCGATCATAGAGCAGGTAACAGCAGATTGCAATAGGGAAGCCCATTTGCTGTACAAACTGTACAAAAGTCTGCCAAAATTCCATATTAACACCTCCATAAAAAATCAGTCAACCATTTTTGTGCGGATGCCTCGCGCGCCCCACTCCTTCCGAGAGCTGCATATGGGAAATGGTTGACTGTTGATATTATTATATTGTGTTTTCGTTCGGATTGCAATATATATTATAGTATCATATCATGCCCAGATAACCGCGGAAAATAAGCTCTGTATCGTAACTATCAAACGTCAAATAGTTTTCAAAATATAGCGTTTTCATAAGCCCGTAACGTTTGCGCCATTGCTCAAGGCCAAACCCTTGTGGGTCATATGCTCGCGTTTTCTGCGCGGCCCTGCAAATATAAAATTCCCGGCGCGATTTGTGGCGATACATGCCGATTGTGCCAATCGTACAAAGATAGTCAAACTCGATCAATGGCCGAGATGCAACCCTCGTCGGGTCCACATAAAAAGCGTTATTGATGGCCATTTCAATAAAATCCTGCGGCGCATTTTTGTATAGCCCGGTCTGCCTTTTCCGTCGGCTAATCGGGCTATCCTGCAATATAATCATTGCCCGGCTCCCATCAGGTGTACGATAGAACATCTGTTTGCCGCGAATCATTTTAATGGCCGTGTTCATAAAATCCCAGCCTATATAATAGGGATTTGCCAGCTGATTGGCATTGCCCAACAACAAAGCTTTAACAGGCGCTAGGCCCTGCAATTCGCGGTTGCGGTTTACCGTTTCATAAAAATCCAAAAACGCCATGAACTCGTTTGCAAGCGTCCGCTCCGTCGTCAGTGGAATGTACTCATCAAAAACGATGGTATCAAACCCCGAAAAATCCATACCGCGAACATTTGCCAGCGCTGACAAACTTGTACCCACGCCGAGCAGCGCGCCATCCGGCGCGATTTTCCCCCGCTTATTCTGTGCGGCCTCGTAAAACGCGACCATATCAGCGGATATGGAAAACGCCTGCACATTCCAGCCCATATCCTTGTTGAGTCGTGCAAAGGGGTTGCCCACAGGTGTTCTCGCTTTCAAGATCTGTGTGCCCCAGCGCCTCAACCACACAAATTTTCCTCCGCCATTGCGTGCAGTTTCAACCGCACGCTTTGCGACTCCATACGTTTTACCTGTGCCACGCGACGACGTGACTGTTATAAAATTTGTGGCGCTATCCCAAATATAATCAATATTTGGATAGCCATTATCAAGATACAACTTTCCCATTTTGTTTAGCCCTCCAAGTCCCAAACAGGTTTATTTTTGTAAGCAGCCGCTCGTAATCCTCGGAATGCGACATTGTATAACTATTGGGAAGCAACGCCACATTACGGGTTATGTGTAGATCGTGGCCATCCACTTTAATCCAAAAATCCGCGCTGTCATTGTAGACTGATATGCTGCCAGCCGCCAACGTCCAGACCATACCGCCCTCCCGCAGCCGTCGGCCTTTTTCATCCTTTTTATAACGCCCGGCTTCATCTTGCGCATATCGTCCGGGTTTAAATGCGGTCAAGCCGCCCGCCTCTTTAAGCTCAAGCGCGCCCAGCGTCAAGCCTGCTGATTTGACTTTTTTCGTGCTGACACCTGATACAGTCACCCCAAGTTTGCCATCACGTTCATAAGCATACCGTTTCGCCCCCTGCGTGATAAATCGGTCATAGCCTTCTTCCTTGTCAAAAACGCCCATATAATACACCTTGCCATTACGATCATGTGCATATGCTCCACAGCGTTTCGCGCGATCAACCAAGCGTGCATTGAGCTGAGACAAATCAATAGGAGCATCTGTTTTAACACTGTCAGTATCATTATATACAATGTTGTCTCCCGCGATCTGTATCGCCTCGTGCAGCGCATAGCGCGCCCAAGCAGTCGTGTATACTCCCCACTGATAAGGGAAATATGCTTTTTCAAGCGCCTGCCGTTTTTCCTCGTCTGTTTTATGCACTGCTTGATAGTCGCCGTCGATAAATTGTATTGACTCGCGTATCGGGTCTTGCGCACTCATGCCATAGATGCCGTTCAACTTGTTCTTCGATTTCATATACTGGTATTGGCGCTCGTCCGCTTCTTCTTCTGTTTCTCCCACAGGTCCGTTTTTCAACATTGTCTTATCCTGATAATACTTATCGATTACATCAAGATACTGTTTGGGCAGTGGCCCTTTGCGCGCGATCATTGCTTCTTCGCATGCGATTTTATCCGCGCAATATTGGCGCATAACAACCGCCAAATCGATTTCTGTAAGCGCCGTTGTGCAAAGATCTGCTGACAGCAATCGGCCATTGTCAACCACAAAAGCGCTGCTTTGCGTTTTTGACAGCGACAAATAGGGCACTGGTTCCCGCTCATTACGCAACCGCAACCCGGAAAACACATACCGCCCGACAACCGCGCGCCCATGCCGAATATAATCAATAATATTCGCCATTTGTAAATCTTCACCGCTGAGCCAGCGAAAAGGGGTTATCGGAAAATTTCTCGTTCGCTGCTGGGCCGGATATGCCGACGTTTCATCATATGATTCGACATTTTCAAGGATTTTTCCCACTTTATAGCGATTTGCATGTGTATCACCGCCACGAAAAGCCGCCCGAAGCAGCGCATATTCCCGTTGATAGGGGAGTATTGATTCGATCTTCCATCTGATCGGCCACAGCGCCGCTTTAGCGTCTCGCCTGACATAGCCGGTCGAAGTGAGGGGCAGCGTGTGGAGTGTATCTCCATCGCGTTTCATTTCGGTTTTGATTGCCTCCACAAGCCCCAGTACATCGTTAATACAGTATTGCCTCTCATACTCTGTCAATTCAGACCATGGATAGCGCACAATATCATAGTCAAAACTATCACCGTCTAGTTTGCGATGCTCGCATTTCATAATTTCTGTGAATTTTGATAGACTCATATTGCTATGCATGTAGCTGCACCGGAATTCAATGCAGCCCAGCATGCGCGCATATATCGGCTTTCGAGCCTCGCGCAGAAACACTTCTTCCGGCTGGAATGGATAAAGCCCGGCCAGAAATTGGAATTCATAAGCGAGATTATGTACAAACATCACCAGATAAGGTTTTGTGTCAAGATTGTTCGATTCCTGCAAAGCCGCACACATTTCATCAACATGGCCGAGAAATGCGAAAAACTCATCCCAATAGCGGCCCATGATAACATCTGAGTTTATTGCAACCTGCCACACATACATAAAAGCATGTGGCTCATCCTCGCCGTTCTCCATGCGATGAAAAACCGATGTTTCAATATCAAAAGCCGCCACCACGTTGACATATTCCACTCGCTGACTTTTTGCACGCTTCCCGCGTTTTCGCGCTGCTATGCCGCTCTCATAGATACGCTCAAATGGGTAAGTCTCTGCTGTGTATATCAACGCCGAGCCTCGTCATCAAAAAATTCCATAGCCGCCTCATAGAGCGGCCCCAGCTCGCCTTCTGTTGACGGTTCATTGTCAAGAGCGGATAATGCTGCTTCGATTTCCTGCTCACGATCTGCTAGATAGTCCTGCATATCTGCAAGCACATCTTTCACAGATGCACCCTCGCGCATCTGGTCCGCCATGCGTCGCACCTCGTCGCGAAATTTATAAATGGTGGAATCCTGTTTTGCGCTATTCAAAAAATGGATATAGTCCATCCAATCTTGGACATTTGTGGGATTGATAGCGCTCTGCATATCAGACGGCAACCAATCGCGCACACCATTGACAAAGTTTTTGGTTCTTGCATCGCGCCACAGCGAATTGGCGGTTTTTCGGCGCTGTTCACGCTCTTTTGCGCGCCTTGTAAGCTCTCGGACACGATTATTATAATCCCTGATATACGCGTCTCGCTGCCTTTGTCTTTCCAGTTCACGCGCGCCAGACACTGTTGTGTCCTTGCGCGCTGCCAAGCGTTTCAGCCGAGCAAGCGAATTTCTGAGGTCTCGCGCTGTTTTAATATCCGCCAACCGCGCCCCCGCGTCAAGCGGATTGAATCCAGCAGACACAAGTCGTCTGCTTCGATCTTGTAATAAATTTCGGAGACGGCGATATTCTGCGCGGGTTTTTTCACTGCCAACCATGATACGACCTCCTTAAAAATGAGGCGGCCTCATAGGCCGCCATAATATCAACGTTTGCGTCTGTATTGAGACGTGGGCTGCGTATCAGACGGCGAGCGCGACATGAAATCAAACGTTTCCACATTGACTTCATGTGCATTCACGCGGCATCCGTCCTTATCGGTATAAGTATACAGCCGGATAGAGCCGCACAGCGCGAGCTTATCGCCTTTACGGCAATACTTGCCAATGAGTTCAGCCGCGCCGCCCCATGCCGTGCAGTGGAAAAAATCAGCCGGGTCATCTTTTTGCCGACCGGGCACTGCAACCGTGAATTTTGCGAGTTCGCGAGTTTCGTCTTTAACTTGCACCTCGCGGATTTCAGGATCTGCCGTAAAACGACCTACGATATAAAGCTTATTCATGTTCTGCCTCCATGCGCTTCGCGCGTCTATCTTTTTCATTGTAGTATCGGTTGATAATCATTGTGAGCAGGGCTGACCGACTGATTCGTCGTTTCTCTGCATCCGTGGTCAGGCGCTCCAAGAGCGCTGTATCTATTGTCACCGTTGCGGCCGTCTTCCTCATAAAAACACCTCCCGCATAAATCAGACCTAGGCAAGTGCCGCATAGCTCTTAAATATTCGCCCATCGTAACCACCCACGCAGAATAAGCTCTGCTCTGCCTCCAGTGACTTGAGAAAGCGCTTGAGCACATGCTGTCAAATCGCGGATGAGATAGAGCTGCGCATAGCCGCAACGCCTCGATCTGACTATGATTGACAGCACTTCCCGGCGGATGAACTCTTGTATCGTTCCAGACTGATTCATGATAACACCTCACTCTTCCACAAATTCCAAATCCCAACCATGTCCGTACATGGCATAGAT
>ERZ838577.4118-NODE-4118-length-12642-cov-4.505124_pt1 | contig 12642 bp, 8 predicted proteins | sample MGYA00519682_ERZ838577 | MGnify/ENA primary metagenome ERZ838577 (study PRJEB31850, sample SAMEA3708838) | human gut metagenome | biome: human gut; feature: human-associated habitat; material: faeces | place: China | collected 2014 ...
TTTGTGGAAAAGAAGATCTTCCGGTGGAACGGATCTGTATTAATTCTAAAGAAGCGCAGGTGGGTGATCTGTTTGTGCCGTTGATCGGAGAAAAGGTAGATGCTCATCGTTTCCTGAAGATGGCCCTGGAGGCAGGAGCCAATGTCTCTTTGACCAGTGAGCATGATGCGGAAGGTGCGAAAGAACTGCTGGGGGAATTGTGGGGTAGTGGAAAAGCCCTGATCCGTGTGGAGGATACGAAGAAGGCCCTTCAGCAGATCGGACGTTATTATCGGAACCGCTTATCTCTTCCACTGGTTGGTGTGACTGGAAGTGTGGGAAAGACTACCACCAGAGAGATGATCGCGGCGGCCTTAAGCGGCGGCTTCCGGGTATTTAAGACACCAGGCAACCATAACAGCCAGATCGGTGTGCCGATCACCATGACAGAGATCAGCAGTCAGGACCAGATCGGTGTGATTGAATTGGGGATGAGTGAGCCTGGAGAACTGACCATCATTGCCCAGATCGCCCAGATCAATATGGCAGTGATCACAAACATCGGTATCACCCATATCGAGCAGCTTGGCTCCCAGGAGAATATTTATAAAGAGAAAATGACCATCCAGGATGGTTTAAAAGAAGGCGGAATCCTGTTCTTAAACGGTGACGACCCGATGCTGAAGGTCTCCCGTGCAAAATCAGGCTGTGAGACCATCTATTATGGAACCGGTGAGAATTCCCAGTATCGTGCAGAAGAGATCTGTATGAAAAATGGGTATGCGTCCTTTCTTGCAAACTGTGATGGACGGAAGATACCGGTGACTTTACAGGTGCCGGGAGCCCATCAGGTGTTAAATGCCATGGCGGCTCTGGCAGTGGCAGATAAAAATGGGGTTCCATTAGTGGCTGCTGCAGAAAAACTGGCTGAGTTTGGGGGCTTTAAAAATCGTCAGCAGATCTATGAGCTGGATGGAATCACGGTGGTTGATGATACTTATAATGCCAGCCCGGTCTCCATGTGTGCGGCCATTGACATTCTGGTTTCCAGAAAGGCAGAGAGAAAAATAGCAGTCCTGGCAGATATGAAGGAACTGGGGCCGGAGACCAGAAAATTCCATCATGAAGTGGGAGTTTATCTTGGCAAAGCACCGGTAGATGTACTGGTAACTTATGGAGATCTGGCTATGGAGATTGAAAATGGAGCAAAGGAGCAGAATCCGGCTTTAGTGGCTGTTCATTTCCAGGACAATGAGAAAGCTGCTATGGAACAGTGGATCCAGGCAGAGGAGAAAAAAGGGGACTGCATCCTGTTTAAGGGTTCCAACAGTATGAAGTTAGGAGAAGTGGCAGAACATGTATGCCAACGTCATCATTGATATTTCCCATGAAAAGCTGGACCGGACCTTCCAGTACCGGATTCCGGAACGGCTGATTGCAGAGATCACTGCAGGTGTCCAGGTACTGATCCCATTTGGAAACAGTAAGGTGCCGCGCAAAGGTTATGTGATAGAAGTAAGGGAAAAAGCAGAGTTTGATCCGGAAAAGACAAAGGAAATTATAGATGTGGTACGGGGAAGCGTAAGTCTTGCATCTCAGCAGATCCGTCTGGCATGGTGGATGAAGGAACGATATGGCTCCACCATGAACCAGGCGTTAAAAACGGTCCTTCCGGTAAAACAGCAGGTGCGTCAGAAAGAAAAAAAGGTTTTAAAGTGCCTGCTTTCCAGAGAAGAACTGGAACTGGCAGTGGCGGAGGCAGCAAGAAAGCATTATAAAGCCAGAGAACGGCTTTTACGGGCATTTACCGAGATGGAAGAGATTCCATACGAGATGGTGACCGGGCAGATGAATCTGACTGCCGCATCCATGAAACCTCTGGTGGAGAAAGGAATCATTTCCGTAGAAGCCGAAACCATGTATCGGAATCCGGAAATAAGTGGAAACGGATATAAAACTGCGGTTTCTTTAAACCCGGCCCAGACAGCGGTGGCAGAAGATTTTAAAAACCGTTATGACCAGGGGATCCGGGAGACATCGTTGCTTTACGGGGTAACTGGAAGCGGTAAAACTGAGGTCTATATGGAAATGATCCGACACGTATTGGCAAAAGGCCGTCAGGTGATCGTCCTGATCCCGGAAATCGCCCTGACTTACCAGACGGTCCTGCGGTTTTACCGTCAGTTTGGACGCCAGGTGTCAGTGATCAATTCCCGTATGTCCGCTGGAGAACGGTATGATCAGTTTGAACGGGCGGAAAAGGGTGATGTGACGGTGATGATCGGACCAAGATCTGCATTATTTACCCCATTTCCAAAACTGGGACTGATCGTGATCGATGAAGAACATGAGCCGACTTATAAAAGTGAACAGACGCCGAGGTATCACGCGCGGGAAACGGCGCTAAGAAGAGCGCAGACAGAAGGCGCGAGCGTTGTTCTGGGAAGCGCGACTCCGTCGATGGAAGCCATGTATCGGGCAAAAAACGGCGAGTATGTTCTGATGGAAATGAAGAACCGTTCTAAAATGCAGGATCCGGCAGAGGTTTATACGGTGGATATGCGGAAAGAATTGAAGAACGGAAATCGTTCGATACTCAGCGAACAACTGCAAAGACTGATGAAAGAGCGGCTTGAAAAGAAAGAACAGACGATGCTTTTTTTGAACCGGAGAGGGTATTCCGGGTTTGTTTCGTGCCGGGAATGCGGGCATGTTATAAAGTGTCCGCATTGCGATGTGTCGCTTTCGGTCCATCGGGACGGAAAGATGAGATGTCATTACTGCGGATACGAACAGACGCGTGTGAAAATATGTCCTGAATGCGGCTCGGACCATATCGGAGAATTCAGGGCGGGAACACAGCAGATCGAAGAGATTGTGAAGACGGTATTTCCGCAGGCAAGAGTGCTGCGGATGGACCAGGACTCCACCGCCGCCAAAGACGCCCACGAAAAGCTGCTGGCGAAGTTCGCCCGGCATGAGTACGACATCATGGTGGGGACGCAGATGGTGGCCAAGGGCCTCGATTTCGAGGACGTGACCCTCGTGGGCGTCCTCGGCATCGACTCGCTGCTCTTTGCGCAGGGTTTTCGGGCCTACGAGACGGTGTTCAGTCTCATCACCCAGGTGGTGGGGCGCTCCGGCCGGGCGAAAGACCCGGGCTTCGCCATCATCCAGACCACCGACCCCGACAACCCCGTCCTCAACCTCGCCGCCGCGCAGGACTACGACGCCTTCTTCGAGCAGGAGATCGCCTACCGCAAGCTGGGCCTCTACCCGCCCTTCTGCGGGCTCTGCGTCGTGGGCTTCTCCGGCCCGAAGGAGATCGAGGTGGCCCGGGCCGCCGCCCGGTTCTCGGCCCTCTTAGGCCGTCAGGCCGCGCAGCAGCCGGACTTGCCCCTCCGGGTGCTTGGCCCCACCCCCGGCAACATCGAAAAGATAAACGAAAACTACCGCTACAAGCTCACCATCAAGTGCCGCGCCGACAAACGCTTCCGCGACCTTGTCCGCCAGACCCTTGGCCTCTACGAGCAGGAAAAGCTGCCCAGCAAGGCCACCGTGGTGGTGGATATGCATTCTGACGGTGATATTTGATAAGATTATTTGGAGGTATACTTCATGGCTATCCGCAACATTGTAAAAGAGGGCGACCCCATCCTGAACAAGGTCTGCCGCCCCGTGACCAACTTTGATGACCGTCTGGCCACCCTGCTGGACGATATGCGCGAGACGATGATCGCCGCCGACGGTGTGGGCCTCGCAGGCCCGCAGGTGGGGATGCTGCGCCGCGTCTTCGTGGTGTGGGACACCACCGACGCCCCGGAAGAAATTCCCGAAAACTACGAGTACAAGTTCATCGACTTCGTCAACCCGGAGATCCTCGCCGTGTCTGAGGACGAGGAGACCGCCTACGAGGGCTGCCTGTCCTTCCCGGGCCACAACGGCGCCGTGACCCGCCCCGCAGCCGTCAAGGTCCGCGCACAGGACCGGAACGGCGAGTGGTTCGAGCTGGAAGCCGAGGGCCTGCTGGCCCGCTGCATCCAGCACGAGAACGACCATCTGGACGGCATCACCATCATGGAGTCCAGCGAGTTCTTCTATGAGGACACCGAGGAGGGCCGCGCCGCTGCCGCCAAGAAGAAGGAGAACGACTGATGCGCATTCTGTTCATGGGGACGCCGGACATTGCGGCGGACTGCCTGAAAGCCCTGTATGAGGCGGGCCACGACATCTGCGCGGTCTACACCCGGCGCGACAAGCCCGTGGGCCGCAAGCAGGTGCTCACCGCACCCCCGGTGAAGGAAGTGGCGCTGGCCCACGGCACCCCCGTCTTTCAGCCCCGCACCCTGCGGGACGGCGGCGAGGACGAGAACATCCGCGCGCTGGCTCCGGAGCTCATCGTCGTGGTGGCCTACGGCTGCATCCTGCCCAGATCGGTGCTGGAAGCGCCGAAATACGGCTGCATCAACCTCCACGTCTCCCTGCTGCCGAAATACCGGGGCAGCGCCCCCGTGCAGTGGGCGGTGCTGAACGGCGACGCCGAGACGGGCGTCTCCATCATGCAGATGGACGAGGGCCTCGACACCGGCGACGTGCTGGCCTGCGAGAAGATCGCCATCGACCCCGAGGAGACCAGCGGCCAGCTGTTCGACCGGGTCACTGCCGTGGGCGCACGGGTGCTCTGTGAGACCCTGCCTGCCATCGAAGCTGGTACGCTCAAAGCAGAGCCTCAGGCCCACGAGAACGCTTCCGTCGCCCCCATGCTGAGCAAGGAGATGGCGGAGTTCCATCTGACCGACAGCGCCGACCACATCCATAACTGGGTGCGGGGCATGAACCCGTGGCCCGGGGCATGGTTCGTGACGGCGGGCGGCAAGAAGGTCAAAGTCATGGAGTGCCGCGTCGCAGAAAGCCACGGCGAAGCCGCTGGCACTGTCCTCGCCACCAAGCCCCTGACCGTGGCCTGCGGGGAGGGCGCTATTCAGCTGCTGCACGTCGTGCCGGAGGGCAAGAAGCCCATGGACGGCACCTCCTTCGCCGCCGGTCTCCGCCTCAAGGCGGGGGATAGCCTGTGAGCGGCCCGAACCCCCGCGCGGCGGCGGTGGCGGCGCTGGTGCGGCAGGAGCAGGACGGTTTTTCGAACCTCATCCTCGACGCAGAGCTGCGCCGCCAGAAGCTGGAAGGCCGCGATAAAGCATTTGCCAGTGCGATATTTTACACCGTGCTGGAACATCAGGGAACGCTGGACTATATCCTGAGCCAGTTTTTGCCCAAAGGGCTTGCCAAGCTCGACCCGCAGGTGCGGGAGATCCTCCGCGCCGCGCTGGCGCAGGCCCGCTATATGCAGGTGCCTGCTTCGGCGGCGGTCAATGAGGCCGTCAAGCTGACCCGCACCTTCCGAAAAGCCAGCGCCTCCGGCCTCGTGAACGCCGTGCTGCGCCGGGCCATCGGCTATGACCTCGGCTCTGCCGTCTTCGCCGACGAGGTGGAGCGGCTGATGGTGCTGGGCTCGGCGGGCCGGGACGTGGCAGCGTTCCTCCACCAACACTACCCCGACGAGGCGCTGGACATCCTGACCCACACCGCCGACGGCGGCCTGACCAGCCTCCGGGCCAACCCCCTGAAAGGGACGCCGGAAGCCCTCTGCGAAAAACTGCTGGCCTCGGGTGCGAAGACCGCCGCCCCGGGCCTCCTGCCGGGCAGCGTCTTAGCCCGCTTCGAGGGGAGTCCGGCGGAGAGCGGGCTTTTCCGGGAAGGATATTTCCACGTGGAGGGGCAGGCCAGCCAGCTTGCCGCCCTCTGCGTGGAGGCAAAGCCCGGCGATACCGTCCTCGACCTCTGCGCCGCTCCCGGCGGCAAGAGCCTGCTCCTCATCGAGGAGATGGGGGACGAAGGGCGGCTGGTGAGCTGCGACGTCAGCGAGAACCGCGTCCAGCTGATCCGCAAGGCCGTGGAGCGGATGGGGTTTGCCCACGTGGAGCCCCGGGTCTCCGACGGCACAAAGGCAGATGCCGACCTGCCCATGGCGGACGCTATTTTGGTGGACGCCCCCTGCAGCGGCCTTGGCATCCTCGCCAAGAAGCCGGACATCCGCTACAAGACCCTCGAAAAAGCGCGTCACGATGAATTATTGGCCACCCAGTCGGCCATTCTGGATACAGCCGCCGCCCACCTGAAAGAGGGCGGGCGTCTGGTCTACTCCACCTGCACCATCGACCCTGCCGAGAACGAAGAGCAGGTGCGGGCCTTCGTGGGCCGACACCCGGAGTTCCGGGTGGTGACGCCGGACGTCCGCTTCCCGGCCGGGATGACGGTGGGGGACTGGGGTGCGCTTTCCGTCCCCACCCGCACCGGCATGGACGGCTTTTTCCTCTGCGCGATGCAGAAACGTGATTCCTGACAAAAGGAGATTTTCATGGAGACTAAACGCTGTATATCCTCCCTGACGCTGGAACAGCTGACAGCGGAGCTGAAAGCGATGGGCCAGCCCGGCTTCCGGGCCAAGCAGATCTTCCACTGGGTCCACCAGAAGCTCGTGACCGACTTTTCGGCCATGACCGACCAGCCCAAAGCCCTGCTGGCAAAGCTCGAGGAGGCATTTTACATCGCCGCGCCCATCATCGAGCGGCGGCAGGAGGCCAAGGACGGCACCGTGAAGTACCTGCTGCGGATGGCCGACGGCAACTGCATCGAGACCGTCGTCATGCGCTACCACTACGGCAACACGGTCTGCGTGTCCACCCAGGTGGGCTGCCGGATGGGCTGCCGCTTCTGCGCCTCGACCCAGGCGGGCCGGGTGCGCAACCTCGAGGCGGGCGAGATCTGCTCCGAAATTTACACCGCCCAGAAGGACATCGGGGAGCGCATCTCCCACATCGTGCTGATGGGCATCGGGGAGCCGCTGGATAATTTCGACGAAGTCATGCGCTTTCTCGAGAACATCTCGTCCCCCGAGGGCGTGAACATCGGGATGCGGAACATCAGCCTCTCCACCTGCGGCCTCGTGCCGAAGATCGACCAGCTGGCCGAGAAGAAGCTCCAGCTCACCCTCTCCGTCTCCCTCCACGCCCCCAACAACGACATCCGCAGCGGCATGATGCCCGTGAACGACGCCTACCCCGTGGAGGTGCTGATGCAGGCCGTGCGCCGGTATCAGGAGACGACGGGCCGGAGAGTGAGCTTCGAGTACTCCATGGTGCGGGGCGTCAACGACTCCGACGCCTGCGCCAGACAGCTGGCCGACCTCATCCGGGGGATGGGCGCTCACGTCAACCTCATCCCCATCAACCCGGTGGACGGCAGCCCTTATTCGGCTACCGACGCCGCCAACGTCCGGCGCTTCCAGCAGAAGCTGGAAAGCCTCGGCGTCAACGCCACCGTCCGCCGCCGTCTGGGCAGCGAGATCAGCGCCGCCTGCGGCCAGCTCCGCCGCGACGAGATGAACGGCAAAGTTTGAGAAGGAGAATCCTATGAAACTTGCAGGAAAAACAGACGTCGGCAGCGTCCGCCCCGAGAATCAGGATGACTACCGGGCAGGCGAGCTGAACAGCGACGCGGTCTGGGGCCTCGTGTGCGACGGCATGGGCGGTGCGCGGGGAGGCCGTGAGGCTTCCGTGAGCGCCTGCGACGTCATCGAGCACAGCTTCCATGAGCAGTACGCCCAGTGCCTGCCCGGCGACGAGGAAAAGTTTTTGAAGCGGGCGCTCATCAACGCCAACCGCTTCGTCTTCCAGAAAGCCTCCCGGGAGGAGGAGCTGGCGGGCATGGGCACCACGGCGGTCTGCGCCCTCGTGCGGGGCGGCAACGCCTTTATCTGCCACGCAGGCGACTCCCGGGCCTATCTCGTCCGGGACGGCAGACTCACCCAGCTCACCCACGACCACTCCTACGTGCAGGAGCTGGTGGACTGCGGCACCATCACCGTGGAGGAAGCCGAGCATCACCCCCAGAAGAACATCATCACCCGGGCGCTGGGCGTGGACTACCGCCTCGACCCCGAGTTCACCAGCGTGCCGGTGCAGAAGGGCGATATGATCCTGCTCTGCACCGACGGCCTCACCAACGTCCTGCCCAAAGAAAAGATCGAAGAGATCTTCACGAAGGGCGGGTTCTACGACATCCCCGACCGGCTGGTGGACGCCGCCAACGCGGGCGGCGGCCCCGACAACATCACCGCGCTGCTGCTGGGCGTGGAGCCGCTGGAGGTGAAGCATGGATAATCTCATCGGCAAGACGCTGGACGGGCTCTACACCATTCAGGAGCTCATCGGCGCAGGCGGCATGGCCAACGTCTACAAGGCCGTGGTCTCTGCCCCCGGCGGGCCTGTGCCGGAAGGCACGGTGGTGGCCGTCAAGGTGCTGCGTCAGGAGCTGATGCATGACGCCGACCTCGTCCGCCGCTTCAAGAACGAGTCCAAGGCCATCTCCCTGCTCAACCACCCCAACATCGTCAAGGTCTATGACGTCTCTGTCAGCGAAAACTTACAGTATATCGTTATGGAGTGCGTGGAGGGCATGACCCTCCGGGAGTACCTCAACGAGCGGGGCGGCAAGATCACCAGCCGGGAGACCGTCCACTTCATCGCCCAGATCCTCCGCGCCCTCGACCATGCCCACCGCAACGGCGTCGTCCACCGGGACATCAAGCCCCAGAACATCATGCTGCTGGACAACGGCCAGCTGCGGATGATGGACTTTGGCATCGCTCGCATCTCCCGGGCCGAGAACCAGATACAGAACGGCAAAAAGGCCATGGGCAGCGTCCACTACATCAGCCCCGAACAGGCGAAGGGGGAGGAGACCGACCCCAAGAGCGACATCTACTCCGTGGGCGTCATGATGTACGAGATGCTCTCGGGCAGGCTGCCCTTCGACGCCGACGACATGGTGGAGGTGGCCCGCAAGCAGATACGGGACACCCCGAAGCCGCTGGCAGAGCTTGCCCCGGAGGTGCCGCTGGGCCTCGTGCAAATTACGGAACGCGCCATGGCGAAGCTGCCGGTCAACCGGTATTCCAGCGCCACAGAGATGCTGGAAGCGCTGGACGCCTACGTGCAGGACCCCTCCGTCACGTTCCAGTATCAATATGTAAAGGAAGAACCTGAAAAGGTGGTGAATGACCCCATGCCGCAGAAACGCAGCATCCGCAGACCCCCGGAGAAACCGGCGGCGAATCCCGCCCGCCCCAAAGCTAAGGCGAAAAAGAAGAAGCGCAGCGCCTTTATGCCGGTGCTGCTGGGCATCACGACGGCCTTTGCGCTGGCCTGTGCGGCCCTGTGCTGGACCATCCTGAACGATTCCAGCAACATCATGACCAAAAGCGACGACATCGTGCTGAGCGATTTCAGCGGCATGACGCAGGACGAGGTGAACGCCTCTGAGCAGGTGGCCTCCGGTCAGGTGGTCGTCAACTGGGAAGAGGAGTACAACAACGACTACGCCGCAGGCTATGTCTACAAGCAGTCGCCGGTGGCGGGCCGCACCGTCCGCGAGGGCCAGAGCGTGACCCTCACCGTCAGCCTCGGCATCCACTACGTCACCGTCCCCGACCTGACCAACTACGTGCAGGCCGACGGCGAACAGCAGCTGAAGGACCTGGGCGTGTCGGTGCTGGTCACTCAGGCCGTGGATGAGTCGGTGGCCGCAGGCTCCATCATCCGCACCGACCCCGCCGCAGGCAGTCAGGTGGCCGCAGGCACCACGGTGGTGATCTACGTCAGCCGCCCGCAGGTGGCCACCACCACCAAAGTCCCCAGCCTCATCGGCATGAACGTGAACGACGCCCGTACCCTGCTGGTGCAGCGGAAACTGGGTCTGGGCAGCCAGACGGAGCAGTACAGCGACCAGCCCGTGGGCAGCATCATCAGCCAGAACCCCGGCGAGGGCGCATCGGCCAAGCTGAACACCCGGGTCAGCGTCGTGGTCAGCGCAGGCCCTGAGCCTGCACCGGAACCCGAAGCACCCAGCGAGAGCACCGCCAGCAGCGACGGCTCTGGCGGCTGGTTGGGCGGCCTCTTCGGGGGCAGCAGCTCTTCCAGCGAGAGCACCGGCGCCAGCTCGTCTTCTTCCACCGGCGGCGGTCTCAGCGACTGGTGGACGTCCTGGCTGGGCTAAAGGAGAAGGTATGACAGGTTATATCACAAAAGGAATCGGCGGATTTTATTACGTTAAGACGTCGGAAGGCATCGTGGAGTGCAAGCCCCGGGGCATCTTCCGCAAGCAGAAGATCACCCCCGTGGCGGGCGACGTGGTGACGCTGGAGACCGAGAACGGCGCGGCGGTCATCGCGGACATCGCGCCCCGGCGGAACATCTTCGTCCGCCCGCCCATGGCGAACCTCGACGTGCTGTTCCTCGTGGCAAGCACCACCCAGCCCACCCCCAGCACCCTCGTGCTGGATAAGCTCTCGGCCATCGCGGTGGACAAGGGCGTCCAGCCCGTCATCGTCTGCACCAAATGCGACCTCGCCGAGGCGGAGTTTCTGCGCAGCGCCTACGAAAAATCGACCCTGCCCTTCATCCGCATCGACTACGCCACCGGCGAGGGTCTGGACGACATCAAACACTGGATCAATGGCCGTCTCTGCGCCTTCTGCGGCAACTCCGGCGTGGGCAAATCCACCCTGCTGAACGCGCTCCTGCCCGACGTGGAGCGTCAGACCGCCGCCATCAGCCAGAAGCTGGGCCGTGGCCGTCACACCACCCGCGAGGTGACCATCTTTGAAGCCTTCGGGGGCCGCATCGCCGACACCCCGGGCTTCGCCAGCCTCGAGGCCAGCCGGGCGGGCTTCATCCCGAAAGAGGGTCTGGAACACGCCTTCCCGGAGTTCGGGCCTTACCTCGGCGCGTGCCAGTTCACCGGCTGCTCCCACCGCTCCGAGAAGGGCTGCGCCGTCCGCGCCGCCCTCGCGGAAGGCAAGCTCTCCCAGACCCGCTACGACAGCTACTGCGCCATGTACGATGAGGTCAAGGATGTGAAGGAGTGGCAGTACCCTCTCAGCCGCTGACGGAGAGGGCAGCCCTGTAAACTTTCTGCACAGCGCTTGACTTTTGCGGGGAATCGGGTATACTAAGGTCAGGAATGCCAAAGGTCAAGTTGACCATCCTAAGAAAGAGAAAACCCCCTCCCGGAGTGCCCGCTCCGAAAGGGGGTTCTCTTTTAGTTGGGCTTACGGTCATCGTCGTAACGGTCAAGCCACTTACAGATGATGTGTCCCACAACATCTGCCGCGACCGCTACCAAGAATGCCATTAGGTAGGCCAAGATCTCCACCCCCTCTCCCGTAAGATAGCGGGGATGAACCGCAGAACCAGTATACCATAAACATCGACAAAAAGATACAGAAAAAGACGCTGTGTTATCATACTTCCCAGAAAGAAGGAATCCCATGTCCCGCTGTGTTATCATTTCCGCCTGCCCGGTCAGCGCCTCGCTGGCGTCGGCCCTGCGGCCCGGCGACACCATCATTGCCTGCGACGCGGGCTACCGCAACTGTGCGCCGCTCCACTGCCGCCCCGACATCATCGTGGGCGACTTCGACACCGCGCCCTGCCCGGCGCAGGAGGGCGACGACACCATCATCCTGCCCCACGTCAAGGACGACACCGACACCGAGTACGCGGCAAAGCTGGCCTCCGAGAAGGGCTTCGACGAGGCGCTGCTGCTGGGTGTACTGGGCGGCAGACGCCTCGAGCATACGCTGGCCAACCTCTGCACCGGCCTCGGCCTCGAACAGCGGGGCGTCCGCGCCACGCTTCTGGACGAGCGCAGCCGCATCACCTTCGTGATGCCCGGCGAGACCCGCCGCTACCCTAGGAATGAGTATTTCTACCTCTCGGTCTTCCCGATGGAGGGCAGGGCAGAGGGGGTCTGGGAGCGGGGCTCCTTCTACGAGCTGACCGACGCCGTCCTCACCGCAGGCTACCCCCTCGGCGTCAGCAACGAGTATGCCGATGGCTCCGACTGTATCACCATCTCCACCCAAAAGGGCGCGCTGGTGGTGGTGGAGACGGTGCCGGACGGGCCGATCTTGAGCTGAACCGGAACATTCCGGGCGCGGAACGCCTATAATGGCGTATCAAGCGACGAAAGGTGGTCGGCTCTATGCAGGTGGTCGTTCTCAAAAGCCCCAAGTGCCTGAGAGGCTTGCTCCGGAGGCTGTTCGGCATCCGGAAAGAAACGCAGGACTGAAAGAAATGGAAAGCCGCCGTGCGGCAGTTTCTGTAAACTTTCTGTGCAACGCTTGACTTTTGCAGAGAATCGCATATAATAAAAGCATAAGAGATAAGAGTACTCATGGTGCTCGCCAAAGCAAAAGAAAACCCCCTCACGGAGTTGCCGCTCCGAAAGGGGGTTTCCTTATTTAGTGCTTACGGCCCGTAGACAATCCGTCAAGCCACTTGCAAACACAATGTGAGATTATGTTTACTGCGACGGACTGGATAAGAGATAAAAATGGACTCATGGTGCTCACCCCCTTCCCAATAAAATGGGCGGGCAAGGCCGCAAAACAAGTATATCATAAACTTCGGCAAAAAGATACAATAAAAGCAACGCCCCCAAGGAGGTCAAACTCCCCGGGGGCTTTTTGCTGCATGAATCGCCCCGAAAATGACATGGAACTGCCATGGTTAAATTTTACCCCCTTCGGAGCAGTGAAATGCA
>ERZ838577.4126-NODE-4126-length-12617-cov-4.394523_pt1 | contig 12617 bp, 8 predicted proteins | sample MGYA00519682_ERZ838577 | MGnify/ENA primary metagenome ERZ838577 (study PRJEB31850, sample SAMEA3708838) | human gut metagenome | biome: human gut; feature: human-associated habitat; material: faeces | place: China | collected 2014 ...
TTTGCTCGTATCGCTTTTGATTCTTCTTCGTATCCGGGTTTATTCAACAACGCAAACATGTTCTTTTTGTATGCTTCTACGCCCGGTTGATTGAATGGGTTCACACCCAGCAGATAACCGCTGATGCCACAAGCTTTTTCAAAGAAGTAGAACAGTCCGCCGATGTTATATTCACTCAATTCGGGAAGAACAATGCGCATATTGGGTACACCACCGTCTACGTGAGCCAATTGAGTACCAAGTTCGGCCATTTTGTTCACTTCGTCTACGCGTTTGCCTGCCAGGAAGTTCAATCCATCCAGGTTAGCTTCGTCCGAAGGTACTTCCAGTTTGTGGTTTACTTTATCTACAGAGATAACGGTTTCAAAGATGGTACGTTCGCCTTCTTGGATCCATTGTCCCATCGAGTGAAGGTCGGTAGAAAAATCTACGGCAGCCGGGAAGATACCTTTGTTTTCTTTTCCTTCTGATTCTCCGTAAAGCTGTTTCCACCATTCGCCAATGTAATGCAATTTGGGGTTGAAGTTTACGAGTATTTCGATCTTTTTACCGTTCTTATACAGTTCGTTGCGGGTGGCAGCGTAGAGAGCAGCAGGATTCTCTGCAAAGGGTACGTTCAGCGCGCAAGCCTTTTCCATATCGGCAGCACCGGCTACCAGTTTTTCAATGTCAAATCCGGCCACTGCGATAGGTAGCAACCCTACTGGAGTCAGTACGGAGAAACGTCCGCCTACATTGTCGGGGATGATAAATGATTTGTATCCTTCTTTGTCGGCAGTGATGCGTGCTGCACCTTTCTGAGCATCTGTAACGGCTACAATCACTTTCTTTGCCATCTCTTTGCCACGCTGGTCTTCGCACTGTTTTTTCAAAAGGCGGAAGGCAAGGGCGGTTTCAGTAGTGGTACCTGATTTGGAGATATTGATAACACCGAATTTTTTGTCTTTCAAGAATTCGGTAAGTTCATACAGATAGTCTTCGCCGATATTGTGTCCGGCGTAGATGATAACCGGTGCGGTTTTCTTGTCCTGTAACCATGTGAAGCTGTTTGACAATGCCTCGATAACTGCGCGGGCTCCGAGATAGCTGCCACCGATACCGGCTACGATCACTACTTCGCAATTGTCACGCAATACCTGTGCGGTAGCTTTCAGGTCGGCCAGATGTTCCGGGCTGATAGAAGAAGGCAAGTGCAGCCATCCCAGAAAATCATTTCCTTTACCGGTACCGTTTTCCAGTGTTTCTTGTGCGGCTTTTACCTGAGCTTCGTAGGCAGAAACCTTTTCTTTAGAGATAAATCCCAAAGTCTTTTCAATGTTCAAACTAATCATAATGTATATGTTTTAAATATTCTTTTAGTAGTGATTTAGTAGTAAGTAGTCAAGTAGGTAAGTAGTAAGTAGGAGATGGTTTTACTTGCCAACAAGTAGCAAGTACTATCTTCTACTTACTACTTACCTACTTGACTACTTACTACTAAGCTACTTCTTTTCACCTAAATGAATCTGTCAGCAACTTGATCTCGATCATTGGTGATATACGTTCGTACAGAATGTTGTAGACTGCATCGAGTATCGGCATATTCACATGGTGGTGTTTATTGATCTCTTTGATACATTTCGTACCGTAATATCCTTCTGCTATCATCTCCATCTCTATCTGTGCGCTCTTCACCGAATATCCTTTGCCGATCATGGTACCAAACGTACGATTACGGCTAAAATTAGAGTATCCCGTTACCAACAAATCCCCTAAATAAACAGATTCGTCTACGTTTCTGTTCAATGGATGTACGGTGTCGAGAAATCGTCTCATTTCCTGTATGGCATTGGAGATAAGCACAGCCTGGAAGTTATCGCCGTATTTTAATCCGCTGCAAATGCCGGCGGCAATGGCATATACGTTCTTTAGTACGGAACTGTATTCGATACCTGATACGTCGTCGCTAATGGAAGTCTTTATAAAATTACTTCCCAGCCTGCGGGCGAAGATGCGGGCTTTATCCGTGTCCGGACAGGCAATGGTCAGATAGGAAAGACGTTCCAAAGCTACTTCTTCGGCGTGGCAGGGACCTGCCAACACTGCTATGTTCTCGGGAGGAACGCCGTATTCTTTCGTGAAGTATTCCGATACGATGAGATTGTCGTCGGGCACAATTCCTTTGATAGCGGTAATAATGAACTTGTCTCTTATGCGTGTTTTCAGCTTTTTGAGATGAGTCTTCAAATAAGGGGAGGGGGTGACGAAGACGAGTGTATCCGATTCCTTCACGATGTCATTGATGTTTGAACTGAAATTAATACGTTTCATGTCAAACTTCACACCAGTGAGGTAAGCCGGATTGTGTCCAAGTCGTTTAAAGTCGGCTATACGATCGTCACGGCGCATATACCAATTGATAGAGTCCTCTTGTGCAAGGAACATCTTGGCTATGGCTGTGGCCCAGCTTCCGCCTCCCATTATCGCTATCTTACCGGGTAGTTTCATATTGTAGAAATTAAAGATTGAAGATTAAAAATTAAAGGGAGGAGGCGAGAGATGCCCCTCCCTGTTTAATTTCTAATTTCTCATTTTTAATTAAGTTTCTGTATCCATTCGGTGACATCGTTCACGGAAGGATTGGTCAATTCCAATTTATATTTCTTATTGATGCCGCAAATATCTTGATGTAACTTCTGCGGATTCACTTCTTTCATCTCTTCTACCAGGTTGTATCCGGCTTTTTGGATAACTGCTACCCAGTCTTGAGGGATGCCTAATTCGGTATATTTGGAATCCGGGTCTTTTTTGATGACCTTTTCCGGGCGCATCTGCGGGAAGAACAGCACTTCCTGAATGAAAGGCTTTCCGGTCATCAGCATAGTCAGGCGGTCGATACCGATACCGATACCTGATGTCGGAGGCATGCCATATTGCAGAGCTTTGAGGAAGTCCTGATCGATGAACATAGCTTCGTCGTCGCCTTTTTCGCTTAGTTGCAGTTGGTCTTTGAAGCGTTCTTCCTGATCGATCGGGTCATTCAGCTCACTGTATGCATTGGCCAGTTCTTTGCCGTTTACCATGAGTTCGAAGCGTTCGGTCAACCCTGGCTTGCTGCGGTGCATTTTGGTTAATGGGCTCATCTCTACCGGATAGTCGGTGATGAAAGTGGGCTGGATAAACGTTCCTTCGCAGAATTCGCCGAAGATTTCGTCTATCAGCTTGCCTTTACCCATTGTATCGTCAATTTCCATGTTCAGCTCCTTGCATATCTGGCGGATTTCGTCTTCGCTCTTTTCGTTGAGGTCGTATCCGGTTTTTTCTTTGATAGCATCGAGAATGGGCAGACGGCGATATGGAGCTTTGAAACTGATTGTTTTGCCGTCAATGGTAGTTTCCGGGCTTCCGTTTACTGCAATACAAATGCGTTCCAGTAATTTTTCGGTGAAACTCATCATCCAGTTGTAGTCTTTGTATTGTACGTACAACTCTATGCAGGTAAACTCAGGATTATGGTTTTTGTCCATACCTTCGTTACGGAAGTTTTTCCCGATTTCATACACACCTTCAAATCCGCCTACAATCAGTCGCTTCAGATAAAGTTCGGTAGCGATGCGCAGGTAGAGGTCCATGTCTAAGGAGTTGTGGTGAGTGATGAAGGGACGGGCACTTGCTCCACCGGGGATGGATTGTAGAGTCGGAGTTTCTACTTCGGTATATCCGGCTTCATCCAGTATGGCACGCATGGTTCTGATGATGGTGGCACGTTTCAGGAATGTTTCTTTTACACCCTCGTTCACAATCAAGTCTACATAGCGTTGGCGATAGCGCAGTTCGGGATCTTCAAAAGAGTCGTACGCCACACCATCTTTGTATTTTACAATAGGTAGCGGTTTGATAGACTTGGCCAGTACAGTCAGCTTTTTGGCATGGATACTGATTTCGCCCATCTGTGTACGAAATACAAAACCTTCGATTCCGATAAAGTCACCTAAGTCGAGCAGGCGTTTGAATACGCTATTATACATCTCTTTATCTTCTCCCGGGCAGAGGTCGTCACGGGTGATGTACACCTGTATACGTCCTTTGGAATCCTGCAATTCAATGAAAGATGCTTTGCCCATAATGCGGCGACTCATCATACGTCCGGCTATGGATACCATGCGGGGTTCGTCTTCGTCTTTGAATTCCTGTTTTATATCGGTAGAGAAAGCATTGGTTACATACTCTGCTGCGGGATAAGGCTCAATGCCCATCGCACGAAGCTCATTCAGACTGTTGCGTCGGATGATTTCCTGTTCACTTAGTTCTAATAGGTTCATTTCGTTACGTATTAACTCAATATTTGGTGGCAAAAATACGAAACATTTTTAATATTACGGCATGAACCGGCTGCTAATTTGCCCGAAGGGGGGTAGGAGGGGGGAATGAAAGGGGGTAAAACCGGTGATTACAGATTGTCAAATTGACAAAATGTATATAAGTAGGGGTAGGAAGACGCTGGTTGTGGTGTGCCGGAGGGTGGGTACTATTTTTTCGATTGTAGGGTGATTAGGAGTATTCGTTTTGCTTGTTATCTGATGCATAATGGTGTGTTTGTCTCTTTATGAATGAAAAAGTAGGGCTATTGTGCGGTATTTCTCTGCTATTTCTTTCATTATGACAGAGGTGAGTGTACCTTTTTGTTGTGTCAGATAGGCGAAAAAGGCGTCAGAAAGTTCTTTTTTTGCTCTTTCGATTGCTCCTCGGTGAGGAAGAAGTTGTTCCCCGGTGAGGAACGAGGTGTTCCTCGGTGAGGAGCGGAGCCTTCCCCGGTGGGGAACAGAAGTTTTGCCGGTAGCAAAAGGAGGCTTTATATGCAGGAATGTTGCATGTATATTCTTTTATTGTGCGATAATTTGCATATTCTTGCGCGTATTATTCATGCGGATTCTCTGGTTATACTATTTTGTATTCGGGTGTTGTTAGTAAATAAGGGATATTTGTGTTATAAAGATAGTGTTTTGTGCTTTCTTGTGACAAGTGTTAAATGGGCGAATTGTCCGGGGTGAGACTGAAACAGACATAACCTCTTTTACGTAGTTTCAAAAAGTGAACTTCCGTTTGTACACCTCTTTGAAAAACACTACTTTTGCACCCTGAATATAAGAAACAGGTATGACAACAGGACAAAAGGCACCCACAGCGTTGGGTACTGAAAAGATTGGAAAACTTTTGATGCAGTATGCCATTCCGGCTATTATCGCAATGACTGCATCTTCTCTTTATAACATGGTAGACAGTATCTTCATCGGGCATGGAGTGGGACGTATGGCTATTTCCGGCCTTGCGCTGACTTTCCCGTTGATGAATCTTGCGGCCGCTTTCGGTTCGTTGGTAGGGGTAGGGGCTGCCACGCTGGTTTCTGTGAAACTCGGGCAGAAAGATTATGACACAGCCCAACGGGTTCTTGGCAATGTGCTGGTGCTGAATATCATAATCGGTCTGGCATTTACCGTTCTCACGTTACTGTTTCTCGATCCCATCCTTTACTTCTTCGGAGGGAGTGAGGCTACTATCGGGTATGCCCGTGATTATATGGAGGTGATTCTGCTGGGCAACGTCATTACCCATCTTTATCTGGGTTTGAACGCGGTGCTTCGTTCTGCGGGGCATCCTCAGAAAGCGATGTATGCCACTATTGCTACAGTAGTCATTAATACCATACTCGATCCGGTATTTATCTTCGTCTTTGATTGGGGGATTCGCGGAGCTGCCATTGCTACGATTGTAGCACAAGTTATTTCGTTGTTGTGGCAGTTCAGGTTATTTAGTAATAAGAACGAATTGCTACATTTCCACCGGGGCATTTTCCGTCTGAAGCGTAAGATCGTATTCGATTCTCTTGCCATCGGCATGTCTCCCTTCCTGATGAATCTCGCTTCCTGCTTTATTGTGATTCTTATCAATCAGGGGCTGAAACGTCATGGAGGCGACCTTGCTATCGGAGCCTTTGGTATAGTCAACCGGCTGGTTTTTGTCTTTGTAATGATTGTGTTAGGATTGAACCAGGGGATGCAGCCCATTGCCGGTTATAACTTTGGTGCCCGGCAATATCCGCGTGTCACCCGCGTACTGAAACTGACTATTATAGGAGCGACTATTGTTACCACTACCGGTTTTCTGCTTGGCATGTTTATCCCCGATCTGCTTGCCTCCATCTTTACTTCTGACGCCGAGCTTATACAGCTTGCGGCAGAAGGGTACCGCATTGTCGTGATGTTCTTCCCTATTGTGGGGTTCCAGATGGTTGCATCCAATTTCTTTCAGAGCATCGGTATGGCAAGCAAAGCTATTTTCTTGTCACTCACCCGGCAGATGTTATTCCTCATTCCCTGTTTGCTTATTCTCCCGCAATACTATGGGCAGACAGGCGTATGGGTAAGCATGCCGGTATCTGATCTGGCAGCGAGCCTTGTTTCGGGTGTTATGCTTTGGTGGCAGTTCCGTCAATTCAGAAAGATGAGCCTTGGATAGAAACGTTGAAAAACTCCGTTCATCTCTTTTTTCCTCTCTTCTTCTGCATTCTTTCCGATTAATGCGTATCTTTGTAGAAAGTGAAAAGAAGGATCATTATGGGACAGAAAGACAGATACATCCGATTTGACTGGGCAGCGAAGCGCTTACTCAGGAACAAAGCCAATTTTGGCGTGCTCGAAGGGTTTCTTACCGTACTATTGGGCGAGGATATTCATATTCTGGAGATACTTGAAAGCGAAAGCAACCAGCAAAGTGAAGAAGATAAATTCAACCGGGTAGACATCAAAGCCCGCAACAGTAAGGATGAGATTATCATTGTTGAGATACAAAACACTCGTGAACTCTACTACTTGGAACGTATCCTATATGGAGTGGCGAAAGCCATAACCGAACACATTGAGCTGGGCAGTATCTACTCCAACGTCAAAAAAGTATACTCTATCAGTATTCTCTATTTTGACATAGGCCAGGGTAATGACTATCTCTATCATGGTCAGAACGCTTTTGTAGGCGTACATACCGGAGACTTTCTGCAAGTGACCACTAAAGAGAAAGGAGCCATTGTGCGTAAACTACCGGCCGAAATATTCCCGGAGTATTTCCTTATCCGTGTCAATGAGTTCAATAAAGTAGCTGTCACTCCGCTGGAAGAGTGGATAGAGTATCTCAAAACCGGCAGTATCCGTCCCGACACCAAAGCACCGGGATTGGAAGAGGCACGAAAGAAACTGATCTATTATAATATGGAGCCAGCCGACAGACAAGCCTATGATAGGCATATCGACGCAATCATGATACAAAATGATGTGTTAGGAACCGCTAAACTTGAGGGTTTGCAGGAAGGAAGAGAAGAAGGCTTGCAGGAAGGAAGAGAGAAAGGCTTACAGGAAGGACGGTTGGAAGGACGGCAGGAAGAGAAAAGAGCTATTGCGCGTAATATGAAAGCGCTCAATTTACCCGTCGAAACCATTACCCAAATATCCGGCTTAACAAGAGAAGAGATAGAACAGCTTTAATAAAGAGGTTCTTATTTCCCCTTTCCTATCCCCGCCCTTATTCGGCTTAATGATTGTGGTGTGATCCATAGATACGATGCAATGTACTTCAACGGTACATGCAGCAACAATTCCGGCGTTTCTTTTATGAGTGTCAGGTACCGTTCTTTGGCTCTTGGGCTGCCGGCGCTGATCAGCCAGTTTTCCGTAGTCAGCAACTGGTGTTCCATGAGCCGTCTGCCCAGGTTGGCCAGACCGATAGAAGTAGAATACAACTCATTTAATGCAGTTTTTGAAATGCAATAGGCGATGCTGTCAGACATCGCCTCTATGCTTATTTGTGAATAAGAGTTATCTGCGTATCCCCATACAGAGAAAGCTGCTTCTCCCTTCGAGGCAAACCATATACTGGTATCTACGCCATCCTTTAGATAATGCCCCCGCCAGATACCTTCTTTTATAAGATAGAGATTTGTATTCTTTGTTCCTTCCTGAACAATTACCTCTTTCTTTTTAAACCGTACCTCTTCCATGTGGCTTAGCAATGCTGATATATCTGCTTCAGACAGTTGATATCTGTTCTGGAATTTCTCTTCAAACGTTTCCATGCTGCAAAGATACATTTCCCCGGTGGGACAAGAAACGATCTTTCAGATAAATTGCTACAATATAGAGAAAAGTCAATAGCTCGGCCAACGGAACGGCCAGCCAAATGCCCGGTACCCCAAAGAAATGAGGCAATGCTAAGAAGCCGATGAGCATAAATACCACACCACGCAACAGGGTGATAATCGTAGCCCGGTGTGCCCGTTCGATACTTTGATAATAACCAATGCCTACAATGTTGAAGGCAAAAAAGAGGTATCCGATAGCGAAGTATGGTATTCCCGCTACGGCGATGTCATAAGCACCATAACTGCGGTCGATAAATAGCGACACGATGTTGTGGTTGCACAAAACGGTTACTATAAAGAAGCAGACGCCACAGAAAAGAGCGGTCTTTATAGAGAGGCGGAAGGTCTGTTGTACCCGCTTGCTGCTGCCTGCTCCGAAGTTGTAACTTATAATGGGTTGCGCTGATTGTGCAATGGCATTGTACACCATAAATATAATGGGGAAGAAATAGCAAACGATACTGAAGGCTGCTACTCCGTCTTCGCCCAGATGACGGATGAATACATAATTGCCCAGAAACATCATGCAGGCTATCGAAGCCTCACTGACGAATGCCGAAGAACCCAGTTTTACCATATAACCGATGTTGCGGAAAGTCAACTGCCTGCTTTTCCGGCTCAATTTGACGGGATGAAGCTTGAAGGTTCGCGAGAAACGTAGCAGATAAATAAGTATCATCAATCCTCCTATCATTGTTCCCAAACTTGTGGCAAATGCCGCTCCCATCAATCCCCATCCGAAGATGAAAATAAAGACGTAATCGAGTACGATATTGCTAACTGCCGCAATGGCATTACACCACATGGCATAGTTGGGCGCTCCATCCAGGCGCACAAAGAACATACCTGCGTTGAGCAACAGATAGAAGGTGAGGAACGGGACATACCAGTTCATGTATTCTACTACCAGCGGCAACAGTCGTTCCGAGCTTCCTAATAATCTGCCTACCGGTTCTACGAAATAGTAACAAAGTGCCGATAAGATAAGTATCAGCAAAGATGAAAACACAAGTGCCTGTGTGATATTAATACCTGCTACTTTACGTTTACCGTGCGATAAGTGGATGGATGCAACTACAGAAGCTCCCACCCCAAACATTAACCCTACTCCGGTAGTAATCATAAACAGAGGGGCGGTAATATTTACAGCTGCCAATGCGTCGCTTCCTATACCTTTGCCTACAAAGATCCCATCTGTTATTACAAATACAGCGGAGAAAACCATCCCTAATACTGTTGGTATTAATAACTTACGGAACAACTTAGAGATATCCATGCTCCCAAAGTCGATACTGTCCTTCATTTCTATATTCTCTTTCTTTTTCATACTGCAAAGGTATGGCAAGAAATGGAGAGAAAAGTTACCATTTGGTAATAAATAATCCGAATCGATAGTGAAAAACAAGATGTGGTAAATTATAGTTCATTTCTGTATGGTATTTCACCACAGAGGTCGCAGAGGGCACAGAGTTTAAATCTTTATTGAAACGCAGATGAACGCAAATTCTCGCAAAGGGAAATAACGATAAAATAAAGAACTACAGTTTTTTAATCTGCGTTCATCTGCGATCATCCGCGTTTCATCAGAGAAAATAATATCTCTGTGCCCTCCGTGTCCTCTGTGGTGAACTGATTCATTTCGGATCACTTATGCACTAAGCAATGCTCCGCCACAGCGCAGCCAATTGGCATATTGGCACATTGAATAATTAGCACATTATTTTTCTTCTTTTCAGAAATATTCCGTATGTTTGCTTCAGAACCAATATACAAATATACTATGAGTAGTAATTATGTTATTAATATCGGTCGTCAGTTAGGTAGTGGCGGAAAAGATATAGGCGAGAGGCTGGCAGCCCGGTTAGGAATCGACTTTTATGATAAAGAGTTGATTAATCTCGCTTCGGAAGAGAGTGGACTTTGCCGGGAGTTCTTCGAGAAAGCCGATGAGAAGGCTTCGCAAGGCATTATAGGCGGATTGTTTGGGATGCGCTTTCCTTTTATCAGTGACGGGGCTATGCCCTGTACCAATTGTCTGAGCAATGATGCTCTCTTTAAAATTCAGAGTGATGTTATCCGTAATCTGGCGGCAACCAAATCCTGCCTATTCGTCGGACGCTGTGCCGATTATATTTTGCGTGAACATCCTCGTTGTGTCAACATCTTTATATCTGCATCGAAAGAAGACCGTATCGCGCGGCTTCGAAGCATACATGGCATCAGTGAAGAAGATGCTGAAGGAATGATGGAGAAGGCGGATAAGAAGCGTTCGGAATATTATAACTATTATAGCTATAAAACCTGGGGAGCAGCAGCAACCTATCATCTTTGCATTGATTCTTCTGTGTTAGGCGTTGAAGAAACGGTAAGGTTTATAGAAGAGTTCGTTGCCAGGAAACTGAAACTGTAGTCGAATTGACAGTTGACAATTGACAGTTGACAGTTAGTGCGCTATCATGCTGCATAGTAACTGTCAATTGTCAACTGTCCACTGTCAATTAAATAATTACATCATCAGCAGCAATATCATTTGCCCTGCCAGAATGCGCAGAAACATAGTCAGCGGATAGACAGTAGAGTATCCCACGGCAGGTGCATCATTATTTGAAGCCTGATTGGAATAAGCCAATGCGGGAGGGTCGGTGTTACTACCGGCAATAAGCCCCATTAGTGTGAAATAATTCACCTTATAATATAGACGTGCAATTGCCCCGATAATCAGCAATGGAATAACGGTAATGAGGAAGCCATAACCCACATACAATAAACCGTCTCCTTCTACCACCGTGTGTACGAAGTTTGCTCCCGCTTCGATACCCACACTAGCCAGGAATAATACAATACCTATCTCACGTAGCATCAGGTTGGCACTCATTGTTGTATAAGTAACCAAATGAAGTTTGTATCCAAAGCGGCCGATCAGAATAGCCACCACCAACGGACCACCTGCCAAACCAAGTTTTACCGGTGTTGGCATGCCCGGGAAAGCAATCGGCAGACTACCCAGGAGGATACCTAAGAAAATACCTACGAAGATAGTCACGATATTCGGATGGTCCAGGCGCTTCAATGAGTTACCAAGTACACTTGCCACACGCTCTACAGCATCCTGCTGGCCTACTACCATGACGCGGTCACCTACCTGTAAAGTAAGGTGCGGGTCGGCAAACAAGTCCATACCCGAACGGTTGACGCGGGTAATGTTCACTCCGAACATACTCCGGAAATGCATATCCCCTAACTCTTTACCGTTTATATCGGATTTGGTAATCAGGATACGGCGTGATACCATCGGCATGTCTTGCTTTTCCCAGTCCACCTGTACCTCTTTTCCGATGAAAGCAATGATGGCCTCTACATCTTCTTCAGAACAAACAATAAAGACCTGGTCACCCATATGGAATTCGGTTTCATGATTGGGAATACTGACGTGCCCTTCGTGCCGGATGCGTGAACAGACAAAAGGGCGTCCGAGAAAATCCTTTACCTGAATCAGTCTTTTACCATCTATCGATTCATTACGTACCTCAAGGCTCATCAGATGAGGCTTGTGTTTCATATGTTCGGCATCCTGATTCTTGAGTTCTTCTTCCTCTTTCGCAAGGTTGATACGGAAAAGGTAACGAATGGCAATGATGGAACCAATGATGCCAACTACCCCCAACGGATAAGCACATGCATATCCCAAGGCTATCTGAGGCCCGTTGTAGTTGAGTTGTGTCAATGCTTCCTGTGCAGCACCAAGTCCCGGTGTATTCGTTACGGCACCATATAAGATACCCACCATCATCGGCAATTCAATACGGCCGTTGGCAATGAAATAGATAGTCAACGCCACAGCAATATTCAATACCACAATACCTACAGCCAGCAGATTGAGTGTCATTCCTCCTTTTTTGAATGAAGAGAAGAAACTGGGCCCCACCTGTAAGCCGATACAGAACACGAACAATATCAATCCGAACTCGCGGATGAAATGCAGAATGTGTATGTCGCCGGTAAATCCAAAGTGTCCCATCAGGATACCGGTGAACAAAACAAAGGTAACTCCCAATGAAACTCCGAAGATTTTAATCTTCCCTAAGAGTACTCCGGCAGCTATCACAAAGGCATAAAGAAAGACGATGTGTGCTACGGAGCTGGGATCCCATAATAGACTTTGTATCCAATCCATAGTAGTTTTTTATTAAAATTGCCGCAAAATTAGTCATAACAAAGCAGGTAATCAAACAAATTCTCTCTTTTATTTGTTGATGACACCTTGCTATCCGGCTGTGCGAATTTTCCCTAAAAAAAGTATTGCATTAGAAGTATTTGTCTATCTTTGTAAGGCTATTGGCAGCACTCAGAAAGATTCATTAAGATAAAGATAATATTAATCTTGTTTTAAACTTACAATAAACTATGGCAGACAGTAAAGAAAAACTCTTCTCAGACTTTTCTCCTGTTT
>ERZ838577.4165-NODE-4165-length-12530-cov-5.652906_pt1 | contig 12530 bp, 9 predicted proteins | sample MGYA00519682_ERZ838577 | MGnify/ENA primary metagenome ERZ838577 (study PRJEB31850, sample SAMEA3708838) | human gut metagenome | biome: human gut; feature: human-associated habitat; material: faeces | place: China | collected 2014 ...
AAAAGCGGTACGGCAGAGGACGCTATTCAGTTGTCGCGAGAGGAAGTATATCTCCCCTCAATTACAATGGATAGCGTCGGAGCGTGGGAATGGGACGGGGAAAATAAAAAATACTTTTGTGGTGAGCAAATAGTGCAGCAATTCCATAAAATGTTTATTATTGAACGGATTGGATGATTTTGTTTTAAATGGAATATGTGGTTGATTTGCTTCGCTAAGCATCTGTAAGGGCATTGTGATTGCGGAAGTCCAGCAAAACTCCAACGTGACCTACCGTGTGTACGGTTACGGCCGCGTGGGGGCGGACGGCAAGCCCCGCGCCCTGCACGTGGAGAAGGCGCTGGACGTGACCCTGCGCACTCTGCCCGTCAAGCATGACTTTGGCAGCCATCTGGCCCAGTGTGAGTATTTCACCGTGGATGCCAGGAACGGCGCGTTTGAGGGAACAGCGGACGAGAAGAGCTTTGTCTCGCTGCTCATTACAGATGGCGAGGGTGAGCTGATCTGTGGTGGCGAAACCGTGGCCGTCAAGAAAGGCGACAGTTTCTTCCTGCCCGCAGGCAGCGGCAGGCTATACCGTACACGGTACCTGTCAGACCTTGTCTACAAGAGTGTGAAATAAGGCTGTGGAATAGTAAACAGGAGGATACAATCGTAAGAAAGCAAAATGTATTAATATTGCATTGCTAGAGCCAACTCCAGACGACCTTGTAAACCTTTTTGACGATTTAGCACACAATGACACGCTAGTGCCATATTCTGCACCTGAAGAAACTACAGTATGCGCATCTATTTAGAACCCGTGAATCTCCGTCAGTGGAACCTGTTCGATAATGTAAAAGGCTCCGGCCATGTAGAGTGTTTTCTTGCCACTCGTGATATGCAGCTTGGGGACATCGTAATTCTGCATGTCGGCAAACAGGACCCCGCGCATGAGAATGGTGTGTATGCCTACGGCACGGTCATTTATGGTCCGTATATTCTCGAAAATCTTCCCGCTGAATACTGCAACAACAAATTGACCGTGGATGTTCGTATAGACCATATCGTATATGACACACCCATCATCACCCACGAGCAATGTAAGAGATACACTGGCCAGTATAGAAATGTTCACGCCATCGCAGATTCTTTCAATGACAATTTGAAAGTCACTCTGGGTATCCAGTAATACTCCACAAAAATGAAAAAGCGCTCACCGTGAAAGGTGGGCGCTTTTCTCTTTCTTAATCTGTACTTATAAAAGGTATATCACACCAGCATATCGAACAGTGCAATCATCAGAGGCATCGTCATGATGGAAAGCGGCGTACTCAGAACATACAATGCACTTGAGTGCGCCGCATCACGATTGTAGAGTTGCGCCATTGAGGTGACTGTCGCACAAGACGGCGTAATAGCCGATAGGTAGACTGTCATTAAAATTGCTTTACCATCTGCAATCCAGTCAGATGCGTGGAACACGCGAAGTAGCAGCAGAACAATGATAGGAACTACAATCAGACGAAGTGCAACGGGAAGATAGTTGCGCGGTGTGCAGAAGACTTTCTTTAACGGTACTTCCGCAATCGCCATACCGGCCAGCAGCATACCCATAGGCCCTATCATAGCACCTACGCTGCTGAGCGTACTCACAATAGGCGAGGGCAGCGAGATATGCAGAAGGTACAAGAGCGCACCGGCGACAATCGCAATCAGGTTGACATTGGTCAGAATCTTCTTCCATTCGAGTTTTGCGCCTTCTTGCAGGCAGGCACTTGCGTGCGTCCAGAGAAGAATCAGCTGAACAATGACGAAAGCGCAGGAATACACGACATATTCCTCGCCGAGCAAAGCCTGAACCAGGGGGATGACGAGCGCAGCTGCATTGCTGTATATGATGTTGACCTGCTCCACGACATCCAATTTAAGCGGCCTTTTAAAGATAGCATTGAGGACCAGAAACACGACATGCATTCCGACCGCTATGCCCATCGAATACAAGAGTCCTGTGCGAATCTGCGGCGTATCATCGATTTGAAATGCGTTGAGAACAACACACGGCATGACCAGATACACGAAAACTACGGACAAAACCTTGCTGTCTGAGGCTTTCAACAGCCCTGCCTTGACGACTACATAGCCCATCAGAAGAACGATAAACAGCTGGGCTATCTGCTGCATGAGCAATACACTGACTTCCATGACAATCCCTTCCTTCGATTCAGAATAGCGTACTCCTTTCTATGAAAAGAGTCAATATGCAACATGACGGAAGTTTTTAGCAAATAGCGAAAATCAACAGTTTGTGGTGAAGGTTGAGAGTTGCCATATGTACTGGATACTATGCACAGTTACAGGATGTTGCATTTATGCAAACGGTAGAACTTGATAGAGGAGTTGTAAAATCTATAAAAATCAATGTAAACGCGATGTTTTCTTTGATATAATATAGTTAAGAAACTATCCCCTAAAGGGAAGGAGGTCTATTATGAAAAGGAGAGTTAGTACAGCGAAAAGAATCGTTGCTGTAGCTTTAGCTGCTACGGTTGCGGTTTCTTTGACCGGCTGCAAGAAAAGAAAAAACACCAACGATACGACGAGTTCGGATGTGACCACGAGCCAAAGTCAGGCTGCGGTTCCGGAAACACCGGAAGTAACTGCCACACCTGCACCGACGGCTACGCCTGCACCGACCGCCACGCCCGCTGAGAACACTGATAAGAAGGACAACACCACCAGCGAGCCGACTAAGACGGAGAAGCCGAGTACCGGCACTTCGACTTCCGGCGGGACTACCAAACCGGCAGCGACAAAAACACCGGCACCTGCTCCGGCAGCTACTCCGGCTCCTACCGCAAAGCCTCAGGTAAAATACACCTTCACGGTTCGCCGTCATGAGGCGACCTGCACCACGCAAGGCTACGATGAGCATATCTGCCATGAGTGGGGCGGCATGAACTACAATGACCGCTTTGTTCCGGCAAAGGGACACAGCTGGGATGGCGGTACAGTCACGAAGGCTGCTACTTATACCGAGACCGGTATCAAGACCTTCAAGTGCAAGGAATGCGATGAGACGCGCACCGAGGAAATCCCGTCTCTTGACAAGACATATCATATTAAGAGCGTTGTTGCTCCGACCTGCACCGCTGAGGGTTATACCATCTATGAGTGCAATGAAGTCCCCGGCCTGACCTACAAGGGCGATTACAAGGCAAAGCTGCCGCACGCCTACGATGCCGGTAAGGTCACAAAGCCTGCTACCATCTACGAGAAGGGTACGAAGACCTTTACCTGCACCTCCTGCGGTGCTACTTACACGGAAGATATCCCGATGGTCGAAAAGACTTGGCATAAGGGCAATACGGTAGCGCCTACCTGCACAGAAAAGGGCTATACCATCTACATCTGCGACCAGGATTCCGCTCTGACCGAAAAACGCGATTATACGAATGCACTGGGCCATGCTTGGGACGCTGGTACAGTCACAACGGCAGCGACCTGCACGAACGCTGGTGTTAAGACCTATACCTGCACCCGTAATGGCTGCTCCGAGACAAAGACCGAGGAGATTGCCGCGCTGGGTCATAAGTGGGATGACGACACTGTCACTAAGGCCGCTACCTGTGAGGCTCCCGGTGTAAAGACCTTCAAGTGCCAGAATACCGGCTGCACAGAGACTAAGACCGAAGAAATCGCGGCTCTGGGGCACAAGTGGGATGATGGCACTGTCACCAAGGCTCCTACCTGCACTGAGGACGGCGTCAAGACTTTCACCTGCCTGAACGATGCAACCCATACCTATACGGAAGTTGTTCCTGCGACGGGACACGCTTGGGACGATGGTGTTGTTACCAAGGAAGCAACTTACGAAGAAGATGGCGAGCGCACCTACACCTGCCAGAATGACAAGACCCATGTGCATAAAGAAGTAATTCCTGCTTTGGGCTATACCTTCACGGAAACTGTCGTTGCTCCTACCTGCACTGAGGACGGTTATACGCTGCATACCTGCAATGAGAATCCCGCAAAGACCTATCAGGATACGCCTGTTGCTGCGCTGGGCCATCAGTATAAGGAAGTCACTACTCCCGCTACCTGTGGCACTCCTGGCAGCGTAGACAATGTCTGTGAGCGCTGCAACGATAAGCAGCATGTGAGTGACCTTCCTGCCACCGGCAAGCATCAGTGGAATGAAGGCGTTGTAACGAAGGAGCCGACCGCTACTGAGAGCGGCATCAAGACCTTCACCTGCAAGGTATGCCAAGCAACAAAGACCGAAGACATCCCCAAGGTGCATACCCACGATTACACGCGCCTTGGCGAAATCATCGAGGGACCTTATTGCGAGACTGAAGGCAAGCGTTGGATGTACTGCAGCTACGAGGGGTGCAACGAAAGAGTGTTGATGCCTGTGCCCGCTATCGGTTACCATGATTGGGACACCGAGCACACCGAATGCCTGAAAAAGGCTACCTGCACCGAGAAGGGCACCATGCTGATGCACTGCAAGCGCGATGCTTCCCATACCATGACCTACGACTACGGCGGTACAGGTCACATCTGGGATGAGGGCGTCATCACTACTCCGCCTACTTATGAAGAGTACGGTGAAAAGACTCTGCATTGCATGAACTGTGATGCGACCAAGACCGAAAAGGTCCTGCCCACCAAGTACACCTTCACCGTTACCGTTGTTCCGCCGACTTGTACCGAAGACGGCTACACGATGCATAAGTGCAATCAGGATGACAGCTTCTCTTACAAGGACAACATTGTACACTCCACCGGTCACTATGCCACTAAGCGTGTCATAGAGCCTACCTGCAAGGAAGAGGGTCGCACCGAAATCTACTGCACCGCCTGTGGTAATGTGAGCAGCACTTTCGATGTTACGCCCAAAAAAGACCATACTTGGGATAACGGTGTCGTGACCACCGAGCCTACGGCTGAAAAAGAAGGCGTCAAGACCTATACTTGCAAGGTTTGCAATGAAACGAAGACTGAGACCATCCCGCGCCTGAACAGCAGCGGCAAGTAAGCTGTAAGCTTACAAAAAGCACAAGAAACACAAAGAGGAGCGTCTGCTTTGGCGGACGCTCCTTTTGCTTTGACTGAAAAACTGCATAAGTGCTCTAGAAAATCTTTTTGACATTGTTTGTCGCACTTGGTAGAATGATGACAGAAAAGAAAGAATGCAAATCCTATGGGGAGGTTTCGGGTATGCTGCAGATTGCAATTATCGAAGACGAAGCAGATTTGGCTCAGCAGACAAAGGATAATGTTGTTCGCTATCTTAATGAGCATGGACTCGAAGGCAATATCGCGGTGTTTAACGATGGCATGGATATTGCAGAGAACTACAAACCTATATGGGATATTCTGCTGTTGGATATTGAAATGCCGCTACTAGACGGTATGAGTGCTGCTCAGAAAATCAGAGAACTAGATGCGACTGTCGTTATGATTTTTATTACCAGAATGGCAAAGTATGCCATTAAGGGTTATGAAGTAGATGCACTGGATTTTATTCTAAAGCCAATCACCTATGCGCAGCTTTCTATGAAACTGCCTCGCGCCATTGAACGAGCTTCTCAAAGGCAGAAGCATCATCTTTTTGTTACGGTAAATGGAGAAAAGCAGCGAATTGAGAGTTCGGCAATCTACTACATTGAGGTGCGGGGGCATTGGCTGTATCTGCATCTGCATAATCAAACCCTTGAGGTTTCCGGTAGTTTGCAAGAAATAGAAGACCGCCTTAAAGACCAGCAGTTTTCGAGATGCAGCAACAGCTACTTAGTAAATCTTCGACATGTGGATGCTGTAAAAAAAGACTCTATTGTTGTCGGCGCGAACACACTTCCCCTTAGTCGCAGTCGAAGAAATACATTTCTCAGCGACCTGGCAAATTCTGTGACGGGAGGAAATATGAAGTGAATTTGCTGCAAGATATCTTCAAAATTTTGCATCAACCGGTTCAGTTATTGATTGCAGCACTCATGTTTACTTACAAAGAACCAAAAAGAAAGTTTTGGCTGATTCGTGCTGTACTGGCAGCAATCTTAGGATTTTTGGTTTTGAAGCTTTGCATTAACGCATCACCAGAAATCCTTTTGAATAGCTTTTTGGCTTCTTTGGTATGGAGCATAGGCAGTTTTCTTATCCTGCTTTCTATAGAATACTCGATTTTTGATGTAGAACTCAAAATGGCTGCTTATTTCACTACATTGGCTTACCTTACTCAGCATGTCGCTTTTTGTGCGTGGGATGCTATTCAGCCCGGAGCAGGTTATAATGAACCTCATTACTGCTCCCTCAAAGACATAGTAGTAGATACCTTCATTCCCTTTGCTGTATTTGCATTGGTATATGTCGTGATATATCTCTTGATTGCACGACCTATGGTCAAACATGGGTATGCTTCGGTGAGCGTCGGGTATTCTTTTACGACAATGATAGCGGTCCTACTGATATCTATTGTGTTTAGTGCGGTTGTTCAGACCAGCTTTCAGCACCAGAATTACCTGTATCGGTGCTGCAGGATATATTCGATGATATGCTGTGTTCTGATATTGTGGCAGCAGGTGAGTTTTCAAAACAAATTGGCTCAGCAAGAGGAGCTATCCCTTCAAAAGCAGTTGTGGATGCGCCATCAAGCGCAATATGAACGAGCATCGGATAGTGTGAAACTTATCAATCATAAATGCCATGCACTGAAATGCCAGCTGTCTGAGTTGAAGAAGCTTGTGGCACAAACAGGTAATGCACCGGAAAATACAGTTCTTCAAGAAATCGAAAACTCAGTATCGGTATATGACTCTATCATTGAGACAGGAAACGAAATTTTGGACACGATACTGACCGAAAAGAGCCTGTTGTGCGCTGCGAATGATATCACCTTTACCTGCGTTGCCGATGGAAAGGCAGTTGGCTTTTTAGAGGCGGTTGACCTGTTTTCAATGATAGGAAACGCTCTGGACAATGCAGAGGAAGCCGTTCGTAAGCTTGAGGACCACGACAAGCGTGCGATTTCCGTAAGCATCTTCTCGAGACATGGCATTGCCATCCTTCAAGTGGAGAACTTCTACGAGGGAGACTTGCGTTTTGTTGACGGCCCGCCCGTTACGACAAAAGGAGACCCGAACTATCATGGGTTTGGTTTAAAGAGCATCCGGAGTACAGCGGAGAAATATGGCGGTACGGTTTCCGTCCAAGCGGAGGACGGGCTGTTCCTGCTTCGTGTGGCACTGCCTGTTGAAACTGAATAAGCAATACCTGATTGCCGGGGAAACCCCGGCAATTTTCTTTTTTGTGCAGAGTAGGAACAAAAAACGACCACTTAGGAAATACGACCTCCTTTTTTTACAGTTTCAGGTATAATGCAGACAAATGACCGAGTCCGGTCAATCAGAAGGAGGAATTCAAATGTCAAACACTGCCCATGCAAAACAAGTACGCAAGCCGAAGAAATTGCCATTTGTCATAATGTGCATTCTGAGTGCTATTGTTGCGGTACTGAATGTACTGCTTTGTGTGCTTGTTCCGAAATACTACACAACCATCAATAGTTTCCTATACAAGGGACCGGATGCGGTTAAGGTGGCTGCTTTCCGTCAGGCTTCTGCGGATATGACGCAGAAGGTCGAAAGCGAAGGTATTGTCATGCTGGAAAATAAGAACCAGACTTTGCCTCTCGCTTCCGGAAGCAAAATCAATCTCTTTGGTTATGGCTCTCGTGACACTGTCTATGGCGGCTCCGGTTCCGGTTCCGGTGACAGTAGCAATAACATTACCTTGGAGCAGGGCTTGACTAACGCTGGATTCTCGGTCAATCCCGAACTGGTTTCTTTCTATAACGACCATTTTGTTGAGCGTGTCGGTGTCGGTTTCACCGGCAACAACTTTGACATTAACGAGCCTGCTGTCAATGAATACTCTGACGAGATGATTGCAAATGCAAAGGCTTATTCGGATGTGGCCGTGTTTGTAGTGTCTCGTCTCGGCGGTGAAGGTGCAGACCTTCCCATGGATATGGACCCGAATGCAACAACGCATATTGTTTCTTCCGGTAAGGACATTGAGCAGGTTGTAAAAGGCGGTGACGCCGGTAAGCACTACCTGGAACTGCAGAGTGTTGAGCAGCAGGTTCTGGATATGCTGAAGGAGAACTTCGGCACGGTAGTTGTTCTGGTCAACTCCACAAATGCCATGGAACTCGGTTTCCTCGAGGACGAAGGCGTGGATGCGGCACTCTGGATTGGATGCCTGGGTTCTACCGGTGCAAATGCTGTCGGTGAAGTATTAAGCGGCGCAGTGAATCCTTCCGGTCGCACTACCGATACATTCGCCTATGCGGTTGAGAGCGCTCCCAGCTATTATAGCATTGGCGCTTATAACTATACAAACTGTGAGTGGGTAAACACCAGCCCCATCGGCGGCGGTGCTGCTCCGGACTTCTACCATTATGTCGATTATATCGAGGGTATCTATGTAGGCTATCGATACTATGAAACAGCCGCTGAGGATGGATTCATTGACTACGACGCCACGGTTCAGTATCCTTTCGGCTACGGTCTATCTTATACGGACTTTGAAGAAAGCATCTCTGATTTCTCGTTTGACGGCAACAATGTGACCATGACGGTCAATGTGAAGAATAACGGCTCTGTTGCCGGTAAAGATGTAGTAGAGGTCTACTACTCTGCACCGTATACTGAGGGCGGAATCGAGAAGAGTTCTGTCGTTCTCGGAGCCTTTGGCAAGACTGGAATGATTGAACCCGGTCAGAACGAATCTGTGACTTTGACTTTCACTGCTGAGGATATGGCGTCTTACGACTATACCGGCGTGAAAGCAAAGGGCGGTGCCTATGTTCTCGAAGCGGGCGAATATACTATCAGCCTGCGCAGCGACAGTCACACGGTCATTGATTCTCGGACTCTTACCATCGACAAGGATAGAATCTACAACGACTCTAACGATGGTGCCCGCTCTACTGACGGTGTCGCAGCAACCAATCAGTTTGACTATGCTTCTTTTGGCGAATGCACAAGCTATGTGAGCCGTGCCGATTGGGAGGGAACTTTCCCCAAAGAGCGAGCCGCTGCGAGCCGTGAAGCCGGTGCTGCCGCTCTGGACGCAATCAACAATACATCCAACGGTCTTGCTGACACAGCCGAAGACATTGCCGTTGTAAATCATGACCTGAAGATTGAAGATATGAAGGGTCTTGCTTATGATGACCCGAAATGGAATGATTTCCTGGAGCAGATTCCGGTCAGTGAGATGGTTAATCTGGTTTCCAACGGCGGCTGGGCAACACAGGAAGTTCCGTCTGTAGGCAAACTGGGCTATACTGAAGTTGACGGTCCCAACGGTATCAACAACATTATGGCAGGCTCTACCGGCAATCAATTCTGCGCACAGTCCGTTCTGGCATGCAGCTGGAATACTGAGCTGGCATACGATATGGGCGAAACCTTCGCGCAAGAAGCGATAGCTATGAAAATCGCTGCTCTGTATGCCCCGGCTATGAACATTCATCGCAGCCCGTTCAGCGGCCGTAACTACGAGTATTATTCTGAGGATGGTCTGCACTCCGGTAAAATGGCTGCTGCTGAAACGCAGGGTATCCAGTCTCAGGGTGTTACGACCTACTGCAAGCACTTTGCTGTCAATGACCAAGAGAGCAACCGCGATTCCGGTGGTCTACTGACTTGGGTGAATGAGCAGGCAATGCGTGAAATCTATATCAAGCCCTTTGAGATTGCCGTTAAGGAAGGCGGCACACGCGGAATCATGTCCTCCTTCAACCGTATCGGTGAAATCTGTGCTGCTGAAAATGCTGATTTGCTCACTACTGTCCTGCGCAACGAATGGGGCTTCCGTGGCACTGTCATTACCGACTGCATCCTTCAGCTGTCCTATATCAATATTGACCGTGCAATCGCAGCAGGCAATGACTTGATTCTGTCTTTGATGAATATGCAGGCTCCGAGTGAGGCAGTCACCAATTCTCCTGCCGGTCATCAGGTTCTTCGCACTGCTACGCATAATATCCTTTATGCCTCTGCTAATAGCATTGGTCAGGAAGTCAGCGTCATCCCGGTTCCGTACTGGCTGTATATCACGGTTGCGGTTGTCGATGCTGGCCTCATCGCACTGTGCGTGTTTTACTTTGTCCGCCGCCGCAAGAATGTTAAGCGTTGGAAAGAGCAGGATTCTGTGCAGGCTTAATATGGAGGAGCAGAATGGAGTTTTGGAATCGATTTGCAGCCAAACACCCTGAAACCGCAAAATGGGTACGAGAAGGCGGACTGTTTGTCATCGTATCGAATCTCATTACTGTTTTCAAGTATCTGCTCTTGCAGTTCTTGCCGAAAGCATTTGCAAGTTTGCCGATAGTTGATTTCGGCTGGCCGGGTATTCCTGTTACGCTGTTTGGAGAAACCTTTCAGTGGAATATTCTTGGCTACGATGCAGCCCACGGTGGTTTACCGTATTTCTGTGCATACATGATTGCTATGGTCATTGGTGAGTGCATCAACTTCCCGATTCAGCGAAATTTCGTGTTCCGAAGCAAAGGAAATCTGGGAAAGCAGATTGCGGGATATGTGGTCGCATTCTGCATCATTACCTGCATTGTCAACTCAATCAACTGCGTGTGGGTCGCGGTTGCAGGTCTGGTTGTTCCTGATTTCATCTACAACATTGGCACGACCGTGCTAAACGGCGGCGTATCTATGGTCATCTTCTTCTTCGTGAATAAAATGCTGTTTCCGGCCGCAAAAGATTAAACATGGACAGCAAAAGACCGCCATGACAAAATTCATTTTCTGACATTCTCTTCATTAGCGTTTTTCCTCAGAAAAGGCCGCTGTGCATTTTATGCATGGCGGCTTTTTCATTGCACAAAAAGAAAAGCAGCACTCTGTTTTTGAGCGCTGCAAATCATTCAATCTTTAGTTTTTTGTGTCGAAGGGGTTCAACACTAGAAGATTGGTATTTTGTTAAGAATCGACTTGCAGATACGGCCTATCTGGTTCGGCTCATGGTTCTCGTCGAGGCCTTGGAACATGAGTTCATCTCCGACCTTGTCCTCGATATCTCCCAACACAGACGAATCCTGACTCAAATGATGCAGGTCGCTCTGCACGCCGAGTTCTTCGAGAAAACGGATTTCATCTCTCGTTAGTGATCAGCTTCGGTGGGATTGTCTTGGATTCAACGAGAATAAAGATATCAAAACCCCAAATTTGGATAGGCTTGCAGCAGACAGTGTAAACTATTGTAATCCGTTTACGGTGTATCCTATTTGTACGCCGTCGAGATAGCTATCAGGAATTGCTGAATAAGGTATGAAATAAAGGGGTGATCGATGCCCGTCTGGGCAAGTGCCAAAAATTTTGGCAAATTCTGTGCAACCTGCAGAAGCTAATGGATATCATTGCAAAATAACGCAAAATGCGTTACAATAAAGTTGAGGCGATAACCATGGAAAAAACGATGACACTTAACCTTCGCGTCAACCCGACTGTCAAGCAGCAGGCCGAAGATGTGCTGAAGCAGCTCGGTATCCCAATGGCAACGGCCATTGATATGTACCTGCGCCAGATCATCATGACTGGCGGTATTCCCTTCTCGCTGTCCCTTCCAAAGGCTCCTGCGGCTTTGAACGCTGACACCATGACCGATGACCAACTCCATGCAGCCTTGCAGGTGGGCATCAAGGAAATTCAGAATGGTGATACTGTGGATGCCGCAAGCGCATTTGCACAGTTCAGGGAACAGCACAGATGAAGCACTAATTGTTTATAACAACCTTGGTGTTGAAGGCTATGATTTACCCTCTCGTAAAGCAAACACAAAGCAGTTCACAAACAAAGCAAATACACACTAAAAAGCAAGAGCCCTCGGAGAAATCCGGGGGCTCATTTCTATTATCAAGATGTAAGGATAATCGAAAGCTGAAGTTACAAACAGCATGCGTTTTGCATTAGAATGTCAACCCTCTACACCAACACAGAAATTGGTATAGAGGAATTTTTTCTTCTAAATACTTGACAATATCAGAATGTGCGGCCTCATTGCTTACCGAAGTAAGCAATGAGGCCCTTGTAGTTAGAAAGTAATATTGCGAATAGAAGAACCTATTATGCGCTTACAAAAGCACGAACTTCTTGTACCGAAAGAGGCATGAAGTGTTCGTGCTTTTTTTCGTTTTTGCAAGCGCTATCCAGCATGATCTGTTCGGCTTTCCCATTTTGGCTTGTTCACATTATCCATCAAGTATAATTGATTGCATCAATAAAATGAGTGCGGGAATAAAAGCTTGAAATAAATACTGGAATATAATTCTATTGGAATTTTAACAAAATTCGACAGAAAAAGAGTGAGAACACGTTGAAATGGTTTATTTGAAGGTTGTATTATAACTAATACAGACAAATGCAGTATGATACGAATCATTCGACTGGATGCGGATAGTAAATTGAATACAGTCAGTATGATGGCCACCTAAGAAGTCTTTTTTGGCTTCTCTGGTGGCC
>ERZ838577.4175-NODE-4175-length-12480-cov-14.129738_pt1 | contig 12480 bp, 9 predicted proteins | sample MGYA00519682_ERZ838577 | MGnify/ENA primary metagenome ERZ838577 (study PRJEB31850, sample SAMEA3708838) | human gut metagenome | biome: human gut; feature: human-associated habitat; material: faeces | place: China | collected 2014 ...
ACTAAAGGGAAAATTCCATTGTCTCACCATAAAGGCAATCATACGCTGGGAACAGCTACGGGAAAAATCCTTTTCGCTGATGGATTACACGGATAAAGAAGATATAGAATCTTTGCTTTATGTCATGTATATCACCAGCGATAAGTCCAGGTATACATTTGAAGTATTCCGGCAAGTGCTGACAGACGAAAGGTTTATGAATGCCATGTCTTCCGATTTAGGAAAGATCATGGAAGTCGTGGCCCAATTTCAGAAGAAGACAACCGTATCTGACCTCGGTAGTACCGAGGGTAGCTCTGAATACATAGGTAATATTGTATCTGCTTTGATAATGGCAGGGTTGGATGCCGGGTACGCTTTGAATGAAATGGAATTGTGCGATCTGCCTCTTTACCTGGAAGCTTACGAGAGAGAACGCAAGGAAGAAATGGAAGGGTCCCGCATGTGGACGTACTTCACTATGCTGCCTCATATTGATAGTAGAAAAATGAAGAATGGTGCCCGGGACCTGATTATATTCCCATGGGAAGAAGAAGAGATGCGAAAAGAAGCCGAACGGGCTATCAGGGAAGACGCGGCCCGGTTTGAAGAATTTATGAAAACTAAAAAAACAGATTATTATGGCGGGTAAATTATCGTTCAGTATAGCAATCAATTTGCTTACTGAAAATTTTAAGAAAGGGGCAAGTAAGGTTCAGTCCATGTTTGCCAAGATGAAAGGTAGCGTGCTTGGCTTTGCTGCTGTTCTGGGCATAGGCGGTGCAAGTCTCCGCGGTTTCATAGAGACTACCGCAGGTTTTGAGGCGGCCGTTAGTAAGTTGTCTGCCATACTTGGCACGACACCGGATCAGATAAAAGCGTTGACCGACAATGCAAAGAAACTGGGCGAAACTACCAAGTATACAGCGGCGGAAGCTACCAACCTACAAACAGAGCTTGCAAAGTTGGGCTTTACGAAAAATGAGATATTATCGGCTACGGAATCCGTCCTGAAGTTTGCACAAGCTACTGATGCGGGACTGGCGGAAGCGGCCGCGCTTGCAGGAGCGGCTTTAAGGATGTTCGGGGCTGAGGCTTCCGAGTCGAAGAGATACGTATCAGCCATGTCTATAGCCACAACGAAAAGTGCGCTATCTTTTGCTTATCTCCGTGATGCGCTGCCAACGGTGGGACCGGTTGCGAAGGCTTTCAATTTCGAGATAGAAGACACGCTGGCTTTGCTTGGTAAGCTGGCAGACTCGGGATTTGATGCGTCGTCAGCCGCCACGGCCACACGTAATATCTTACTTAACCTGGCTGACAGTGGAGGAAAACTTGCTACAGCTTTGGGCGGACCCGTCAAGACACTGCCGGAGCTTGTATCAGGCTTACAAAAGTTGAAAGACAAGGGGGTGGACTTGAACACCACATTGCAGTTGACAGACAAGCGTAGTGTTGCCGCATTCAATGCTTTCCTGCAGTCAGCAGACAAGATAACACCGCTTAGAGATGCCATAACAGGTGTGGAAGGTGATCTCGATCAGATGGCTTCTACGATGGGCGATAACGTGAAAGGTGCAATGGCAGGTCTGGGGTCTGCGTGGGAAGCTCTCATGATCAAGATGTCAGAAAACACCAGTGGACCACTGAAGGATATGATAAATTGGTTTACTGGTTTGTTACGTGATTTGAAATCTGGTTTTTCCGGAGTCGTGGCGTTTGTTATTACGCTTATCAGCGGGAAGCTATTGAGGCCTATTATAACCTTTTTCGCTAAAGGCAATGCCGTACTTAATGCCTCTGTGACCAACTATAAACTGGCAGAAGAACAAAAAATAGCTGCCACGCAAAAACGAATAGCAGCGCAAGATGCCTATTTAAAGACTTATATTGCCCATGAGACAAAACAGAATGGTCGGCGGCTCGCAAGTGCGGCTCAGCTTAAAAAATCATTGACTGCACTTGAAGCCGCTAAGTTAGCCGAAAAGAGAGCTTTCGACGCTGCAAGTGTAGCCAGTACGAAAGCTGCCGCCGTACAGTCTATGAATGCATGGCAACGTAGCAAGGCCATCTTGCAGGCTGGTTGGAAGAGATTGGCAATTACATTGAAGGGGTTGTGGAGCACAGTAGGACCGATGGTGTTGATTACTGCTTTGGCCGGAATAGTCGGTAAGCTGGTGAACGTGTACAATGAAGCTAAACGTATAAAGAATATATTCGCTGATTACAAAAAAAGTTCTCTTGCCGCCGGAGACACTCAAGAAATTGCACGACTACAGACTCTTGCTAAAATAATGAATAACCGTGCAAATAGCCAGCACGCCATAAATGCCGCACAAACTGAGCTGCAAAAAATGCTTGGTGTGGAGAATAAATCTCAGGAAGAACTGAATAAACTTATAGGGAAAAGAGTTGAACTATTGAAAGAAGCGGCCATGGCTGAACATGCCTTTAATACGGTAGGGGAATACACTGAGAAAAATGCAAAACTGGCCGGTGATGTCGGATTAAGTAGTAATCAGTTAGAACGCCTGGCAAAACTATATACAGGTAGAAACACATCTGATAGAAATAGGTTTGCTTATCAAAAAGCTATTGGAGAAGAGTTGGCGCTGAATGGGAATAGAAATAAGGGGATTTCTATTTCTGACGTAAGTTCCGCCATCGAAGAATACCTTCAAAATATGCTTGTCATCAACGATGCCACTAAAAGAGCCGGTGAGAATCTTGAGAAAGTTACAGCAAGCACCATTGTTCCACCTGCAGGGGATCCCTCATCAGAAGAGCTCCAGAAGCAACAAGAACGTTATGCTCAATCATTGCGAGAGTTGAACGCCCGTAAAGAAGTTGAGAAATTGACAACAGATCAATATAACAAGGCTTATGACGAATTAAATCGAAAATCCCTAATTGAAGCCAAGTCTTCTGACGACAAAGCTGTACTAAACAGTAAATATATAAAGTTGCTTCAGGACAAAGTAGATAATCCTTTGTATAAAGAGGATAAGGTTCAGATCGAGTTGGCCAAAGTAGAAAAGGAATACCAGACGTCCGTTTCTCTTGCAAAAACCAAATTAGATAAAAAACTGATTTCAGAAGAGGAATACCGACAGGCGCTCATTGATGCGGCTATGGCAGCCGCCAACTCAGCGATATCCATTGAAGGCGTAGGGGATGCCGCCGATGAGCTTATAAAAAGAATGCAGGGAGTAGTTGGCGAAAACATGGAGAAAAGTTTTCAGATGCCCAAGCTCCGACAGCGTGACACTACTTTTGACTACAAGAAAACTGACACTGATAAGCTTTCTGAAAAAGTCGATATATGGATTGAATATAGGGATAACTTGAAGAAAAAGCTCAACGGAGTCAAAGACAAGACAAGCGATCTGGCAAAAGAAATTCAAGAGGAGTTGAATAATGCCATCCGGAATACCGATGATTTGGGGACAGCCTTGAAGATAGCTCAGGTAAAACAGGACGTAGAAGATTTCTCAAAGGAACTGAACGAAGGTTTATATTCCGGAGTGAAAAACATAGCAAGTAGTTCTGATCGGATGGTTAGCGCATTTGAAAACTTACGTGATGTCATGAATGACGTGGATTCTTCCGGATGGGAACGTATCATGGCAGTTTGGAATGCAATGACAAATACCATTGATGGGCTTATGAGCATTATTAAGACCATTGAAACATTAACGGAATTGACCAATAAATTAGCCAGGGCAAAAGAGGCAGAGGCTGCGATTGATACAGCTACCACTGCGACAAAGGTTACCAATAAGACTGCGGAAACTACAGCTGAAATTACGGCGTTAGGCACACAAACCGCGGCAGAAGTCACTGCCAGTACAGCAAAAACAACAGCGGCATCTGTAGAAATGGCAGCTAAAAGTACAGCTGCTTATGCTTATATTCCTTTTGCTGGTCCTGCGCTTGCTGCGGCTCAAATAGCAACAATGCAGGCTTTAATCGCTGCGGCGGCAATTCCCAAGTTTGCCAGTGGTGGTATTGTAACCGGTGGTCCATCTTCAGGTGACAAGATTCTAGCCCGGGTTAATGCCGGGGAAATGATATTGAACGGTAGTCAACAGTCTAATTTGTTTGACGCTATTAATTCCGGTCAATTGGGCGGGAATAAGACGTTGTCTTCAACAGTGACTACTAAGGTACGATCTAAAGACCTCATTCTCACGATTAACAATGAATTGAAATCACAAGGAAAAAAGCCGATATCATGAGTTACGGACTTATTTATACAATACCATTTGCCACGCTGGATAATACGCCTTGTGTGGTGGAAATTGAGAAGGACGGTTATACAGGAGCATCGACTGAGCTAACCGCCGGTGCCACTCCGTTCACTGCTGAGATAGATAGTGAAGAGTTTCTTTATACTCCCACCCGATTCTCAACGGCAAAGTTGCAGATAGTCGGTAATGATTATTTGCAGTCCCTGTTTTCTACAGCTTACCGGGAATATCGAGTGACGATGAAGAAAGACGGTGTTATTACTTGGTGTGGTTTCATCAAGCCAGAACTCTATACACAAGATTACGCATCAGAGACATTCGTCCTGGAAATAGAATGTATATCCGCTATGTCTGTATTGGAATTTATAGACTATACAATTGAAGGGAAAAGTAAAGCATTTGTTTCTATATGGCATTTATTACAACGGTGTATTTCTACAGCTTCCGGACAATATAATTCTGTCCTTATTCCTCATGTATATGCATCCAGTAAGGCGGCATATTCTACGGAAGAGAATGTGCTTGCAGATATGACACTGAGTGAACAGGATTTCTTCGATGAAGATGATAAGCCAATGAAGTTAAAGGACGTTTTAGAGGAGGTTTGTAAATTCCTTAACTGGACCTGCACCGATTGGAAGGGTGATCTTTATTTTGTCGACGTGGACCATACAGAGATATATCATAAGTATGATGTAACGCTTGAGAATAGTATTGATGAACGGGTGAATGAGTTGCTTGTGCAGGATATTGGTTTTGCGGGTTCTAACCACTCTCTTGACGTCCTGCCGGGTTATAATAAAGTAACTGTGAAATGCAGTAATTATATTATTGGTCAGATACTGCCAGACGAAGATTTCAATAATTTGAAAGAACTATCAACGGTTGACAACACGACATCTGACAATAAAAAAGTATGCCGTTCGACATATTTATACCCAAATGAATGGAATTGTTTATTGTATAGAGATGGAATTGTTGTTGGGAATGATATGCTGCCTTCTATTAAGGATGTAGCTCCATCACTGTATGGGGCAATGCTGATGAAATATTGTATTTATGAACAGGAAAAAGATGTGAATGGAGTTTGGCAACCTACGATTCATGATTATTCTTTTATAAGCACTATACGGGTGCGTTATCCAATAAAAGGCACTCCTGGAGCGTTCAATATCAACAATTATAAGGTGCTTACCTTTAAAGGTGCATCTGCAACGTATATGGATTGCGCTCTCGGAATTAATGCTACGGCAAAGGCTATCAAAGACGACGATATGTTGCCGTGGGGGAACAGTGCCGCCGGATATGATAAAGAAGCAATAAGATGCCAGATACGTATTGGTAATGAATACTACGGCAACCATTTCGGAGATCAATTTTATGGTTTTACATGGGCAGAAGATCCGCAGAATTTTGTGATATTGGATTTTGATAGCTGGAATAATGACGGGAAGCTTGAATGGCTTACCATTCCTAACGGTAAGACTTTGAATATGCCTTATAATGGGCTGAGCGGCTTCATAGTTCCTATCGATCGACCTATATCGGGAGACTTTGAATTTAGCTTATTGGTTATCCCTCGCCCTGGAGATGGAGAGCGGGGAGATAGAACAGGGATTATAATCAAAGATTTTAGTGTGAAAATTCAGAATAAAGATAGTATCTCAAAAGAGAACAATAGTTCTGATCGCACATACGAAAACGTTCTCAATGAAAATTATATCAACGAGCTGGACGAGATCGAGTTTAAAATATCCTCCTATAATGAAGATGGAGCCTGTTACAGTAAGGTAATGTTAGGCGATGACTATTTAAAGGATAACCTTTATAACTGCATCCTTGATGACACCATCCGGCCGGAGGAAATGATGATCACCCGTTGCGTCAATCATTATAGTGCCACCCGTATTAAACTTACCCAGGAAATAAAAGAGCGTGCGGATTTATCTCCGATAACAAGATTGTCCGACACTTTTTTGGTTGGTAAGAAATTCATTAACGCCGGTGGTTCCATAGATTATAAGATGAACCGGTTTGAATGTATTATGATTGAAGTATGAGGAAAGTAGCTATAATATCATCCACCGCACCGGCAAAGCCCAGATCGGAGAAATATCCGGTTGGGGCTTCCGTGACGCGTACAAGTGGCGGCTCCACTGTTATTCAGGGTGGCGGTGAAGGTGTCGATATCGTGAAAAAGGATGATATCAAATCGCTGACGGATAAGAATGTGATGTCTTCGCTTCGGGCATTGAAAGAATTTATCAGTAAGGTGGACGATAGCGAGGTCTCTGCAATTGTTGACTTTCTAAAAGGGATTAAGATTGATGGCAACCTGATCAATCGCCTGTTGTTACAGAATACTGCAACCGGGGAAGTAAAAGATACCGATGTAATGTCAGCCTTACGAGTGCTGGCTGAAATTGCAACTAATAACGAGGAACTGAAAAAAATATTCCTTCGTAAGGACAAGACAGATTCCACTAATTACCTATTGAGGTTATTGGGAGGACTAGAGGTTGGCGAAGCCATAGACTCACTTATCGCGGGCAAGGGCATAATCGCGGATGATAAAGGGAGGATACAGGCTGACCGCATGGAGTTGCGGTCATCGCTGACCGTTTTAGAACTTATCTTCAACCGTCTTTCAGCTATGGAGAGTGATTATTCATTTTCCGAATCAGGCACGATTGAAAGCGTAGAACTCTTGGAAGACGGTACCTACCGTTTACCACTGCGTAAACGTTGGGAGAATGATTTCACAGCTCTTGACGAAAATGATGTCGTTTATGGCGTGGTGAATAATCTTGCTTCCGGTACCGGGGATTATTATACTTCATGGCTTCGTGTTCTTCACGTGAATACAGTATCCAATACTATTATTGCGGTCATGTACCCGGATGATGAAGTGCCGGGCGGCAAGAACTATCCGCCTGAACCGCTAATGATACTTTCCCACCGTGGCAATCCGGTGAATGAAGATCGTCAGGCGTACTGGTATCTTTCTACTCGTGAGAAATGTATCTGCATGCTCGATGGGGTTACGAAACCTATATTGGAAGAAAACAACTATGCCATTATCATAGGCAAGCTGAAGCAATTATCTCTGTTTGACAACCTGCCTATAAATTATCGGCATAGCTATATCTATTGTCGGGGTATTGCTATTCAGGACTTGTTACGCTTAGGCTATCAGGGTACACCGGTTCGCTCGGAGAACAATCGTGGTCCGTGGTCGGCATCGGATGCAGTGAACGATCCCTACCAGTCCACACAGGAAGTATTCGATGCAGTCTATCATGTTGGTTGCAAATGGATGTGTCTGGTTACTGGAACCACTCAGGAACCCAAATGGAATGCGACCGACTGGGCGATGATTGAGGGCAATTCAGAATTGAGCCTTGTGTTCTCTTCCAATAACGGCTATAACTTCTTTGCCGGTAAAGTCGATGCGGAATTTACCCCTATTCTGTATTGGGGCTACAATGACATCTCATTAGATGTCTCGCCTGGTGATTGGTCATGGACCCGTGACAGCGGTCAGGTGACGGAAGATAACGCCTGGTCGGTCGCTCATGCCAATAACGGGCGGGTATTACACCTGACGAATGAAGACATGCCAAGCAACTGGGGAGCTACGAGAAAAGTGAAATTTACCTGTACGGCATATCTCCGCGATGGTGCCGGAAGTATTGATATTCAAAATTATATAAATGTATGAAAGGACTTAAAACCTCGGTTCAACCGCAGCCGATCAGAACCAGTTATACGCCTCTAAAGGCGAGCTTTGGAATTGTTATTGATGGTGGAGGTAGCAAGACACAGTTCTACTATACCAATGCCAACACGTACATTCCTAACCGTGCCGTAACTCCAATGAAGCTGAGGGCGTTCCTCAATATTGTGGACCCTGATAAGATTATCAGCAACGGGGATAAAAGTAGTCAGCTGACTGTTACCTGGTATGAAAACAGTGAGAGTAACCAGATAACCTCGGAGAATAGTAATTATATTCTGAATGCCGACGGTACATTGCTTGTGAAGAAGAATGTAATCCCGACGGCACCGGTGCAGATTCTTTGCCGGGCTACTTTCATTGATACCAGGAATGACAATACTCTTGTGTATAATGATACATTCACCTTAAACTCTATACAGAAGAGTGATGACCAGCTTTCACTTAGTATCAATCAGCCATCAAAGATAACCTATAATCCCCTAAAAGATAGCCAATACATAGATATAACAGCAACCTTAAAAATGGGTAGCGAAACGGTAGCAGATGCCAACGTCGCGTATTGGTGGTATAAGGTTGAGAACGGAGAAGAGACTTTAATCAACTCGTCTGACTTGAATATCGAGTATGTATCCGGTCAGGGAGGCAAGACGCTACGTATTGATGCCGACAATACATATCTGAGCATCATCCGTTGCCGTGCCGCCTATTATACCGGCACCAAGCCTTCGGCACCTGTGGATGATACCCTGATGGCTGAGACGGCCATAGTCTATAAGATTCCTCCGATTAAGGCATTTGTATACACTCCGAATGGCAATATTATCCGTAAGGGAATGACCGGCATGACTTTTTACGTGAAGATACTGACGAACAAAGAGGAACTGACGGAAGAGCAAATCAACAAGTTCTTCTTCGTGAAGTGGTTTAAGAAGTCATCCGCTGCCGGTGCTACAGCCGTGGAGATCGGACATGGTAGTTCGGTTTTAGTAACAGCCGACAGCTTACGCCTGACCGGTGGCTTGCAAATGTCGGTTTATCCGGAAGTGTATGAGATCGGTCCTTATACGGTACTTACTACCAAGAGTGGTGATCCGATCCGTACAGGTGGCAACGAAGTAATAATAGCAAGAGGCTAACAATTTAATTTATATGCGTATGAGAGAAATGAAGTATTTGAAAGTTTCCGCCGATATCGCCCGTCGTGCCGGTGTGATTGATGTCCGCCACCGGACTGCTGACGGGGAGTTCATCATAAACGAAAGTGACCTTCGCATGGTCAGGTTCGAACCTGAGGAATATGTGAAAGGTATTGCCGGACAGGTTCTCACCGAACAGGAAGCTGCCAGGCTGATCGAAGCGGGTGGAAATCAAATTGGAGAGGAGGTCTTAAATGAAGAAAGTAATGAATTACCTGCTGAGGGTTCTTTGCCGGTTCCGGACAATACTGAGGAACCTGTGGCAGAAGACAGCCCAATTAACGGAGAGGAGGCACAAGATGAGTGATGTTGCAGGCTCTTTTTACGTCGGGATGATAATTGACGGTGATAGTGCACAGGGAAATATCCGGTCTACTAAACCGCTTGTACAGATGTACCAGAAGGATACGGGCAAATGTGTACCGGACTGGAGTGTAGCGGCCAACCAGCCCGTCATCTATCCGGTCATTCGCTCAGGCAATGAGAATGTAATCAAACCTATCGTCTCCGGAACGGAAAAGTGGCATTATAACAATACGCCTATAACGTTCAACGCTTCCGGATTGGCTACCGCTCCGGCTGCGGTAGCCGGTAAGATGCAGACCACTACTTACAATAATGGTGCTGTGAATGTACCGGCATTGAAAATAGTGGGCAATTTGGCCAGTGCTTCCAACATGGACGCGGACACTATCCGTATGGACGGAGAAATCGAAGCTTCCGGGCATAATCTTGGCTATACATCTGAGATACCGCTTGCTATCTCAGAGTTTAGTAACTCTGCCTATTACGGTTTCTTGTATCCTTCCGATGGTGGTATTATCGATGGTGATACTGCTACCGTTAAAGTGACTCAGGAGCTTTACAAGGGTGGTTCTCTGGTACCCCAAAGCAACTACTCACTGAAATGGTATAAGATGCCGTCAACTACAGCATGGTCAACAGCTAACAGCGTTTCATTGGTAGCGGATGATGTCGATTCCAAGTTGAGTGTAAGGGCTGAATTTATCATCGGTGGTGAGGTGGTTGCTACTGCCATTTGCGAAGTGAGTGATGAGACTGATCCGTTATTCCTGGCTATAAACTACAGTGGTCCGACGATGCTTACCAGTAGCGGTGCTACCAGTGAGGTTACGGCTACTTACAAAATAAAGCGGGTAGGAACGGGTGAAGAAGTGAGCGGGTTTACGTTCAAGACTTCTTTCACGAAGGCTGACGGTACGGCCTTTACACCTGCCAATGCGCCTACTACCACCGGTTGTAAGCTAACATATGCAGACGTAAAGAGTGCAGGCGGTAACATTACCGGCTATATACAAGGAACTAAATCTTGAGTAGTTATGGCTAAGAAACAGATAGTAGCATCAACTTTTAACGTTACGGCGGCTCCTGAAGATGGTGCGAAAGGGAGTCGGGGCCAGCTGCCTTATCCGGCAGGCGAATACAACCTGGATACGGATTATATCTGTACGGATATGGTTGCTCCGTATGTACTCTATGAGGGCATCTATTATGTGATGAATCAGATTACCACCTGGGTAGGTCACGGCGTTCCATCAAATATTAATAACCCTCAAAAGGATTATGCTGTAAACGGCAAGAAGGCTACCTGGATACCTTTTGAGAATTACAAGGCTATCTATGTAGAGATATTGATGGCTAACTTCGCAAAATTGGCGAGTGCTGTCTTCTCAGGAGATTATATGTTTTCCCAGCAAGGAGTTGATGCTGAAGGAAACCCCACGTCTTCCTATGAAAAATTTGGTACGGAAGAGTTTACTCCTAACCTGCTTTTTGATTTTCTCAGAGGCCTGCTCAAAGGACGGAATATAGAAGTGGACGGCGGGGTGTTTAAAAACATTCGTTCCCCAAACAATAGTTTCATAATAAAAGAGAACGGTGATATTGAGATTGTTGGTCGTATCGAAACATCATTAAACGGTAAACGTGTTGTTATTGATCCTGAGACAAATTCCATCAAAATGTATAATCAATCCGAACAGGAAGTTATGATTATGTCATTTATGGATTCCGAATGGAGTGGAGAGGTGACAAGCATACCAAGATTGCGCATGCAGAGGATCATGTCTTCTGGTGCCGTAACAGCTTTAGCCGACGTTTCTCCCGGATCAATAGCTCTTAGGTCTAAGGGAATAGATGTCTTTTATGATATGACAATCAGTCCTGTATCTGGAATTACTTTTATAAGAGATGGGGTGGTTACAAAAAGTTATCCCAGTTCTTAATTGGAATAAAATTAAACAAAACGAGATTATAAATTAAATGTTGAATTTGGGCGTTTTTCGCTATAGTTTAAACGTCCGTTAAAACTGAATAGGTATGGGAAAATTAAGCGAAGCCGCTATTGTGAATAGCATTAATAGTGAATATGTGCTACTGACAGATAGTAATGGTCTACCGGTACGGATTAGTAAGAATAACCTTGCTGAAGTCATTCGCGGTGTGATGAACGAAGCTAACATCACAGATAAAGGATTAATGCCTTCTGGAATGATTGGTAGCATTAATAAAGGAGCGAGTACGTTATTGTGTGAAACTCAAAGTATAACTGTTACTGCATCAATGTTGCTATCTATATCCGCCACTACTACAGGACTACCTAATCTCTATTTTATAACAATGGCACGTGCATCAGGTAATACAGGTGATCCAATCATAAAGGTAAAAGTATTAGCCGGTAGCTATAATATGAAAATTATAGGAAAAACAGATGCGGATGGTAAGTGCAAAGTATATGCCGAGCGTAATCAGTTTACCCCTATCCTTGATGTTATTGCGATGAGCACATGTGGCATTACTATGAAGATGGAAACTGCTGATAATTCAGATTTCGAGGGTGGTTTTGAAGCCACGTTAGAGTAATAGTATAGGGGCATAATGCCCCTATATTATTGATTATCCAGCACAAATTATTTTCCAATCTCCCCAACCTTTACTTTCTCGATATATCCTATATGATACCTTTCCGTATGAGTTTTCTCTGCCATAAGCCGTCTGCAATACAAGCAATTCATCTACAACAACAGACACTGAGACAAGGAGAAAGCCATACGAAAATGGAATGTTACTACAGGTATTACCAAACACTATATTTGCGTTGTATTTTATGTCGTTCAAATCTGATGTCGAAACGTACAATGATCTGGGTAAATTGGCTGGATCAATTAATACACTATTACCATTGGGATCAACCCCTCTGACTTTAGTCACTGTATTGACTTCAGATAATTCATTCTCTTTCATACCTATTCAGTTTTAACGGACGTTTGAATCATTGCTTGTCCAGGATAGATTA
>ERZ838577.4197-NODE-4197-length-12414-cov-11.374464_pt1 | contig 12414 bp, 10 predicted proteins | sample MGYA00519682_ERZ838577 | MGnify/ENA primary metagenome ERZ838577 (study PRJEB31850, sample SAMEA3708838) | human gut metagenome | biome: human gut; feature: human-associated habitat; material: faeces | place: China | collected 2014 ...
AGCCAAGCCGTGAGAACACATCCGAGATCACCTGATTGCGCCGCATAGACGGAATATGCCGGATATCCATATCCTGCACCCTGCGGCCATTCATCATGCCGCCCGGTGAAGTGATTTCCAGCCGATCATCGAACACTTCCACATGAATCTCCGAACCAAGAATCTGATAATTCCGATGGATCAGCGCATTGACCAGCACCTCACGAACGGCCTTATACGGGTAATCACTGCGTTCTTCGCGGGTCATACCACGGATGCTCCACGGGTTTTTGCTGTTGTTGCGAACAAAATCTTCCGCATTTTGCAGAAGCGTGATCAGACTTGCACCCTGAAATTCCTTGTCATCCAGAGCATCTTCTTCAATGCTGCCCTTGTAGTTGCCTTTCCAGCGAGTGCAGAAAATACGGGATTGCTTCAGAACGCCCTGATCGCAAAGCAGCAGGCCGCCATTCGTGATTTGTCCATCATCTGTTACCAATCCTGCGGAGGGCAAGTCTTTTTCGAGGTCGAAATCCTCTTTTTTCAGATTCTTAAATGTCGCGGCCAGCAGTGTAAAACTGACATCACCCACTCGATAAGAACTGGGCAGGGCATCAAAGGTCTGGTTCATACCTTGTAGGATCAGCTCGTTCAGTTCCCGTGAAGTGGCTTCTTCGGACTGGTCGCCATGCCGCACATAGGCCGTATGGGAACCGTCAAAGGCATAATAATATGGATACGCCGGACCGTCCTGTACTTCCAAATCAACGCAGGACTTGCCCTCTATTTCGACCTCCCGCACCCGATAGCGTGGTGTAGGGTCAATGCGGACTTTGATAAGTTCCGTCAATCTGCTTACCACAGCCTGCGGATTTTCCAATCCTACGACCTCGCGCGGCTCATTCTTTACGCCAAAAATCAGGTGTCCGCCCTCGGTATTGGCAAATGCCGACACGGATTTCAGCCAACTGCGCGGCTTTTTCTCTTCAAGGCGTTCCTTGTAATCCACATGGGAGGCTTCAATGTAATGGTCGAGGGGAAAAGGCATGGTATCACCTACTCGCTTCTTAATCTTTAGCGTTTGTAAATTCATTATACCTTATTTGAAAGCCAAATTCAAAACTTTTATCGCGTTAACGAACGATTGAATTTTTAACGGGCAGATTGATTTTGTGAACATCTTAGAGTATCATTAGATCAAGCGGGCGAATAAAATCCTATTTAGTCTGAGATTCTTCTTTGGTAGCTGCTTAGTCCTTTATAGACGTGGGGTGAATCTAAAATGTCAATGAAAGTTTCTTTCTTTAGAAAAGAACTTCGTGCCGATTACGAAAAAATACTATCGATCACTAGTTCAATCGTTTCATTTCTTCTGCTCTTCTACGATATACCCTCCGAACTGAAAATCAAATACTTTTTGTCTTTCGTTGGTGTGATGCTAATTGTTTATGTTCTAATGTGGTTTCATGCAAATCATATCCGACATGTCGAATTGTCCGTTAATAACTCCACTATCGAAATTTCAGCAGGCGATGTTTTTCAAAGCGAAGGCTTAAAAATCATTGCATTTAACGAATACTTTGATACCCAAGTAGATGAAAACATTATTTCTTCTCGAACGTTAAACGGACAGTTTATTAAAAAGTATGCCCATGATGTAGAGTCCTTAGATCATCTAATACAAGAGAATCAGCATGCTCAAGAGTGTAAGATTAACGTCAATCAGAATAGGCTGGTAGGAAAGCAAATCCAATATAAACTCGGAACGATTGTTCCGATGGATGACTTTTTTATACTTGCATTCTCAAAATTCGACAATCAAAATAGAGCATATTTGGAAATGAATGACTATACTGCATGCCTTATGAATATGTGGAACGAGTGCGATATTCATTATGGTGGAAGGTCTATTGTTCTTCCACTTTTGGGTTCTGGGATAACAAGATTTCACGGTTATGAAAATATAACCGACCAAGAACTTCTTGAAATTATTCTTTGGACTTTTAAAGTTAGCCGTATTCGTTTTCAATATCCTTCAAAAGCAAAAATTGTTTTAGCACAAAACAGTCTAGATAAAATCGATCTTTATAAAATAAAAAAGCTTTTCAAGAAATAATGAAGTCAGGAGATTAAAAATGGGACACAAGTGCTTTATAAGTTATAAAAAAGAGGATAAAACGTATAAAAATTATCTCGTCGAGTTATTTGCAGGTCAGGATGTTATCGATAAATCCTTGGATCGTATTATTGATAGTGAAGATGGCGACTACATAATGGAAACTATTCGAAACGACTATCTATCCGATTCAACTGTGACAATTTTCTTGATTGGCCAGCATTCTTCTGAAAATGAAGGAAATGATTATTGGGGACGGCCACGTAATTATTTCATTCAGCGAGAACTTCAGGCCTCTCTTTATAATGGAATCGGAAATACTCGTAATGGTGTACTAGGTATTGTATTACCTGAAATGTATGATTCTATTTATAAAGGAAGTTCGCTCTGCAGCACTTGTGGTCAGTACCACGATTGCATTTTGTTAAATGATACAACTGTAATCCGCGAATTTTCTGCCAATTTTTATACCGAACCTCATGCTAGCTGTGCATGGACTTCCGATGAGGAATACTGCGTGATCGTGAAATGGTCCGATTTTATATCCAATCCAACTGCGTATATCGATAAAGCTTATGACAAGCGTTATAGCCCAATTGCATCTAAAATCCGAATTCGTAATCTTCGATAATTAAAAACTTCAGACTTATTGCAACGCCGCTCGTTCAAAAATCCACCATTCATCTTCCAATACATAGCACTGATTGGAACATGAATGGTGTTTTTTACAGTGCAGTTTCTTTCGATTCACATTGACCCTATCCAGCTTGTGGTGTCCGTGCACCCCATCATCTGGGCTCTACAGCAGGCTGATGCTTCAATGTCAACGATAGCTAATCTTGTCACTATCATCTAAAGCTATTGTACAACTTTACTACTTTGTTGCAAAGCATTTTTATCTCTAGCCTTGTTGCCCGCTGAATCAAGTCGTGGTATAGTAATATTGGAGTAGTTTAACCTTAAAGGTCGTTGCGGTATAAAACTTCCGATAATATTGATTATCTGGAAGTTTTCAGGATTCTACAATGCAGGAGGTTGTCTGTATGGCGGTGCTTTCAAAGAGTCAAATGTCCGAAGAAGATATTAAGTTCCATTACATCACACCCGCAATCACGGCAAAATGGGATAGCCAGCACATCACGCTGGAAACAAAAATCACAGATGGCCGTATCAATCTCAAAGGCAATATTGTAGCCCGTGAAAAACCGAAACGTGCAGATTATGTACTTTACCTGAGCGCAAACAATCCGATTGCCATTGTCGAAGCAAAAGACAACAATCATACTGTTTCCCACGGATTGCAGCAGGCCATGACCTATGCGCAGATGTTGGATGTTCCGTTTGCCTTTAGCTCAAATGGGGATGGCTTTGCAGAACATGACTTCTTGACGGGCAAAGAACGTACCTTTGGACTTGACGAATTCCCAACAGAAAAAGAGCTGGTTGAGCGGTACAAAGCAGGTGCAAACGATGGAGCTGGTTTGACGGATGTGCAGGAGAAATTAATTGCACAGCCATATTACAGCAGCCAAAACACTTACCCACCGCGCTATTACCAGCGCATTGCCATCAACCGCACGTTGGACGCGATTGCAAGAGGACAAAATCGGCTTTTACTGGTAATGGCAACTGGTACAGGTAAAACTTATACGGCATTTCAAATTGTATATCGTCTGCTCAAAAGCGGCTTAAAGAAAAAGATTCTCTATCTTGCGGACCGGAACAATCTTGTTGACCAGTCTATCCAACAGGACTTTGCGCCGCTGGAAAAGGTCATTCATAAGGTGAATTTTTCTAAGGACGACCCTCGCACGATTACTTCTTATGAGGTCTATTTTTCTCTCTATCAGCAGCTTGCTGGAAAGAACGAAGAACAAGACGAGAACGCTGAAAATGCACTCGATAAGCTGTCACAGCTCTTTAGCCCGGATTTCTTTGACCTGATTATTGTCGATGAGTGTCACCGTGGATCGGCGAAGAAAGAAAGCAACTGGCGCAAAATTCTGGAATATTTTGCTTCTGCTACGCAAATCGGCATGACTGCTACGCCAAAAGAAACCAAATATGTTTCTAACATCGATTATTTTGGCGAACCAATCTATACTTACAGCCTGAAAGAAGGAATTGAGGATGGTTTCCTTGCACCTTTCAAGGTAATCAATGTCATGACGGACATCGGCGAGGGATGGCGTCCTCGCAAGGGCCAGCGCGATATTTACGGAAACGAAATCGAAGATCGCATTTATACAAATAGCGATTACGACTACAACATTATTATAGAGGATCGTATCAATCAAGTTGCTGCTGAAATCACGCGATACTTGAAAAGCACTGACCGCATGGCTAAGACCATCGTATTTTGCCCAACCGAAGAAGCAGCAGAGCGTATGCGGATGGCGTTGGCAAACCAAAATGCCGACATGATGAAGCAGAATCCCGATTATGTTGTTCGCATTACAGGCAGTGATACTTATGGAAAGAGCAAGCTGGATTATTTTATCTCTGTTCGAGAAAAATACCCGGTCATTGCAACTACTTCCAAGCTGCTCTCCACGGGTTCGGATTGCAAGATGACAAAGCTGATTGTCTTGGATGAAATGATTGGCTCTATGACAGAGTTTAAGCAGATCATTGGCCGTGGAACCCGTCTGCGCGAAAAAGAAGGCAAGACCCATTTTGTTGTGATGGACTTCCGAAATGTGAGTCGCCTTTTTGCCGACCCGGATTGGGACGGCCCGATTGAAATGAACGAAGACTTCGATCCCGAAAAAGAGAACGATAGGCCAGTACCGAAAAAGAGCGCAGGAACATCTGACCCTCCCACGCCGCCAGACCCCAAGAAACCCAAACCAATCGTTGATAAAGACGGCTGTCGGGTGGAGATCATCTACAAAACTGTTTCCATTTATGATGCAGGCGGGAAGCTGCTCCGGCAGGAAAGCATTATTGACTACACAAAAGAGAATATCCGTGGCTCGTACGCTTCGCTGGACAATTTTATTCGTCAGTGGTCTGCTGAGGAAAAGAAAGAAAAAATCCGGGAACTTCTTCTGGAGCATGGCATTGACCTTGAAGTACTAAAGGCCGATCAGAACATGACGGATGTGGATGACTTTGACTTTATCTGCCATGTTGCGTTTGATAAAAAGCCTTTGACGCGCAGAGAACGAGCAGAAAATGTCAAAAAACGCGACTTTCTAGGCAAGTACAGCGGTGCAGCAAGAGATGTTCTGGAAGCACTTCTGGACAAGTATATGAATACTGGCATTTATGAGATTGAGAAGACGGAAATTCTGCGGCTTGACCCGTTCCTGAAAATGGGCAAGCCTCAAAAGATTGCCTCTTACTTTGGCGGGAAAGACGGGTATCTGAAAGCTGTTAAGGAACTGGAACAGGCAATCTATGAAGGAGAAATTGCATAACAATGGGAAATTTATCGAATTTTGTGAAGCGTGTCCGCGATGTTATGCGGAACGATGCAGGCATCAACGGTGATGCACAACGTATTGAGCAAATTGCATGGATGCTTTTTCTAAAAGTGTATGACGCAAAAGAGGACGATTGGGTATGGGATGAAAGTAGTTATCAATCTATTCTTCCAGAGCCTTGCAGATGGCGCAATTGGGCGCATGATGAAAACGGCAAGGGCATGACAGGCGATACCCTGTTGGAATTTGTCAACAATACGTTGTTCCCTACCTTGAAAAAGCTGCCTGTGGATGCTTCTACACCCATCAAGAAAGCAATAGTGCAGACTACTTTTGCAGATGCCAACAACTATATGAAAGATGGTGTTCTGCTCCGTAAAGTCATCAATTATATTGATGATATTGATTTTAGTGAATATAAAGAACGTCATGCTTTCGCTGAAATTTACGAAACAATTCTAAAAGAACTGCAAAGTGCTGGCTCTGCGGGTGAATTTTACACGCCGCGCGCCGTGACTGATTTTATGGCGCAGATGATCAACCCACAAATCGGGGAAAAGATGGCCGATTTTGCCTGTGGCACAGGTGGTTTTATCACCAGTTGGTTGAAAGCTCTGCATAAAAAGGTTAAGACAACAGAGGATGAAGCCCTGTATGCAAACTCCATATACGGCATTGAAAAGAAACAGTTTCCATATATTCTTTGCATCACTAATATGCTGTTGCATGATTTGGATGTGCCGCAGGTGTTCCATGATAACACACTTCTCCGGGATGTTATGGACTATACTGAGGACGATCAGGTAGATGTTATCTTGATGATTATCTTAACCCCCATTCTAATGAGTATCCTAAGTTCAGAGAATGCTCAAAGGTTTAATCAATCGAAGACATATTTCACCTTGGATCTCCTAATTGGTTGGCATAGCACCCTTCTCAGAGTGTCAAGACCGTGAGTGCACTTTAGTCTTGATACTCTGAGAAGGGTGCTATATCCTCCAGCAGGAGATTCAAAAACATCAAGAACGGGTGTTTGACGTATGAAGATAGGTATTACACAGACTTTTCCACAGCGGGTTAAGATAATATATAACCCTCCCTATGGTGGTTCAGAAAAGCCGGAAATTAAGAACCATTTTCCGGCTGACCTAGCCAGTAGCGAAACGGCTGACCTATTCATGTCCGTTATTATGTATCGACTGAAAGAAAATGGCCGTGCAGCTGTCATTCTGCCGGATGGTTTTCTGTTTGGCACAGACAATGCCAAAGTAGCAATCAAAACGAAACTGTTCTCTGAGTTCAATGTCCATACCATCATCCGTATGCCGGGTAGTGTGTTCTCCCCATATACGTCGATTACGACCAACATTTTGTTCTTTGACCATACTGGCCCGACAGAAGAAACCTGGTTTTATCGTCTGGATATGCCGGAAGGCTACAAGCATTTCAGCAAGACCAAGCCCATGAAGCTGGAACACTTTACCCCTGCGGTAGAATGGTGGAGTGACCGCAAAGAAATTCAGCTGGACGGGTTTGACAAGGCCAAAAAGTATACCGTGCAGGAGATCAAAGACCGCAACTACAATATTGATTTATGTGGCTATCCGCATGAGGAAGAGGAAATCTTACCGCCCAAAGAACTGATTCAGCAGTATCAGGAGAAGCGCGCCAGCCTGAACGCAGACATTGACCGAATCCTTGCTCAGATCACGGAGATTCTGGGCATTGACCTTGATGCACAGGACTGAGCCATATAGATAAGGAAGAAAAAATGACAGGACAGCAACTGAAAAATTCCATTCTGCAAATGGCAGTGCAGGGCAAACTTGTTCCGCAAGACCCCAATGACGAGCCTGCTTCTGTGCTGCTGGAACGTATTCGTGCAGAAAAAGAACAGCTTATCAAAGAGGGCAAAATCAAGAAAGAAAAGAATCCATCTGTGATTTTTCGTGGAGCCGATAATTTGCCTTATGAGAAGGTCGGCAAAAATGAGCCTGTCTGCATTGCAGATGAAGTGCCGTTTGACATACCGGAGAGCTGGGAGTGGGTGAGGTTAAAAACTCTTACTTACAATCACGGTCAAAAAAAAAACAACCTCAAAATTTTGTTATATTGATATAGGCTCGATTGACAATAAACATCAGAAGCTAAATGAACAGGAAACTATTGTCGTGCCTGAAAAAGCTGCATCACGAGCAAGAAAAATTGTGAATGAGGGGGATATTTTATATTCTACAGTTCGTCCCTATCTACATAATATGTGCATTATAAACCGTGAATTTTCAAGAGAGGCAATCGCTAGTACAGGATTTGCTGTTTTAAAGTGTTGTGCAGATTATTCTAATGAGTTTTTGTTTTACTATATGATGTCTCCCGACTTTGATAGTTATGCTAACGATACTGCCAACTCAAAAGGGGTCGCATATCCGGCGATTAACGATGAACGACTGAGTATGGCGTTGGTTCCGATTCCGCCAGTTTCTGAGCAACGCCGAATTTTGAAACAGCTATTAGAAATTCTCCCCACCATTCAGATGTATGACATAACGCATCAGCGTTTAGAAAAACTAAACGATACATTTCCAGCACAACTGAAAAAGTCTATCTTGCAAGATGCTGTTCAAGGAAAGCTCGTTCTCCAAGACCCTGCCGATGAACCAGCTTCCGCACTACTGGAACATATTCGTGCAGAGAAAGAACAACTTATCAAAGAGGGCAAAATCAAACGTGACAAGCACGAATCGGTCATTTTCAGACGGGATAATTCTTATTACGAAATCTCTGGTAAAGAAGAAGTTTGCATTGATGATGAAATCCCATTTGAAATTCCAGATTCATGGGTATGGGTTCGCTTGGGAACGGCATTGAATCAAGCGTCAACAGGACCATTTGGAAGTATGGTTCACAAAGAAGATTATGTTGAATCTGGAATTCCAATAGTCAACCCTGCTAACATTATTCACGGTAATATTTCTTCCGAAAAAATCAAGAAAGTTTCAAATGCGACTGCCAATCGTTTATCGAGCTATAAATTAAAGGCATTTGATATTATTATTGGTAGACGTGGTGAAATGGGAAGAAGTGCAGTTGTAGAGAGCCATCAAGAAGGATGGCTTTGCGGCACAGGCTGCTTCTTTGTCACACCATCGAAATTATTGCTGCCACAGTATCTTGTCTTTTTACTTAACAGCCCATTTGTTAAGGCTGCTTTGACAGAAAATTCTGTTGGAACAACTATGAATAATTTAAATCATAACATCCTACAGAGTCTACTAATCCCCGTTCCACCCATAAATGAACAGAAGAAAATAATGACGAATTATCAGAAAAGCACAGCCATTCTTGATGGGTGAGTTCTTATTATGAGAAGGTCGATGGAATTGAACGCTGTATCGATGATGAGTTGCCATTTGAGATTCCCGAAAGTTGGGAATGGTGTCGTTTGAAATCTTTGACAGAGAACATTACCAGCGGTTCACGCGATTGGGCAAAATATTACTCGACTACAGGTGCAGCATTTCTTCGCATGGGAAATCTGTCAAAAAATTCTTTTGACCTGCGGCTAGAGCATATCCAGCGTGTTTCCATCCCCTCAAAGGCCGAGGGAACACGAACTTCATTACAAAGTGGCGATTTACTGTTCTCTATAACAGGCGATGTCGGAATGCTTGGTCTGATACCAGATGGATTTGAGAAAGCCTACATCAACCAGCACACTGCGATGATACGTTTTCTTCCAGAAATGCGAAATAAATATATTCCATATTTGCTTCTGACTGACTACGCCCAAAAATTTTATAACGTAAATCAGCATGGCATAAAAAATAGCTTTCGACTTGATTCCATAGGTGAATTATTGGTTTCTATTCCACCGGAAAAGGAACTGTTCCGCATCCTTCAAAGAATCTCTCTAGTCCTTTCAAAAATAGCGGTTCTATAGCTCTTTTTGTATACTCATGGTGAAAGGAGGTCTTTCACTATGATTGAAGAATTTGAAAGACACTTGAGAGGAACAAATCTCTCAGAAAACACTGTAACATCCTATTTGTTTGCTGTGCGGCAGTTTGGGGAACGGCATGATGCCGTCACCAAACGCAATTTAAAAGAGCACAAAGCCTGGTTAATTGAGCAGTACAAGCCCAAGACGGTCAATTTACGAATCCGCGCTATCAACTGCTACCTCGAAAGTATTGGAAAGGATTCATGGAAATTGTCATCCGTCAAGGTGCCGCAGAAAGCCTTCCTCGAAAATGTCATTAGCGAAGCAGACTACATCTACTTCAAAAACTGCCTGAAGCGCGATGACAATATGCTTTGGTATTTTGTCATCCGCTTTTTGGCTGCTACGGGTGCGCGCGTCAGCGAGCTGGTGCAAATCAAAGCTGAACACATTAAGCTTGGACACCTCGACCTTTATTCTAAAGGTGGAAAGCTGCGCCGCATCTACATTCCTAAATCATTGCAGGATGAAGCCATTGTCTGGTTGGAAGAAAAACAACAAGACAGCGGCTTTATCTTTTTGAATCGTTTCGACGAACGAATCACCACAAGAGGTATTTCTGGACAGCTGAAAAAGCTGGCGATAAAGTATGGCATTGATCCTGCAGTGGTTTATCCCCACTCTTTTCGGCATCGGTTTGCAAAAAGCTTTTTGAATCGGTGCAGCGACATTGCATTTCTTGCAGACTTGATGGGTCATGAAAGCATTGAAACGACGCGAATTTATTTGCGTAAAACTGCAACCGAACAGAGAACCTTGGTAGATAATATCGTAGACTGGTAAAAAAGAGCGTCTGTTCTCAAAAATGAGTTCAGACGCTCTTTCTTATCAAATAGATTTTAGCACATTAGCTAGACTTGCTTGTATCCTTTTTTGTTCTGCCAATGGTGGAATACATATCAACGTATTTGCAATATCGCGCATTACCCAATTTTTATTTCCAACACCTTTTGTGTTTTCTCTACATTGAGTTTGCACAAGCGGTGACTTTAAAAGGTAAATTAAGAAAAATTTGTCTAGCAGTTCTGTTGAAAATCGAAGCTGCGCCACACTCACAAAAATGCTAAAAGGTCTATCGGTATCAACCAATACTGGGATTCCAGTTGTTCCCACTTTAGTAAGTAGAATATCATCTCGATGTGGATCGCAACGAGATGCGAGAAGTTCATGTTCTTCTTCTGAAATGAATTTTGTGCTTTCAAAAGAAATTTTTCCAGAACTTATATCTTTTACAGATATGAATGGAATGCCACTAGCGGCATATTTGGGTGTTGAATGCGTACCATCTGTTAGCTTTTGCAGAATTGTGCCGAGTCTGCACCACTCCCAATTTTTTGGAATCTTAAACGGTATTTCATCATCGATGCAGCGTTCAATTCCATCGACCTTCTCATAATAAGAATTATCCCGTCTGAAAATGAACGATTCATGCTTGTCACGTTTGATTTTGCCAGATTTGATAAGTTTCTCTTTTTCTGCACGGATGTGCTCCAAAAGAATAGCGGCAGGCTCATCGGCAGGATTTTGGGAAACGAGCTTTCCTTGTACGGCATATTGGAGAATAGACCTTTTCAGTTGAGCCGGGAAGTTTTTCTGTTGATTCACAATTGAATCATAGGCATTTTCGTAGGAAATCAGCAATGGTTCGAGCAGATGTAATCTTTGAACAATTCGTTCTTGTTCCGAAACAGGCGGAACTGGAATCAAATATTTTGAGATGAAATCTTTTCCTATACGCTGCTGCCCTGCTGTTCCCGAAAAATTTTTTACGCCATTCTGAATGAAAGCCTGTGTTTTACAGATAAGTAAAAAATAAGGCATGAACAACTCTTTGGTATTATCCCGCAATACATGAAGTTCTGTGGTTCCTGCACCAAATCCATTGGGCAGTCCAGTCACAACCGCAGACTTTCGATTTTGGAAACAAGGTGTGATTTTAGCTATAACAATATCATTGTTTGCAAAGTGAGTGAATCCATTTTTTATATCTTTCCACTTTTTCGGCTCATAACTGTGACGACTGCAAAATCCATCGGACAGTAGAGCCATCGGCACAAATCCGGTTTCGAGTTCATCGGGTAAGTTGTTTCTGGGGTTAATCTGAAATACGTTGCCTATTCTCGTCCACTCCCAGCTCTCCGGTATGTCAAACGGCACTTCATCTGCAATGCAGACAGGCTCATTTTTGCCGACCTTCTCATAAGGCAAATTATCGGAAAAGCCCAAGACAGTAATCTATGCGTATCGCGCTATCGACACAAAACGGTAAAGTGGATTTTATCTGCTTTGCCGTTTTCCTTTTGCTCCAAATTTGTGAAATTTCCAAAACTGTATTCCAAAACAGCTCTGCGGATTCCTATTAGTGTAGGGGCTTTCAAAATCTTTTGTAAAACAGCTTTTCTCTGGTTCTATAAGTGGAAATCGAACAAAATCTATATTCTAAAATTAGGCAGTTCAACAAAATTTGAAAATCTGGTTGCCAAACACCCATTTTAGATTGTTATAGGTAGAGGGGAACGTTGGAAAAATGAAATTTCTTTGAACTTTCAAAAGGCCCGGTTTAAAAACACCCCTTTAAGTTTGTATAGGGTGTAGGGACTACTTTCAGAAACGAACCCCTTTGCATTTTGGAAAGTCCACAACTTCTTACAAAAACCACACTGTACCTTGACAACAACATGATCGGCTGCAAGTTAATATGCTTTTTCGGAGAAGTGCCGCCACGACAAGAGCGCACCAAGAAGAAGCCATACGCCAGATGAAATCGGGCAGGAACAGCTTGCGGGCAGACCGACACCGAAGAAGAACCGGGCAAGCTGGCAGAGAGGACTTCGCAAAGTCTTGTCTGTCAGGTTGTTCGGCGCAAGAGTGCAGAGAGCGCAGCTCTTTGC
>ERZ838577.4200-NODE-4200-length-12396-cov-95.041488_pt1 | contig 12396 bp, 10 predicted proteins | sample MGYA00519682_ERZ838577 | MGnify/ENA primary metagenome ERZ838577 (study PRJEB31850, sample SAMEA3708838) | human gut metagenome | biome: human gut; feature: human-associated habitat; material: faeces | place: China | collected 2014 ...
AGGATGTCTCACGGATTATGCCTCTTACTGATGAAAATAAAGAGAAAAATGCTGAAAATTTGAAAAAAGCGAGGAAGAACGATGAAAAAACAGAGCACTGGTGAATAAAAATACATTTTATATACAAAAGAGACATTTACGATCACCGAACAACCATAAACAGTTTTGATTCCTGATCTATGTATCAATAATATCCTGATAAGTTGATTTTTTCTTCCTAATCACCTGAGCTTTCCTTGAAAAAGAGCATCACACGATTAAAATAACGTTTCCAGTATATTTATACCTCAAAAACGTCAAAAATTAAAATGTTTCACGTGAAACATTTTATAAAAACTGTGTGAAACAGAAAAAATGTTCTGACATTGCAGAATTACTTGGAAACCATCAAAAAATGCAAAATCATCGCTGAAAAAATTCCAAAAAACCTTTAAACAGCGTAAAAACCGAGAAAAATTATTGTAAAACAGTGCTTTTCAAAATGTTTCACGTGAAACATCGCCAAAAATCTCCAATTTTCTTATGCTTCAAACCGCCTAATCATGCAAAAATGCAGAAAATGTTTCACGTGAAACATTTCCAGTAGTAAAATCCGGCGTAGTATGATAAAATATCTTTGTCCCAAATTGGGGCAATTTTGAGATAGAATCTGAAGAATTCCTCAGATAGACTGGCATAGAAAAGGAGATTTTTCCTATCTATATGCCAAAACACCTGCCGCATGAATCATTTTTTTGAAAGAAGTGCCGGCAGGTCATTTCCTGTAAAAAGGAAAAACTGCAAATGGAAAACAAAAAGATGAAAGGAGGCAATACATATTTTGGGAAGAACAATTGCAATTGCAAACCAGAAAGGCGGCGTAGGCAAATCTACCACCGCAATTAACCTTTCTTCCTGTTTAGGAGAAATGGGACAAAAAGTTCTGACCATTGATATGGACCCGCAGGGAAATACCACCAGCGGAATGGGAGTAGAGAAAAATGAAGTGGAAAATACCATCTATGAGCTGCTTCTTGGAGAGTCAAAACTGGAGGACTGCATCATTCCTCTGAATTTTGACAATCTTTCCCTTATCCCTTCCAATGTCAATCTGGCCGGAGCGGAGATCGAGCTGATCGGGGTGGAAGACAAAGAATTCATCCTGAAAAACGCAATTGATCAGGTTCGCGATCAGTACGACTTCATTATTATTGACTGTCCGCCATCCTTAAATATGCTGACAATCAACGCGATGACCACCGCGGACACCGTTCTGGTGCCGATTCAGTGTGAATATTACGCACTGGAGGGCTTATCCCAGCTTATGCACACGATTGAGCTGGTGCAGGAGCGTCTGAATCCGGAACTGGAGATGGAAGGCGTTGTCTTTACCATGTACGATGCGAGAACGAATCTTTCTCTGCAGGTAGTAGAAAACGTAAAAGACAGCCTGGATCAGAATATCTACAAAACCATTATTCCGAGAAATGTCCGCCTTGCGGAGGCACCGAGCTACGGTATGCCGATCAACTATTACGACAAGCGGTCCACCGGTGCAGAGAGCTACCGTCTCCTGGCAGACGAAGTGATTCACAGGGGGGATGAAGAGTAATGGCAGCGAGAAGAGGAGGATTAGGCAAGGGCCTGGATTCCCTGATTTCACCGGGACATTCGGCCAAAGCAGAAGCAAAAGAGAAACCGGTAAAACCGGAGGTCAAAGTAGTCGAGAAGGTTGTTGAAAAAGTTGTCGAAAAACCAGTTGAGATGAAACTGAAAATCTCCGAAATTGAACCGAACCGCGAACAGCCGCGAAAATCCTTTGACGAGGACGGCCTGATCGAACTTTCGGAATCCATCAAACAGTTCGGAGTTCTGCAGCCGATTCTGGTGCAGAAAAAAGATGATTATTATGAGATCATCGCAGGGGAACGGAGATGGAGGGCTGCAAAGCTTGCCGGAATCAAAGAAGTACCGGTCATCATCAAAGATTTTACCGAGCAGGAAGTTGTCGAGATTTCCCTGATTGAAAATATTCAGAGAGAATCCCTGAACCCGATTGAGGAGGCACATGCATACAAACGCCTGATGGAAGAGTTCCATCTCCGCCAGGATGAAATCGCAGAGCGCGTTTCCAAGAGCAGAACGGCGGTTACAAACTCGATGCGTCTCCTGAAACTGGACGACAGGGTACAGCAGATGGTTGTCGGTGAAATGCTGACAACCGGTCATGTGCGTACGCTGCTGGCGCTGGAGAATAAAGAGCTCCAGTACAATACGGCAATGAAAATCTTCGATGAAAAGCTCAGTGTCCGTGAGACCGAGCGCCTGGTCAAAGAGATCCTGAATCCGAAGGTGAAGAAAGAAAAGAAAGTCAATCTGGAAGAGGAAGCCATCTACGAAGGTCTGGAAGAGAAAATTAAGAGTATCATTGGTACGAAGGTTTCCATTCACCGCGGGGCAAAGCACAAAGGAAAGATCGAGATCGAGTATTATTCCCAGGAAGAGCTCGAGAGAATCATGGATCTGTTTGAATCAATACAGTAAGAGGTAGAATAATGAGCGATTTATTTAGTAAGGTAGGAATTGACCTTGGCGTTGTTGTACTTCTTCTGATTGTACTGATTATCGTGATGATGATTATGACGGTCAGCATGTCGCTGCGTCTGAGCAGACTGAACCAGAAGTACAGAAGCTTTATGAAGGGAAAAGACGCCCAGTCACTCGAAAAGCTGTTTCATCAGCGGTTCAAGGAAATTGACAAACTGAACAAGCAGAATGAGCTGACGAAAAAGAATCTTGCGGATCTGAAAAAGATCCAGGGCATGACGCTGAACAAATACGGAATCGTAAAATATGATGCGTTTGACGATGTGGGCGGAAAGATGAGTTTTGCGCTGGCAATGCTCGACAAAGAAAACACAGGTTTTATCCTGAATGCAATCCACAGCCGTGACAACTGCTTTTTATATCTGAAAGAGATCGTAAAAGGCGAGTCCTATATCATGCTGAGCGCCGAGGAAATCGACGCGCTGCGCCAGGCAATTACGATGAATTCGATCGATCTGATGTAAAAGCGGACCGCAGAAAAACAGCATGAAAGAACGCTTGAAAAAATGCATATACTGTTATATGATGGTACTGGAACGCGCCAAACCCGCATAAATGCTGGAAAAACGGCAGTGGTTCCGGGCTGGAAAGAACAAAAAGAATCCCGCCAAAATGAGGGGATAAGATCTACTAGGAGGAAATTATGTTAGACATTAAGTTTTTAAGAGAAAACCCGGAAGTTGTAAAACAGAATATCCGAAATAAATTCCAGGATCAGAAACTGGAGCTGGTTGATAAAGTCATCGAGCTGGATAAAGAAAACCGTGACATCAAACAGGAAGTAGAAGCACTTCGTGCAAAAAGAAACAAAATCTCCAAACAGATCGGCGCACTGATGGGCCAGGGCAAGAGAGAAGAGGCTGAGGAAGTAAAGAAACAGGTAGCTGTTGACGGTTCCCGCATCGAGGCTCTTTCTGCAAGAGAAAAAGAAGTAGAAGAAGAAATCAAGAAGATCATGATGGTGATCCCGAACATCATCGATCCTTCCGTACCGATCGGAAAAGATGACAGCGAGAACGTAGAAGCAGAGCGCTTCGGCGAGCCGGTTGTACCGGATTTTGAAATCCCGTATCACACCGACATTATGGAGTCCTTCGACGGAATCGATCTGGACGCAGCAAGAGAAGTTGCAGGAAACGGATTCTATTATCTGATGGGCGACATTGCACGCCTCCACTCTGCCATCCTTTCTTATGCAAGAGATTTCATGATCGACCGAGGATTTACCTACTGCGTACCGCCTTTCATGATCCACGGCAACGTCGTAAACGGTGTTATGAGCTTCGCTGAGATGGAGTCCATGATGTACAAAATCGAGGGCGAGGATCTGTACCTGATCGGAACCAGCGAGCACTCCATGATCGGTAAATTCATCGACAGCATCATCCCGGAGGAGAAACTGCCTCTGACCCTGACCAGCTACTCTCCGTGCTTCCGTAAAGAAAAAGGAGCACACGGCATCGAGGAGCGTGGTGTTTATCGTATCCACCAGTTCGAGAAACAGGAGATGGTTGTTGTCTGCAAACCGGAAGACAGCATGATGTGGTATGACAAACTGTGGAAGAACACCGTAGACCTGTTCCGTTCCATGGATATCCCGGTTCGTACTCTGGAGTGCTGCTCCGGTGACCTGGCTGACCTGAAAGTAAAATCTGTCGATGTTGAGGCATGGTCTCCGCGTCAGAAGAAATACTTCGAGGTAGGAAGCTGCTCCAACCTTGGCGATGCACAGGCAAGACGTCTGAAAATCCGTGTCAACGGCGAGGACGGAAAGAAATACCTGGCACATACCCTGAACAACACCGTAGTTGCTCCGCCGCGTATGCTGATCGCATTCCTGGAGAACAACCTGAATGCAGACGGAACCGTAAGTATTCCGGAAGTTCTTCGTATGTACATGGGCGGAAAAGAGAAACTGGTTCCGAAACACTAATCGCATAAGAAATACAAAGGAATGAGAGGAGGTGTTCTTATGCACGCTTACCTGAAAACCATTGGATTTTCAAAGATCAAGACGACGAAGGAACTCCAGGAGATTCTTCGTGATGTAGTAGAAAACTACGACCGTAAAAAGATTGTGGAAACAGAAGAACACCACCTTTTTGCTGAATTTTCGAAAGAATATGCATATGACTGTGGTATCACGGTCTGTGGGGAAATTGATGAGAACAACCGTTTCCAGATGGAATATTATTATCCCTATTTCGAGGGCGGGCAGATCAGCTCCTACGAGGAGGTATCGGTGGAGCGCCACGTCGATAAGGAATCGTTTGCAGGCGCCTGCGACGATATGCGGCTTGGCATCACGATGATCTTTTATCTGACGCATGTAGCGGAATATCTTGAGATGAAACAGAAAAATGCGCTGCAGCCGCTTCCGCTCCCGCTTTCTGTCTCCGGTCTTGCAGCAGAAGGAACAATTCTGCTTCCGATCCAGAAAGACCCGGAACAGGTCGAGAAAGAGCGCCGCAGCACGCAGCAGAAGAATTCACTGATCTCGGCTGCCAGAAACGGGGATGAGGATGCGATGGAAAGTCTCACCATGGATGATATTGACACATATGCCATGATTTCCCAGCGTCTGACGAAGGAAGATGTCTTTTCTATTGTAGATAGCTTTTTTATGCCGAGCGGTCTCGAATGTGACCAGTACAGCGTGATGGGTGAAATTACGGAGATGAATACAACGAAGAACGCGGTAACGGGCGAGCGGGTGTATGAGCTCGGCCTCGTCTGCAACGATGTGCCGATAGACATCTGTATCAACGAAAAGGATTTATTTGGAGTACCGGAAGTGGGAAGACGTTTCAAAGGCCAGATCTGGCTGCAGGGAATGCTGGAACATCTGTAAGGGAAAAATAAAAAGAGCGAGGACGGAAAAAGAGAAAATTCAGTCCTCGTTCTTTTTTTGCAGATTTTTATAGCGATAAACGGATGTTTACTGGTTCTGCACCAGATTCAGATGCTTACGCACCCGCTCGATCAGCATTTCAAGCGCAACGGTGTTCTGTCCGCCCTCCGGGATGATCACGTCGGCACGGCGCTTGCTCGGCTCTACGAACTGCTCGTGCATCGGTTTTACGGTCGTCAGGTACTGCGTTACAACGCTGTCCAGAGAACGGCCGCGCTCTTTTACATCGCGCAGGATCCGGCGGAGAATCCGCACGTCCGCATCGGTATCGACAAAGACTTTGATGTCCATCAGATCGCAGAGATCCTTCTCAACGAAGAGGAGAATGCCCTTGAGCACGATAACCGGGGCAGGATGGACCAGAATCGTTTTATCCGAGCGGTTATGCATGGCATAATCGTAAACCGGCATCTCGATGGATTTTCCGGCTTTCAGTTCGAGAATGTGCTGGCATAACAGGTCGGTATCAAAGGCATCGGGATGATCGTAATTTAATTTGGCACGCTCCTCAAAAGGAATATCGTCATGGCGTTTGTAATAGTTGTCATGGCGCAGAATGCTCACTTCATCGCGTCCAAAACTTTCTACCAGCTTATCTGCCAGTGTCGTTTTTCCACTGCCGGTTCCTCCGGCAATTCCTATCAGTATCGTATCCATAAGAAACTCCTTTTTATCCGATGATAGCCAGTGTTGCGCTTGTTCCGAGACGGCTTGCGCCGGCATCTACCATAGCCTGTGCCTCGTCTGCGTTGTGGATTCCGCCGGAAGCTTTTACGCCCATATCCGGGCCTACGGTCTTTCTCATCAGGGCAACATCAGCCGCTTTTGCACCGCCGGTAGAAAATCCGGTGGAGGTTTTTACGAAGTCAGCGCCGGCTTCTTTTGCGAGCTCGCACGCTTTTACTTTCTCTTCATCGGTTAAAAGGCAGGTCTCGATGATGACTTTCAGAACGATGTCCTTGCCGCATACTTCTTTTAAGGTCTGGATATCGGAGCGTACGAAGTCGTATTTGCCGTCTTTGAGGGCTCCGACGTTGATGACCATATCAACCTCCTGTGCACCGTCTTCGATGGCCGCACGGGTCTCAAACGCTTTTACACGGGTATCGGACATGCCCAGAGGGAAGCCGACAACGGTGCAGACTTTGACGTCAGATCCTTTGAGCTTTTCAGCAACGAATTTGGTGTAGTACTGGTTGACGCAGACAGAAGCAAAATCATGTGCAAGTGCCTCGTCGCAGATCTTTGCAACCTGTGCTTCGGTTGCGTCTGCTTTTAAAATAGTGTGGTCAAATAATTTGGTGTTCAGCATAATTTTTTCCTTTCTTTGATGAAAAATAAATCAGAATGATAGAGAAAAGGCAGAGCCGAAAAAACACAGTTCGGATTTAACGGCTCTGCCTTTAAAAATTGTAACTATTCAGAGCCACATCTCGATTCCGCTGCGCTACATCTCGATGTGGCTGCTCGCCATATGAAATTCCAGAAAAAACCGCTCATTCATGCAAGCATGATTCGCAATTTTTTCTTCCATTTCACATGGCTCTGAATAGTTACATATTATCTTGCGCCCTTATCGTACGGAATACCTTCGGCTTTCGGAGCCTGGGAATTCTTGGATGTGAAGGCGAGAATAATCATGGATGCGATAAACGGCATCATGTTGTAAATGTTCTTGGACAGTCCCAGATGGGAGAGGACGGTGGAGTCCGCAATGTTTGCCAGGGAACGGAATACCGCAAAGAATACGGCTGCTCCGGCAATGTGGAACGGTTTCCACTGACCGAAGATCATAACAGCGAGGGCAAGGAATCCGGCACCGGCTACGCCGACTTCGAAGTTCCAGGTGGTAACGGACGGAACGATGTAGGCAAATCCGCCGATACCGCCGAGTGCACCGGAGATGATAACACCGGTGTATCTCCACTGGTATACGTTGATACCAACAGAGTCGGCTGCCTGTGGATGCTCACCGCAGGCACGCAGGCGCAGTCCCCATTTCGTTTTGAAGAGGAACACGTAGCTGCAGATCAGAAGGATGATGCCGATGAACAGGAAGATGTTCACGGTAAATGGTCCGATCTTGTAAATGAAAGCGGCGTTGGTGTAGTTCAGCTTTGCGGAAGCTGCACCGTTTCCGGCATCCGAGCCGTTGTTGAATGCTTTTACCAGGACGATGGCAATGGCAGTAGCCAGCATGTTCAGCGCGGTTCCGCCGATCGTCTGGTCTGCTTTCAGTGTGATGGCGGAGAAGCCAAGCAGCAGAGAGTAGATCATACCGGATACGGCGCTCGCCAGAATGGAAAGTGCCACAAGTGCAGGAGCCGGGAGGTCCGGGAACAGAACCAGGACGAAGACACCGGCAAGGCCGCCGATCGCCATGATTCCTTCCAGCGCGATGTTGATGACACCGCTTCGCTCGGAGAACATACCGCCCATCGCAACGAGCATCAGAACAACGGCGTACAGTAAGGTAAATTTAATTAAAAGGAACATTATTTCTTCTCCTCCTTTCCGTTGTCTGCATTGGCATTTGCTTTCTGCTCTTTTTTGCTCTTGAACAGGTTTGCAACGATGCCCTTGAACAGGGTAACGAATGCGCAAAGGTAAATGATAACGGCAACGATCAGGTCCGCGATCTCCGGCTGATAATATTTCGTAGGCAGGTAAGCACCGCCGACCGAAATATGAGCAACGAAGAGAGCAGCGAAGATAACGCCGATCGGGTTGCTAAGTGCAAGAAGCGCAACCGGGATACCATTAAATCCGATGGCCGGGAGTGCTGTCGATACCTGCGGGTTCCACTCGGATGCACCGGAGAGGAAGTAGAGGCCTGCACCGATTCCGGCAAGCGCACCTGCGATGGTCATGGAGAGAACAACGTTTCTCTTCTCGTTGATGCCGGCGTATTTGGCAGCATCCTTATTGAATCCGCAGGCTTTCAGCTCATAGCCGAAGGTTGTTTTGTTCAGAACGATGTAGATGATGACCGCAATGGCAATCGCAATGAAAATCGCAATCGTTGTGGAACTGGTACGGAAAATGGAGTTCATGCCGCAGTCCGGAATCAGGGATTTCGGAGAAGCGGAGCTTAATTTGTAAGTACGTGTGGTCTTCTGATCATACATGTCCGGGATGGTGTTGTACATCAGCTCATTGACAAGATAAAGACCAATCCAGTTGAACATGATGGAAGTAATAACTTCATTTACGTTGAAGTATGCTTTGAAGATACCAGGAACTGCTCCCCAGATGGCTCCGCAGACCATAGCAGCCAGAAGGCATACATACCATGGCATGTGGAGGATGATGGCAAAATACAGGGCGCCGAAGACACCGACGGTGTACTGTCCGGCAGCACCGATGTTGAACAGACCTGTTTTAAAAGCAAATGCAACCGAAAGTCCGGTCATAATCAGGGGAGCGGACTGAGCGATTTCACTTCCGATTCCCTTCGGCTTTAAGTAAAAGCCGCCTTTGATGATTCGTGTAAATCCATCCACTGCGTTCTCCGCGTTGATGCAGTATAAAATGATAAATCCCACAAGAAGACCGATCACAATACATACAAGAGAAGCGACAATGGACAGAAGAGCGTTTTTCGTTTTTTCGTTCATGCTTTTCTTACCTCTCTTTTATACTTCTTCGGGAACCGGATCCCGTTTTGCACCTGCCATGTAGAGACCGAGTTCTTCGACAGAAACGGTTTTCGGATCCAGCTGGCCGACCAGCTCTCCTTCGTACATAACAAGAATACGGTCGGAAACATCCATAACCTCATCCAGTTCCAGAGAAACCAGAAGAACGGCTTTTCCCTTGTCGCGCTGTGCAACGAGCTGGCTGTGAATGTATTCGATGGCTCCGACATCAAGACCACGGGTAGGCTGTACCGCAACGAGAAGATCAGGATCTTTGTCGATCTCACGCGCGATGATCGCTTTCTGCTGGTTTCCGCCGGACATGCTGCGGGTGATGGTCACAGGACCCTGGCCGCTGCGGACATCGTACTGCTCGATCAGGCGCTCGGCATATTCGCGCACGGCTTTTGATTTGATAAAGCCGAAGGATTCAAATTCCGGCTGCCAGTAACGCTGCAGCACCATGTTCTGCTCGATGGAGTAATCCAGCACGAGGCCGTGTTTATGGCGGTCCTCCGGGATGTGGCTCATGCCCATCTTGGAGCGGTCGCGGATGGAAGCTTTCGTGATGTCCTGTCCGTTGAACAGAATTTTACCGCCGGATACTTTTTCCAGTCCCGTGAGGCCCTGAACGAACTCGGACTGGCCGTTTCCATCGATACCTGCGATGCAGACAATCTCGCCTTTTCTTACATTAAAGGAAACATCTTTGACGGCGTTGTTTCCGTGCACCTTGCTCGGTACGGTCATGTGCTCTACTTTCAGAACGGTGTCGCCCGGTTTTGATGGCTTTTTGTTGACGGAGAAGCTGACGTTTCTTCCGACCATCATGCGGGAGAGCTCTTCTTTGGAAGTTTCGCTGATGTTGACGGTTCCGATGTATTTTCCTTTGCGGAGAATCGTACAGCGGTCGGCAACTTCCATGATCTCGTTGAGTTTATGGGTGATGAAGAGGATGGATTTTCCTTCTTTTGCGAGGTTCTTCATGATCTTCATCAGCTCATCGATTTCCTGCGGCGTCAGAACCGCGGTCGGCTCGTCGAAGATCAGGACTTCGTTGTCACGGTAGAGCATTTTCAGAATTTCGGTACGCTGCTGCATACCGACGGTGATATCCGAGATCAGAGCGTCCGGATCGACCATCAGACCGTATTTCTCGCTCAGTTCCATGACTTTTGCACGGGCATTCTTTTTCTCGAGGAAAAGGCCTTTGGTCGGCTCTACGCCGAGGATGATGTTGTCGAGAACCGAGAAACATTCGACCAGCTTAAAGTGCTGGTGAACCATACCGATGTTGAGATCATTGGCGTCGTTCGGCGTGTTGATATGGACTTCCTGCCCATTCTTCTTGATGATTCCGGAGGTAGGCTGATACAGACCAAAAAGAATACTCATCAGGGTCGATTTTCCTGCACCGTTTTCTCCAAGCAGAGCATGGATTTCTCCTTTTTTGAGCTGTAATGTAATGTTGTCGTTCGCCTTGATACCCGGGAATTCTTTGGTGATGTTCAACATCTCAATAATGTACTCATTTTCCATATACATATTCCCTTTCAAGCGTGGTTTTGCAGGACTGCCGAAGCTATGGAAAATAAGGCAGAACTGCGGGCTTTCATTATGTCTAGTATAGCATTTTGCGTGGCAGAAAAAAAGGGGAAGAGAAATAATATTCTCTTCCCCAAAAGGCATATTGTTACAGAAACAGTATGCACATTAGCTGATGTAATCAACGGTTACGTGAGAACCTACTTCCGGCTGATTTTCTGTATCGCTGGAGATTTCGATGGAACCATCGCGGATACCAGCCAGTACAGTTTCATACTGATCCTGTGTGAAGGTTGTGAATCCCCAGGATTCGGAATCGGTAGGAAGGCCGATGTAATCTCCGTCTTTCAGTCCAAGCTGCTGAGCAGTTCCGCCAAGTTCAGAGAAGTTTCCGCTGAAGTAGGAATCCAGAGCGTTGTTGATGGCGCTTGGAAGACCTTTCATAGCGGAAGTCAGGCAGCGCTCGCCGATTTTGGAACGCTGGTCAACGTCTACACCAATAACTTTTCCGTCGTGTGTCTCAGCTGCATCCAGAGCAGATGTCCAGATACCGCCGCCGCAGGCGAATACAACCTGTGTTCCGTCTGCATACCAGCCCTCCATACGGGCGGTGATGGAGTCATCGCCGTAGAACTGGCCGCCATAGTAATATTTTACGTTTACATCTACGCCGTCTTCTTCAGCAGCAGCGTTGATACCCTGTACATAACCGTAACCGAAACGGATAACGGCCGGAACAGCGATACCGCCGAGGAAACCAAGACTTGTGTAGCCGTCTTTTACTGCAGCGTATCCAGCCAGGTAGCCGGCCTGCTCTTCTTCGAAGGAGCAGATGTACACGTTCTTTCCGAGATCAACAGCTTTGCCGTTTTTTACAATATCACCTTCGGTAACATCGACTGCGATGAAGGTTACATCCGGATAGGTGTCCTGCTCTTCAGCGATGGCAGGTCCGAACAGGTAACCTGGCATTACAACAACGGTAGCACCCTCGGAAACAGCAAGATCGATGGAGTTGATACGCTCTTCATCGGTATCCTCTGCCGGTTTGTAGTACTCGTACTCTACGCCGTTTGCATCGCCGTAGGCGCATACCGTTTCCCAGGTGATCTGGTTGAAGGATTCGTCGGTGATATCTCCGGAGTCTGTGATCATGGCAATTTTCTCACCTGCGGCGTCTTTTTTTTCTCCATCTGTGGAAGCAGAAGCGGAAGTTGCGCTGGTGGAATCGGCGCCTGTGGATGCGTCGGAGGAAGAGGAGCCGTTGGAGGAACCGCATCCTGCGAGTGCAGCAGTTGTCATGGCGGCTGCAAGCAGTAAGCTAACTACCTTCTTTTTCATAATAGTATTCTCCTTTCAAGAGGTACAGCGTTTTTGCGTGTATGGCTACATTATAATATAAAAGAAAAAAGTATGTCAAGCAAAGGAAAAACTGCGTGAAATCCACTAATTATCTGCATGCGAGCCGGAAATTCTTCGGATAATGGCGTTGGATCTTGCATAAATTTCTTCCGGGTCAAAGCCGATATGGAATTCGCCGTTTTCGTAGAGGATTTGACCGTTTACCATGGTAAGCTTTACGTTCTGTTTGCTGCCGCTGTAAACGAGGTTTTTGATCAGATTATTCTCCGGCTGCATGTTCGGCTGATGGAGGTCAATCATGACGAGATCGGCCTTTTTGCCGGCAGCGAGACGGTCGCAGTCAGTAAGCTGCAT
>ERZ838577.4220-NODE-4220-length-12344-cov-3.464969_pt1 | contig 12344 bp, 7 predicted proteins | sample MGYA00519682_ERZ838577 | MGnify/ENA primary metagenome ERZ838577 (study PRJEB31850, sample SAMEA3708838) | human gut metagenome | biome: human gut; feature: human-associated habitat; material: faeces | place: China | collected 2014 ...
GCGCGACGACGCGCGCGGGCCAGCTGTCCGCGCCGCTGCGTGACCGCTTCGGCGTTGTGCTGAAGCTCGAGCTGTACGATCCGGAGGATCTGAAAAAGATAGTCACTCGAAATGCCGGAATACTCGGCATACTCATCAACGAGCAGGGCGCTATGCAGATAGCCTCGCGCTCGCGCGGAACGCCGCGTATAGCCAATCGTCTGCTGCGCCGCGTGCGCGACTTTGCCCAGGTCTCGGGCAGCGGGATTATCGACGGCGAGACCGCAAATTATGCACTCGGAATGCTCGAGGTGGACGACCGCGGGCTTGACAATGTAGACCGACGCATGCTCGAGGCGATCGTCCGCATCTACGACGGGGGCCCGGTCGGGCTTGACACGCTCGCCGCTTCCATAGGCGAGGAGGCTGTGACCATCGAGGATGTGTACGAGCCGTATCTAATGCAGATAGGCTTTCTCACACGTACACCGCGCGGACGCTGCGTCACCGCGCTTGCGTGTGAGCATCTCGGACTGCGCTGTCCGGGCATAACCGAGCCTGCGGGACATGGAATGCAGAGCGGCGTGCCCGAACAGACCTCGATGTTCGACGGCGAAGAATAAAAAGAATAAGTAATAGATAAGCAAGGCACCGCGCAAAACGCGGCGACGGGAGATAACGCAATGTGGACAGCAGACGGATGGAAGGACTATGAACTGATAGACACCTCGGACGGCGAGCGGCTCGAGCGGTGGGGAAGCTATACCCTCATCCGACCCGACCCGCAGGTGGTATGGCACGGAAGACGCGCAAGCGATGCGTGGCGGCATGCCGACGGCACATACCATCGTTCCTCATCGGGCGGCGGCAGCTGGAACAACGGTCGGCGGCTTAAGAGTGAGTGGAACATCGGCTACGACCTCGGCATCGGCGAGCACCTGACCTTTATCGTCCGCCCGACCGGCTTCAAGCATACCGGTCTTTTCCCCGAGCAGGCGGCAAACTGGGAGTGGTTCACATCGCTGATAAAATCGCGCATTGCCTCAGACAGACCGGTGCGAGTGCTGAATCTGTTTGCATATACCGGCGGCGCTACTGTCGCGGCAGCGGCAGCGGGCGCATCGGTGTGTCATGTAGACGCGGCAAAGGGAATGGTCGCGCAGGCAAAGGAGAACGCGCGGCTGAGCGGTCTCGGCGAGGCGCCGATACGCTACATTGTCGACGACTGCAAGAAGTTCGTCGAGCGCGAGCTGCGCCGCGGCAAGGTCTACGACGCGGTTATAATGGATCCCCCATCCTACGGGCGCGGGCCGTCCGGTGAGATATGGAAGCTCGAGGACAGCATCGACGACCTGATACTGCTCGCATCGCGCGTCCTTTCGGACGACCCGCTTTTCTTCCTCGTCAACTCGTACACAACGGGTCTTTCACCGTCGGTGGTCAGCTACATAATGGGCACGATACCGGCATTTGACGGCGGAGTGCTTGAAGCTCAGGAGCTCGGGCTTCCGGTGACCGAAACGGGAATGTCTATACCCTGCGGCTCGTCCGCGCGGTGGTCGGCTGAATTATGACCTCAGTGCTTATCGGGGGAACGGCAGCCGGATAAATAAAAAGCATAGAGCACGGCAGACACAGAAGCAGATACAGAAGGAGAGAGCATGGCAGAGGCGTTTATACACGTCGAGGATCTCCGATTCTCATATGAGGACGGAGAGAGCGGCGAGAGAACAGAGGTATTGCACGGGATCGACCTCGATATTGAGGAGGGGTCCTTTGTCGCGGTGCTCGGGCATAACGGCTCGGGCAAATCGACGCTTGCCAAGCTGCTCAATATGATCCTGTTGCCCGACAGCGGCAGGATAGTGATAGACGGGCGGTGGATAACCCCCGACATGGACGACGACGAGGTAGCGGCTGTTCGCCGCGATATCGGAATGGTGTTTCAGAATCCCGACAACCAGATAGTCGCGACTGTTGTCGAGGAGGATGTTGCGTTCGGACCCGAGAATCTCGGTGTTCCTCCGGAGCAGATACGCGCCCGTGTAGACGCTGCGCTCGAGGCTGTGGGAATGACCGAGTTTGCGCGCCATTCGCCGCATCAGCTGTCGGGCGGACAGAAGCAGAGGGTGGCTATCGCCGGCGTTATCGCGATGGAGCCTCGCTGCATCATATTCGACGAATCGACCGCGATGCTCGACCCGCAGGGACGTGCGGAGGTCATGCGGACGATAGGCAGACTCAACCGCGAAAAGGGCATAACCGTGCTGCATATTACGCACAATATGAACGAGGCGATAGAGGCTGACAGAGTTATCGTTATAAATGACGGCAGGATATGCCTCGACGATAAGCCTCGCAGGGTGTTTTCGCATCTCTCGCAGCTCGGCGAGATGGGACTTGACGTTCCGCAGGTCACCGAGCTTGTCGCAGCGCTTTCGGAGAGCGGCTTCCGCGCGCAGGACGGCTCGTTGCTTCCTCAGGACATTATCGGCGAGGAGGAGGGTGCGGAGCTTATTGCCGCCGCTCTCGGCTTCGGAGGTGCGGAATGAATATTCTCGAATATAATAATGTTTCATACGATTACAGCGTCGGAACGCCTTTTGAGAAGCGCGCGCTGAAAAAACTCTCCATATCGTTTGAGCAGGGCGTGATAACCGGACTTATCGGTCACACCGGCTCGGGAAAGTCGACCATAGTTCAGCTCGCCTGCGGGCTGCTCCGCCCGACTGAGGGTCAGGTGCTGCTCGGAGGACGCGACATCTGGGAGGATCCGAAAAAGATAAGAGACGTGCGCTTTCGCGTCGGACTCGTATTTCAGTACCCCGAGTATCAGCTCTTTGAGGAGACGGTATATCGTGATATCGCCTTCGGTCCGAAAAATATGGGACTCGATGAGGCGGAGATAGACCGCAGAGTACGCGATGCCGCGCGGTTTGTCGGCATCGGTGACGATATCCTCGCGCGCAGCCCGTTTGACCTCTCCGGGGGACAGAAGCGCCGCGCGGCGATAGCCGGGGTTATCGCAATGGAGCCCGAGGTGCTTATCCTCGATGAGCCTGCAGCGGGGCTTGACCCGCGCGGCAGAGAGGAGATCCTCGGCGGAATACGCAGATATCAGCGAGAGAGAAGGAATACGGTCATCATCGTAAGCCACAGCATGGAGGACATGGCGCGTTATGCCGACCGCATAACGGTGGTGAGCGAGGGTGCGCTCTTCCGCACAGGAACGCCAGCCGAGATATTCTCGGATGCAGTGTCGCTCTCATCGGTGGGGCTTGACGTTCCGCAGATAACGCACGTTATGCTGCGGCTCGCGGAGCTCGGAGTTCCGGTGCGCGGCGGCATATATACCGTTGCCGATGCACGCGATGAGCTTATGCGGCTGTATTCGGAGCGCACAAAGAAATAATGCGGCTCGACTGCTCCGACTCGGAACGGAATCACGCAGAGTCGGACGCGCCGCCGGAGCGTGCGCCGAATTGCATGCATTCGGTATGATGCGGCGTTCGGCTGCTTCACAGTCGGCGCGCAGCATAACTTTGCCAAGCCGTTGATCCCGCAAAACCAACATTGCTGTTACAGATATTATTTTAAGGACAAAAACTTATGCTGAAGGATATAACGCTCGGACAGTATTTTCCGGGCAGCTCCCCCCTGCACCGCCTTGACCCGCGGACAAAGATAATCCTGACGATAGTATACATCGTCGGAGTATTTCTTGCCGACAGTGTCAGCGCCTTTATCGCGGTCACGGCGTTTACCGCCGCGCTCGTGCTCATCAGCCGCATACCGATGCGGACGGTGATAGTGGGTATGAAGCCGCTGATATTCATCATAGCCTTTACCGTTATAGTAAATGTTTTCTGGGCAAAGGGCGAGCATCTGCTGTTTGAATGGGGTATAATACACATATATGCGGAGGGACTGATGACAGCACTGCTCGTAACGCTGCGTATCGCGGCGCTGCTGACCGGAACGAGCATCATTCTCACATATACCACATCGCCGACGGCGCTTACCGACGGCCTCGAGCGGCTGCTCGCACCGCTGGCAAGGCTGCATGTTCCGGTGCATGATTTTGCGATGATGATGACCATTGCCCTGCGCTTTATCCCGACCCTGATCGAGGAGACGGATAAGATAATGAACGCGCAGCGGGCGCGCGGCGTCGATTTTTCGCACGGTAATCTTATCGAGCGCGCCAAGGCTCTCATCCCGGTGCTGATACCGCTGTTCCTCTCGGCTATACGCCGCGCCTCCGATCTTGCTACGGCAATGGAATGCCGCTGCTACCGAGGCGGAGAGGGCAGAACGAGGATGCAGACTACCCGCATAGGCGCGGGAGATGTCGCGTCTCTGCTGATAATGGCGGCTTTCTGCGCGGCGGTCGTGCTGCTCGGACGCTTTTGCCCCATCTATACATCAACGGTGCTGTGATATAATTGATATTCGAAATTGCCGTTTTCGGCACGGCGCTGCATATCGGCAGGTATGACAGCTCATCTGCGTTGATACCGGAGGAGCGGCTGACTGTGCCGCCGCGCGGCTGAAATGCCGCAAAAAATGCATAAAGCGGAAAGGAGAATGCGGCATGACCGTGCTGCTCGATATATCCTACATAGGCACCGCCTATGCGGGCTGGCAGGTTCAGCCCAATGCACCCACCGTTCAGGCGGCGATGTGCGATGCGGTGGAGCGGCTGCTCGGCGTGCGCTGCCCGGTGACCGGCTGCTCGCGGACCGACAGCGGCGTGCATGCGCACAGCTTCTGCTGCACGGTGTCCGAATTGCCGGAGGGCTTTTCGATACCGACGGACAGGATCCCGCTTGCGCTCTCGTCGGTGCTACCGGAGGATATATCGGTGCGGCGTGCGACGGTCGTGCCGGACGACTTTCATCCCCGGTACGGCTGCCTCGGCAAGGAGTATGTCTATCGGATATATAACAGCCGCGTGCGTGATCCGTTCTCGGTCGGGCGTGCGCTGCACATCCCGCATCCGCTCGATGCGGAGAGAATGAACGAGGCGGCTGCACATCTCGTCGGCGAGCATGATTTTGCCGCATTCGTTGCTGCGGGGTCAAAGGTCGCGGCGGAGGGCGATACGGTGCGCAGGATATACGGCGCGTCGGTCACGCGAGACGGCGACGACATCCGCTTTTGTGTCAGCGGAAACGGCTTTCTGTATAATATGGTGCGCATAATGACCGGAACGCTTATCGCGGTCTCGGATGGGCGGTGCAGTCCGGAGGACATCGACGGCATCATAGCCTCGCGCGACCGACAGAGGGCGGGGATCACCGTCCCGGCGTGCGGACTGTATCTTGAAAGAGTATTCTACCCGGAGTGGGTATGGCAGGATAAATAATTTTCTGATAAATAATTATCTACGGAAAGGAGGCTCGGAGCATGGCAGACAGAAAAAAGCGCCCCGCAGACGGAACACCCGAAAAGAAGAGATTCCGCTTAGGCGGTGCCGGAGCCGAGGGAAAAGGTCAGAGCGCGTCCGCAAACGCGCGCGGCACTGCAAACGATCACGGCTCGTCGGCAGACGGACGCGGCAGAGCTGCCGGCGGTACCGGAGCACCGACCGAAAAAAACGTCAGGCGCGCGGGAGCGGAGGATAAGTCTGCGAGAAAGCCGGGCAAATCCGCCGGCACGGGCAAACGCACGACCGGGTCCGTCGGTGACGCCTCGAAGGACAGGACGGGTGAGAAGAGCAGACCGGACGGCAGACCCGATAAAAACAAGACGGCTGAAAAAAACGGGTCGGCGGGGAAGAGCGCCGCGGCAGATAAAAACGGATCCGCGGGTAACCCGGACGTTAAGGCGGGAGGCTCTAACGCACTGACCGGCACCGAGAGCGCGGAGCGCGAAAAGCAGAGAAGATCGGGCATTATCCGCCGCTCGCTCGTTGCGACCCTTGAGCGCGAGGCGGAGCAGCAGCGCGAGGCAGCGCTTGCCGGACTCAGCCCATACTACATAAAGATCTCGAGCCGCTTCAGGCTCGCCAAGATAATAACTGCGATGACCCTTGCGGTGTTTATCGTCGTAATGCTGTCGGTCTTTCGCAACGATATAACACCTGAGAACATCAGCTATATGATACGTGACCTCGGCGTTACGAACACGGTATACTCGAATACCTCGAGCGTTACCATCACATACGAGTCGGATACCTCGAGTGTTTTCGGACTGTTTCGCGACAGTCTCGCAGTGTCTGACAGCAGCGGCTTTTACCTATACTCGCGCGAGGGCGGTACTATCTTTTCCGAAGCGCACAGCTACGAGGATCCCCGTCTTGCGCTGTCCGGCGCGTACGCCGTTACCTACGATCTCGGCGGAACATCATATTCGGTATATAATTCACTCGGACGAATAAGCGAGGGCACTACCGCTTATCCTATTTATATGGCGGCTGCCTCGGACAGCGGAAGCTATGTTATACTGACCCGCAGCGCAGAGTACCGCACCGTCGCATACATCTATGACGGCAAGGGCAAGAACACCGCGCAGATATTCAAGGACAAATATGCCGTGAGCGCGGACTTCTCGTCCGGCGGAACGCTGCTCTATATCACCTCGATAGACGAGCGCGACGGCAGTCTCTCGGGCGAGATATCGGTCTACGATCCGCGCGAGGGCAGCACTGTTTATACGGTAGATACCGGTACTGCGGTGGTCGCCGATGCCGCCTTTGACGGCAGTACGCTTACCGCCGTTACATCGCGTTCGCTGCTTCGCGTTTCTCCCTCGGGAGGAATGACCGCGGAGTACGGCTACGGCAGCTTTGTCCCGTCTACATGGTGCTTCGGCGACGGCTATTCGGTCATTGCCGTGACGAGTGAAAAGGTCAGCGGTCAGAGCGATATAGTCGTGCTCGGCGATACACTCGGAGAGGAGCAGAGCATCTCCGTGACCGGTGAGGTAAAGCGGATGTGCATCTCGGGCGACTATGTCTATGCGCTGCTGTCCGGCTCGGTGCTGCGGCTCGATGTTCGCAGCGGCGAAACGGCTGAGTACAGCTACACCGGCAGCCCGTGCGATATTCATGTCGGCAACGGAACGCTCTGGCTCTGCTACTATTCTCAGTCGATGGCGCTCAGCGAGCAGGATGTTTTCTCGGGCGGGCGGTAATGCCGCACCGCGGTAATGCCGACGATTCGGGCCATGCCTGACGGAGCTCGGAGCGCATTCACGGTATGTAAAACGGAATTCGGAAAACCTATAACGTATGGACAAAATTCGGAGGAAAAGATCATGGGCATTGTACTTGATATAATCCTTATAATAATCGTAGTCCTGCCGATAGTCATCGGACTTCGGCGCGGCATGGTCGGAACGCTCATGGGCTTCATCTCGGTGGTGCTTGCCCTTATCATAGCCCGTGTCGCGGTGCCGTATATACAGCCCGTCGCACAGGAAAAGCTCGTTACCGTCTATGTGCACGAGCCGCTCGGCGAGTATATAGCCTCAGAGCTTCAGACCGAGGGCGGCGGTGCGGTGGCATCGGTCGCCGAGCTGCTCGATAAGCTCGGACTTGCAGACCTCGATATAGACGGTGATAGCGGAAACGAGGGCTTTGCAGCTGCAGTAACTGCGGCTGCGGAGTCAAGAATCAGTGAAGGCATCGCCTTTCTCGGCAGCTTCCTGCTCGCGCTTATCGCTATGCGCATCATTACCGCAGTGCTCGAGGCGGTGTTCCGCCTGCCGGTGCTGCACGGGGTAAATAAGCTCGCGGGCGGCGCGCTCGGCGCGCTTACCGGGCTCGGTCTCGGCTATGCGTTTGCGTGGGTGCTGACCGTTATGCGTCCGACCATCGTTGCGTTTCGTCCCGATCTGTTCGGTCAAGCGCTCGATTCCTCGCATCTGCTTGCATTTGCCGCGCGTTTCTTCTGATGCGGCGCGGCGAGCGGTCAGGCTCGTGCCGCGCAGGAGCAGCTGCGTCAGCTTACGCGGTGATGAGATAAAAAACGGTTTTTCTGCAACATATATTAGGAGCATCATATGAAAATGGAACTTTGTTCGAGATGTAAAAAGCGCATGGCGGTGGTTTTCGTCACCCGCTTTGACGGAGAAAAGACGGTAAATGAGGGCATCTGTCTGCGCTGCGCAAAGGAGCTCGGGATAAAGCCGGTCGAAAACATGATAGAGAAGATGGGGCTCTCGGATGAGGACCTCGACCGCATGGATACCGAGATGGAGGAGCTTATCTCCGGCGACGGTAGCGACAGCGACGGCACGGAAATGCCCGGCGAGGACGGTGAGGATACGGACGGAGACGGCGACGACAACGGAGATAGCGGTCACGCGCCCGCCGTTGATTTCAGAAAGCTGTTTGCGCCACTCGCCGACCTTTCTGCATCGCTGCGCCCGAGCGAGAGCGGCGAGAACGGAGCGGATAATGGCGGAGAGAACAGCGGCGTGCGCACCGAGGGCGGACGGCGCGAAAAGCGCGGTAAGAAGCGCAAATATCTCACCCTCTACTGCACCGACCTCACGGAAAAGGCGCGCGAGGGCAAGCTCGACCGTGTTATCGGGCGTGACCGCGAGATAGCGCGTACCGTTCAGATACTCTGCCGCCGTCAGAAGAATAATCCCTGCCTTATCGGCGAGCCGGGTGTCGGAAAGACTGCGGTCGCAGAGGCGGTAGCTCAGATGATAGCCTCACCCGATGTGCCGTGGAAGCTGCGCGGCAAGGAGGTCTTTCAGCTCGACCTTACCGCACTCGTTGCGGGAACGCAGTTCCGCGGGCAGTTTGAGAGCCGCATGAAAGGGCTTATCGACGAGATAAAGGCGTGCGGAAATATCGTTCTCGTTATCGACGAGGTGCACATGATAGCCGAGAGCGGAAATGCCGAGGGCGGCATGAACGCGGCAAACATATTAAAGCCCGCGCTGTCAAAGGGCGAGATACAGATCATAGGCGCGACCACCCTTACCGAGTACCGCAAGTACATCGAGAAGGACTCGGCGCTTGAGCGCCGCTTTCAGCCCATCATACTCGAGGAGCCGTCTGTTGAGGCTTCGATCGAGATATTGCGCGGTATCAAGGGCTACTACGAGAGCTTTCACGGTATCAAGATACCCGACTACACCGTTCAGCGCGCGGTAACGCTTTCCGAGCGGTATATTACCGATCGTTTTCTCCCCGACAAGGCGATAGACCTGCTCGACGAGGCTTCCTCTCATTTGGCTCTCGCCTCTCCGGTGATAAAGGAGACGGAGGAGCTTGCCGCCGAGCTTGCCTCGGTACGCAGTGAACGAGAGGCGCTCGAGTCCGAGTCGGGCGGCGAGGGTCCCGCAGACGAGCAGAGATACGCGCGCATAGCCGAGCTGCGCACGCGCGAGATAGGCATGCAGGAGCGCTTTGATCGTTTGTCGGCGGAGCGTGATGCCATCAGCCTCTCGGTGTCCGACCTTGCGGATGTCGTCGAGATATGGACCGGCATTCCCGCAAGCACCATTACAGAGCACGAGTTCGCACGCATAGATACGCTCGGCGACCGTCTGCGCGCGCATATCATAGGTCAGGACGAGGCTGTCGATGCCGTCGTTCGCGCCATCAAGCGCAACCGCGCGGGAGTCAGCGCAAAGCGCAAGCCGGTTTCGTTCATATTCGCCGGCAGCACAGGTGTCGGAAAGACCGAGCTGGTCAAGCGCCTTGCAGAGGACCTCTTTAATTCGCCCGAGACGCTTATCCGCCTCGATATGTCCGAGTTTATGGAGAAGCATTCGGTCTCCCGCATCATCGGTTCGCCTCCCGGATATGTCGGCTATGACGACGCGGGACAGCTCACCGAGAAGATACGCCGCAAGCCGTATTCGGTAATTCTGTTCGACGAGATAGAAAAGGCTCACCCGGATGTCCTGAATATCCTGCTTCAGATACTCGACGAGGGCAGGGTCTCCGATGCGCACGGAAAGGTCGTGTCGTTTGAGAATACGGTCATTATTATGACGACCAACGCGGGCGCGACAATGTCCTCCAATACCCCCGGCTTCGGCGCGAGCGCGCAGGAGCAGGAAAAGGGCAGGACCGAAAAGGCTCTCGGCGAGTTCCTGCGTCCGGAGTTTATCAACCGCGTTGACGAGATAATCACCTTCCGCTCGCTCGGCAGAGAGGACTTTGTACGCATCGCGGGGCTTATGCTCGGCGAGCTGCGCGATACACTTGCCGCACGCGATATAAAGGTCAGCTGGACCGAGGCGGCTCAGGAATATGTTGCCGACCGCTCCTATTCACGCAAGTTCGGTGCGAGAAATATGCGCCGCTATGTTCAGACGCACATCGAGGACGGCATTGCCGACGAGCTTATCCGTCGCTACGGCGAGAGGGTGACGGCGGTGACCATCGACGCGCCCGGGGAGGGCGCGGAGCCCGACGCTTATCCGGTCATTACCGTGATATCGGATAAGGACGGGCTGCAAAAGTCCGACGTATGAGCGGCAGACAGAATGATAAATGGTACGAGCTGACCCCGGAGCAGGTGGCGAACAGATTCGGCTCGGATCCTGTTCAGGGGCTTGATTCCGCCGAGGCGGAAAAACGCTCGAGAATCCTCGCAGAGCGGCTGCGCGAGGAACAAAAGGGAAAGAAAAAAGAGGATAAGCTGCGCACCGTCGCAGACCTTACCGCCGTCCTTCTTATATTTACCGCACTGCTTGCGCATGTTTTCGATCGCGGAATCAGCTCCGCGACCGTCATCGTGCTTGTGGCGGTGAACGCCGCTGCGGCGCTTGTCGCATATATCCGCGCGCAGGGAATACTGCGCGAGACCGGAGAGCGCGCGGAGCCGCGCGTGTACACCGTTCGCTCGGGCAAGGCAAAGCGCCTGCCGGGCAGCGAAATAGTGCCGGGCGATGTTATCTATGTCAGTGCGGGCGACGTTATCCCCGCCGATGCGCGTATAGTCCAGTCGGACGGCATCACCGTCTCCGAGACCGATATTACCGGTGAGCACGGTGCGGTACGGAAGCGCTCCGGCTTTCCCGAGCTGCGCGGCGGTTCTATTTCGCTCCGCGCACAGACGAATATGCTCTTTGCGGGCAGTGTCGTCATGAGCGGCAGCGCACGCGCGGTGGTCTGCCGTACCGGCTCGGATACCGAGCACGCCATGCTTCGCGCCGAGCAGGAGGAGCAGCGCCGTATTACCGCAGGCAAGGGCAAACGGAGCGAGGAGCCGGTTCTCGCCGCTTTCCGCTCCATGCGCGAATGCGGCGATATATGGGGACTGTGCATGATAGCTGCGGTCTTTGTCGTTGTTGTGCTCGACCTTATCTTCGGTAAGGGCGAGGGCAGCCTTTTCGACACCTTCATCACCGCGCTTTCGCTCGCCGTATCGAGCATGAGCTCGTATTATCTCGCATTTTCCCATATCGTCGTTGCGAGCGGCGTTCGCAGGCTCGGCGGCGGGGGCAGGGAGAGAGAGACCGGCGCGCTCGTCCGCCGCGTGGACAAGCTCGATTCGATAATCGACCTCGATACGCTCATCATCCCGCGCTCTGCGCTCATCGCGTCGGATGCGGTACATATATCCAGAGTCGTTACGGCTGCGGGTATCGACCGACGGATAGGTGAGCATGGCTTTAAGCGCCACTGTGCCGAGATAATCAAGCTCGCTGTCGTTTCGTCCGGACGCTACGGCGCGCGAAAGCTCGTATATAACAATCTCAGCGGAAACAACGTCTACTCCGGAGAGGAGGAGATGCTTATTTCCTGCGCGACCGATCTCGGCGTATATAATGCGCGGCTGGATCGCGATTATCCGATGGCTGATCACCGCGAGGAGGGCGAGGACAGCCGCTTTGACACAACGCTGTATTTCGCGGGCGGCGATTTCTGCGCCGTCTCGCGCGGCGATCCCGGAGTCATGCTGCCGCGCTGTATCTCGCTCCGCGAGAGCGGCGGCGAGCACCGTATGACCGACGATACCCGCGCACGTCTGACCCGCTATGTTTCGGATGCCGTAAAGGACGGCTGCCGCGTCATTTCGGTCGCTACGCGCCGCACGCAGTATACAAATCTGCGCAGAATAGCCGCATGTCAGAGCGACCTCGTTTTTGAGGGCTTCATCGTTATCCGAGAGCCGATAATCGACGGTGCGGCAAAGAGCATTGCAGACTGCCGAAGGGCGGGTATCAAGATAATCATGACCGACGACGGCAGGGGAGACTACGGTCTCGTTCTTGCCCGTTCGCTCGATATCGTCCGCGACCCCGGTGAGGCTACGAGCGGAGCTGTGCTTGCAAAGCTCAGCCCCGAGATGTTCCGCGTCAACCTGCCGCTGTACAGCTATTTCGCACGGCTCTCCCCCGCACAGACAGAGCGGCTCGTCGCCTGCCTGCGCGCGGACGGACACCGC
>ERZ838577.4227-NODE-4227-length-12327-cov-22.381763_pt1 | contig 12327 bp, 12 predicted proteins | sample MGYA00519682_ERZ838577 | MGnify/ENA primary metagenome ERZ838577 (study PRJEB31850, sample SAMEA3708838) | human gut metagenome | biome: human gut; feature: human-associated habitat; material: faeces | place: China | collected 2014 ...
CTCCTCCTCAATGAGGTCCTCGATGTCGATCTCATCCTCCACGTCCTGAATTTCCGTCTTGCGGTCGTCGCCGTACTTCTCGGCAATGGCGGACAGTTCCTCTTTCAGAATGGAGCGCACCAGAGCATCGTCGGACAGCACCTTCAGGAAGTAGGCGATCTTCTCCTCCAGCTCCTTGTACTCTGCTTGCAGCTTCTCACGATCCAGCCCCTGCAGCGCCTTCAGGCGCATATCCAGAATGGCCTGTGCCTGCACATCGTCCAGCCCGAAGCGGGACATAAGGTTCTCCTTGGCGTTGTCATAGCTGGTGCGGATGATGTGGATGACCTCGTCGATGTTGTCCTGTGCGATGAGCAGACCCTCCAGCAGATGAGCACGGGCCTGTGCGTCCTTCAGGTCATAGCGGGTGCGGCGGACGATGATCTCCTCCTGAAAGGCCAGATATTCGTCGATGATGTGCCGCAGGGAGAGGATCTTCGGCTGGGACTGGTTATTCACCAGCGCCAGCATATTGATGGCGAAGGTGGTTTGCAGCTGGGTCTGTGCAAACAGGCGGTTGAGTACCACCTGCGGATTGGCGTCCCGCTTCAGCTCGATGACGATCCGCATACCGTTGCGGTCCGTCTCGTCCCGGATATCGGAGATGCCCTCCAGACGCTTGTCCTCCACCTGATCGGCCATGCTCTTGATGAGCATCCGCTTATTTACCTGATACGGCAGCTCCGTGATGATGATACGGGTGCGGTCGTGGCCGAACTCCTCGAACTCGTGGCGGGCCCGCATCACCACCCGGCCACGGCCGGTGGCGTAGGCGGCACGGATGCCGCTGCGTCCCATGATAAGGCCACGGGTGGGAAAGTCGGGACCCTTGATATAGGTCATCAGGTCCGCCAGCGTGGCATCGGGATCATCCAGCACGTGGATGCAGGCTCCGATGACCTCCCGCAGGTTGTGGGGCGGGATATTGGTGGCCATGCCCACGGCGATGCCGGAGGAGCCGTTGACCAGCAGATTGGGGAAGCGGCTGGGCAGCACACGGGGTTCCTTGCGGCTCTCGTCAAAGTTGGGGTCCCAGTCCACGGTGTCCTTTCGGATATCCCGCAGCATTTCATTGGAAATTTTGGAAAGACGGGCCTCCGTGTAACGGTAGGCAGCGGGGGGATCGCCATCCACGGAGCCAAAGTTGCCGTGGCCGTCCACCAGCATATAACGCATGGAGAAATCCTGTGCCAGACGCACCAGAGCGTCGTAGACGGAGGCGTCGCCGTGGGGGTGATACCGGCCCAGCACGTCGCCCACGCAGGTGGCGGACTTCTTAAAGGGGCGGTCGCTGGTGAGGTTGTCCTCGTACATGGCGTAGAGAATACGCCGGTGGACAGGCTTCAGACCGTCCCGCACGTCGGGCAGCGCCCGGCCCACGATAACGGACATGGCGTATTCGATGTAGGACTTCTCCATCTCCGGCACCAGCGAGCGCTCGACGATGTGCTGGTCCGGGAAGCGGATCTCCTCGGGATCGTATTGGGGTTTCTTACTCATATATTGTTACTCCTTGTCAGAGGATTGGGGGGACAGATCGTGCCACATGGGGTTCATGCGTTGGATCAGCTCATTCTTCTTTCTTCGATTCCAAGACTTGAGCTGTTTTTCCCGTTCAAGGGCCGCTCGAATATCCGTCGTAGTTTCGTAGTAGACAAGCTTATCCACATGATATTTTGCTGTAAAGCTATATGGGTCTGATGGCGATGCTCCCAGAGTCTGCGCTCCAAATCATTGGTCACGCCCACATACACGGTCACATTCGTATAATTAGAGAGAATATAAATGTAGTACACGAGACATATCCTCCCTTTTATTCAGGAGAAAACGGATTCCCACGACCAGTCTGCGGACTGGTCTCGGAATGACACTCTTTATGATCGATAAACACTCTGTCATTGCGAAGCCAGTGCTCACACTGGCTGCGGCAATCCGTACTCCTCTTCTGCAAAATTTCATCAATAATCCAGATTCACAGCGTACTTGGCGTTTTTCTCGATGAACTCCTTCCGGGGCTCCACCTTCTCGCCCATGAGGACGGTGAAGGTCTCGTCCGCCTTGACGGCATCGTCCAAGGTGATGCGGCGCAGAGTGCGCTTCTCCGGGTCCATGGTGGTCTCCCACAGCTCGTGGGGGTTCATCTCGCCAAGGCCCTTATAGCGGTTGATGTCGATCTTCACATTGGGGTTGCCGTCCCGCATCTCGGAGGAGATGGCGTCCCGCTCCTCGTCGGTGTAGGCCACCCGCTGCTGCTTGCCTCGGGTCAGCTTATACAGCGGCGGCACGGCGGAATAGACGTAGCCCTCCTCGATGAGGGGCCGCATGAACCGGAAGAAAAAGGTCAGCAGCAGCGTCCGGATATGGGCGCCGTCCACGTCGGCATCGGCCATGATGATGATCTTGTGGTACCGCAGCTTGTTCAGGTCAAACTCCTCCCCGATGCCGGCGCCCAGCGCCGTAATTACCGGCTGGAGCTTGTCGTTGCCGTATACCTTGTCGGCTCTGGCCTTCTCCACGTTCAGCATCTTGCCCCACAGGGGGAGAATGGCCTGGAACCGGGAGTCACGGCCCTGAGTGGCGGAGCCGCCTGCGGAGTCGCCCTCCACGATATAGATTTCCGTCAGCTCCGGGTTATTCTCGTTGCAGTCCCGCAGCTTATCCGGCATGGCGGCGCCGCCCAGCGCCGTCTTGCGGCGGATGGACTCTCTGGCCTTGCGGGCGGCCTCTCTGGCGCGATTGGCCGTCAGCGCCTTATCCAGAATGGTGCGGGCCACCACCGGATGCTCCTCCAGATACACCGACAGCTGGTCGGAGACAAGGCCGTCCACCAGCGTGCGGATATAGGCGTTGCCCAGCTTGGCCTTGGTCTGGCCCTCGAACTGGGCCTCCGTCAGCTTCACGGAGATCACGGCGGTGATGCCCTCCCGGACGTCCTCGCCGGAGACCTTGTCCCCCTCCTTTATCATGCCGTACTTGATGCCGTAGGCGTTGAGCACACGGGTCAAGGCCGCCTTGAAGCCCGTCTCGTGCATACCGCCCTCCGGGGTGTGGATGTCGTTGGCGAAGGAGACCATGGTCTCGGCGTAGCTGTCGTTATACTGCATGGCGATCTCCGCCGTGGAGTCCCCCTTGGCACCGGCCATGTAAATGACCTCCTCGTGCAGCGGGGTCTTGTTGCGGTTGATCCAGGTAACGAACTCCCGGATGCCGCCCTCGTAGCACATGGTGTCCTCCTGCTCCTGACCGCTGCGGCGGTCAGCGATGGAGATTCGCAGACCGGCGTTCAAAAACGCCTGCTCCCGCATCCGGGTGTGGAGGGTCTCATAGTCGTACTCCAGCGTATCGAACATCTCGCCGTCGGGCTTGAAGCAGACGGTGGTGCCGGTGTGGTCGGTGTCACCGATGACGGTCATCTCCTGGGTGATGGCACCACGGGAGAACTTCATCTGATAGATCTTTCCGCCCTTGTGGACCTCCACCTCCAGCCACTCGGAGAGGGCGTTGACCACGCTGGCGCCCACGCCGTGGAGACCGCCGGAGACCTTATAGCCTCCGCCGCCGAACTTGCCGCCGGCGTGCAGCACGGTGTATACCACCTCCAGCGCCGGGCGGCCGGTCTGCTTCTGGATATCCACGGGGATACCACGTCCGTTATCGGTGACGGTGATGGTGTTGCCCTCGTTGATGGTGACGGTGATATCCGTGCAGTAGCCCGCCAGCGCTTCATCGATGGCGTTGTCCACGATCTCGTAGACTAAATGGTGCAATCCGGAGGCGGAGGTGGAGCCGATATACATACCGGGGCGCTTACGCACCGCCTCCAGTCCCTCCAGCACCTGAATTTCCGAAGCGTCATACTCCGTGGTGACGGCGGTTACTTTTTCCAGTTCAGACATGGGTTCTTTCCTTTCCTTGCCCGCCGGTGACGGCAGGTTGATCGTTTTCCGTGCGCTTTTGAAGCGTCTGTGTGTTCAGCTGGGAGATATAGACCAGCTGCTTATGGTAAGGGTGGTCGCACACCAGAAATGACTTGGGGATATCGTCGCAGGCGTCCAGCACCACGCCGTCCCTCTCCGCCCGGTCCAGAAACTCTCTGGTTCGGGGGGACTGGGAGGTGATGTCCAGGTCGAATACACCGATGATGCGGCGGCGGCTGACCATGACGTTCTTGCCGATGTGCAGATAGCTCATGTCAGCACCTCCCCGCCACGGATATGGAACACCTTGCCGGAGAGCAGGGTGTCCAGCCGGTCGTTTTCGCAGCAGGTGATGAACACCTGCCCCCCGGCGATGCGGTTGAGGACATACTCCTGCCGCCGGGGGTCCAGCTCCGACAGCACGTCATCCAGCAGCATGATGGGATATTCCCCCATGGTGTTTTTATGAATTTCCCGATCCGCCAGCTTCAGGGCCAGCGCCGCCGTGCGGACCTGTCCCTGTGAGCAAAACTGACGGGCGCTGCGGCCGTTGACCAGCACTTCCAGATCGTCCTTATGGGGGCCGGAGAGGCACAGCCGGGAGGCGATCTCCGCCTGCTCATGGCTCTGCTGATGCTCCATCAGGGCCGCAAACAGCTGCTCCTGCGGGAGGAAGGGGTCGTGAACGGTGCTGACCGTCTGATATCGCAGCTCCAACTCCTCCCGCTGGCCGGAGCACTCGTAGTGGGCCTGCGCCGCATACTCCGCCAGCGCCCGGCAGTAACGGGCCCGGTAGTGGATCAGCACCGCTCCCACCTGACACAGCCGCCGGTTGAAGTCCGGCAGGGTGGCCAGCAGCTGGGGATAGTCGCCGCTGTCCCGGAGGATACGGGTCTTGTGCTCATAGAGCCGGTGGTATTCCGCCAGTGCCTCCCCGTACCGGGGCCGCAGCTGGCAAAGAGACAGATCCATGAACCGCCGGCGGGCGGCAGCCCCCTCCCGGATGAGCATCAGATCCTCCGGGGAGAAAAACACGGTGTGCAGCACGTCGGAGAGGGCGGCGTTGTTCTTAGCGGGAACGCCGTTGACGCTGGCCTTGCGGCGGCGGCCACGGAACAGCTCCACCTCCGTGCGGAACTCCCGGTCCCGTGTGAACATCTGCCCCAGGATGCGGGCCTTGTCCCGGTCGAAGCCGATGAGCTCCCGCTCCGCTCTGGCCCGTGGTGACTTGCCGCAGGAGAGATAGACCATGGCCTCCAGCAGATTCGTCTTGCCCTGAGCATTCTCTCCATAGATCACGTTGCAGCTGTCGTGAAAGGTCAGGACCTGCCGGTCGTAGTTGCGGAAGCCCTCCAGCGTCAGGGCGTCAATCCGCATAGCGCACGCCGTAGTGCAGGCCCTCGGCCTCCACATCGTCGCCGGGGCGGATTTTCTTGCCCCGCTGGGTGCAGACCTCGCCATTGACCAGTACCTGGCCCTCCTGAATGAGGAGCTTGGCCTCGCCGCCGGTGGCGGTGACGGCCGCCAGCTTCAACAGGTCCTGAAGCTTGATGTATTCTGTGGTGATGGTGATGGTTTCCATAGATATCCTCCTGTGAGGTAATGAGGTGGGGTTTCTTTTTTTCCTCCGACGGGGTACTTTCTGCCAATAGCGGCAGAAAGTTTTCACCGTCGCAACCACCTCGCTTTATCCGCCACAGGCGGCGCTTCGGTGGTTTCCGCCAAAAACCTTTGTTTTTTGGATTTTCTTTCCCTTCAAGAGCCGTGTTCAATATGGGCCTGTAAAGGGAATTGACTCAGCAACAGATCCGCTCCCACTCTGGTGGAGGAAATGTTGCGTTTACCGCTGGGGCGATCCGTTTCCCACGGTAGAACTGAAGATTTCTTCGACTGCCCACGTAGCGGCAGCGTGAGTAGGAGAAAGTCAATTCCCTGTTTCGGCGGGAGTTAGGATGTAACTCTTACATACCGGGAAGGAAGTGCAGAAACCATGGGTTTCTGCTGGCGTTCTTTGGTGACTTTCTGCCGCTATTGGCAGAAAGTTACCCGCCGGAGGCATAAAAAAGGAGTTACTGCTGGGAAAAGTAGGCCGTCGGAGACAGCAAAGAAAAACTGCAAAGGGTATTACGGATCGCCACGGGTGCTTCGCACCCTCGCAATGACATTACTAAACGTAAGTAAGTGAAAACAAGCCCCGCTCAACAACTATCCGTATAATCCTCTCCCTATATTTCAGTTTGTTATCATGCCTTCAGCCGCACCGGCAGGACCATATAGAGGAAATTCTCCTCCCCTTCCACGGGGGTCATGATGCAGGGGGAGATGCCGGTGTTCAGCTCCATCTTCACCTTCTCCGCCGGGGCATAGCGCAGGGCATCCATGAAGAAGCGGTTATTAAAGCCGATCTCCAGCCCCTGACCGTCGCCCTCCACGGGGCAGATGTCCTTAGCCTCGCCGTTGCCGGTCTTGGCGGACAGATACACCCGGCCGGCATCAAAGATGCAGTGGACGGGGCTTTTCAGCTTCTCACTGATGACCACGCTGACACGGTCCAGACTGTTGAGCATGGCCTTGGTATCCACCAGAATGGAGATGGGATTGTTTCGGGGGATGGCGTTGCGGTAATCCAGAAATTCGCCCTCCAGACGGCGGCAGATCAGCTGGGTGGAGCCGGTCTCGAACATCAGGTGGCGCTTGCCCTGAATGATGGTCATGAGATCGTCGCTGTCCTCGCAGATCTTCTCCACCTCGTTGAGGGCGGAGCCGGGGGCCACGAACCGGAAAGCGCCGCCGTCGATGCGCTCCAGCGGCTCCCGCCGCAGGGCCAGACGGAAGCCGTCCACGGACACCATGGTCAGGCCCTGCTCGTTGATCTCAAAGAGGGAGCCGGTGTGGATGGGACGGGTCTCGTTGGTGGAAACGGCGAAGCTGGTCTGGTTGATCATGGCCTTCAGGGTCCCCTGCTGGATGGCCACAGAGTACTCGTCGTCCACCTCCGGCAGCTCCGGGTAGTCCTCGGCGGACAGGCCCATGATCTCGAAGCTGGCGTCGCCGCAGGTCAGGCGCACCATATATTTCTCATCCGCCGCAAACACCACCAGATCGTCCGGCAGCTTCCGGATGATCTCACCGAACAGGCGGGCGTTGAGGACGATGCGGCCTTCCTCGTGGACCTCGGCCTCAAAGGCGGTGCGGATGCCGGTCTGCATATTGTAGCCCGACATGGTCAGCCGGTCGCTGCCCTCCACCAAAATGCCCTCCAGCGCAGGGATGGAGCTTTTGGCGGCCACGGCACGGGACACGGTATTGACGGCGCTTTGCAGCAGCGCTTTTTCGCAGGAGAAACGGAGCATATTCTTCTTCCTTTCTTGTCGAACGATTTCTGTCATGTTTCTCAGAAAGAGAACATAAACTAATCTTTTATTCAGTAACAGCCGCAGTAGAGAATTTTCTTGTGGAAAACCGCCGCAAACCCTTGCTGCGACACGGTTTGTTCTCCACCGCTGTTTGTGGACGTACCCTCCCCTTTTTCCACAGGGAACGACGGCATTTTCTTATCCCCAGCTTGTCCCTGTGGAATCCACAGAGCCTTGTGGAAAAGTGGGGTCAGCGCTTGGCGTTGATGTTGGTGGTGATCTCCTTCACCACCTCGGCAAAGGCGGGGTCGGTACGCATCTGCTTCTCCACCTTATCCAGTGAGTGCAGCACCGTGGTGTGATCCCGGTCACCAAATTCCTTGCCGATGTCGTTGAGGGAGAGATTGGTCATGCGGCGGATGAGGTACATGGCGATCTGCCGGGCGTTGACCTCGTTGCGGCCCCGGCGCTGGCCACGGAGCACATCCTCCTCCACGCTGAAATACTTGCAGATATAGCTGATGATCACCGACGGCGAGGGGATGTACTCGTTGCTCTTTTGCAGCATATCCCGGACGGCCCGGCCCACGGACTGCTCATCTACCTGATCGCCCAGCAGGTCCCGGTAGGCCAGCAGCTTATTCAGGGTCCCCTCGATCTGCCGCACGTTGGCGGTGACGTTCTCGGCGATGTAGCCGTAGATCTCGTCGGGGAGCTTTACCCCCAGCATGGCGGCCTTGTTCTTGATGATGGCCAGTCTCGTCTCGAAGTCGGGAGGGGCCACATCCACCATAAGGCCCGACACGAAGCGGCTTTGCAGCCGGTCCTCCAGCTGGGTCATCTCACGGGGCGGACGGTCGGAGGTCAGCACGATCTGCCGCCCGGATTCGTACAGGGTGTTGAAGGTGTGGAAGAACTCCTCCTGGGTCTGCTTCTTGCCGGCGATAAACTGGATATCGTCCACCAGCAGGATGCCCGCTTGCCGGTACTTCTCCCGGAACTCGGCGTTGCTGCCCTCCCGGATGGATGCGATCAGCTCGTTGGTAAAGTCGTCGCCCTTGATGTACACGATCCGCAGGTCCTCCCGCTTGCGCTTGACCTGATGGGCGATGGCGTAGAGCAGATGGGTCTTGCCCAGTCCGGAGTCGCCGTAGATGAACAGAGGGTTGAAGTTTTCCGCCGGCTTATCCGCCACGGCCCGTGCCGCCGCATAGGCCAGCTTGTTCTGCGGCCCCACCACATACGTCTCGAAGGTGAAGGCGTCGGAATCCAGCAGGGAACCGGGCTGATCCGGGGCCACACCGTGATAGGCAGCCAGCTGCTCGTCGTTGAGGATCTTTACCTCCAGATCGGAGGAGAAGATGTCCTTCAGCGCCGCCTTGATGTGCTTCATGAAACGGGTCTCGATGGTGCTTTTTTTGAAGGAGTTGCTGCAATGCAGCACGAAGGCGGAGTCCTCCATGGTGACCACGTCCACCTCGTCGAACCATGTGCGGATGGTGGTCTCGCTGAGCTGCTCCTGTAATCGGCTTAGTACGCTCTGCCATACGTCAGAAATGGAATTCAATGAAAGCGCCCCTTTCCCCTGATGGATCTCTATCTCTGTATTTGAAAAAAATTTATCCGAGAATAGTATAGCAGAAACCCCCGGAAAAGTCTACACTTATTCTAATATAAGCTGCAAAAAATGACGCACCGGAAGGCACAAGATGTAGGGAGAAAAACCGGAGGAAAACCACCAGATTTTAGGCTTTTGCCGAAAAAACACACCGCTTTTCATAAGAACCCGCTCTTTTCCCCTTCAGATTTTTGTTGACAGGCGGAAAAAGCTCATGTATAATGACAAATGCGCTTATTTTAAGCGCCTGACGAATGTCAACTGCGGCCGTGGGAGAATGCTTCCCACCCGCCGTCGAGTATGTGCGGCAGAGGCTTATTCTGCCGCCTGATCTTACAAAAGATGGAGGTGTCATGCAATGTTCCGTACCTATCAGCCCAAGAAGCGTCAGCGCTCCAAGGAGCACGGCTTCCGCAAGAGAATGGCCACCCGCAACGGCCGTAAGGTGCTGGCTCGCCGCCGTGCCAAGGGCCGTGCCCGTCTGACCCATTGAGGTCACGGAAAGTGCATCGGTCATAGATAATCAAACAGGGACGGTGGATGGGAAAAACCGCCGTCCCTATTGGTCTATGTAATTCAGATTGGTAAAAGAGGACGCTATGAAGGCAGCCGTCACGGTAAAAGAGAATTATGAGTTCCGCCGCATCTACCGCAAGGGGAAGAGTCTGGTGACGCCGCAGATGGTGCTGTATTGGCAGAAAAACCGTCAGGGACAGTCCCGTCTGGGGATCACCGTCAGCACCAAGCTGGGCCACGCCGTGGTCCGCAATCGGGTGCGCCGCCGCTTCCGGGAGCTGTATCGGCTCCACAAGCCGGAGATGCAGCCGGGCTACGACGTGATTTTAGTGGCCCGTGGGCGGGCCGTCCGCAGCACCTATCAGCAGCTGGACGAGACGTATCTCCATCTGCTGCGGCAGGCGGGCCTTGTGCCGGAGGAGACGGCATGAAGCGGGCGCTTTTGAAGCTGTTCCGGTTCTACCAGACCTCCGTCTCCCCTCTTTTTCCGCCCCGGTGCCGCTATATCCCCACCTGCTCGGAGTATGCCGTGGAGGCGGTGGAGAAATACGGCGCCGCCAAGGGCGGCCTTCTGGCCCTGCGCCGTCTGATGCGATGCCATCCTTTCCACAAGGGCGGGTATGACCCTGTCCCCTGACGCAACAGCCTCGTTTTTCCCATCCCATTATAAAACGGAGGTATCTACCCCATGTTTGCACAAATCGGCTATTACATCTGCGTGCCGTTTGCGTGGCTGACCCGGCTGTTTTACAGTCTCACCGGGTCCTACGGTCTGGCTCTGATCCTCTTCACTCTGGTGGTGAAGCTGGTGATCCTGCCCTTCCAGCTCAAGAGCAAGAAGAGTATGCTCCGGATGAACCGGATGCAGGGCAAGGTAAAGGATATCCAGACCCGCTTCGCCAACAATCGGGAGCGCCAGCAGCAGGAGATGGCGGAACTGTACGCCCGTGAGGGCGTGAACCCCATGTCCGGCTGCCTGTGGTCCTTTATCCCCTTCCCCATCCTGATCGCCCTGTACGCCATCATCCGTACCCCTCTGCGGTACTTCATGAGCCTGTCCACCTCCGTCATCGAGGAGATCGGCACGCTGGCAGGTACGCTGGGCTATGAGGCCAGCAACAACACCTATGACCAGATCTATCTGGCCAAGTTCATCCATGAGCACTGGGAGAGCTTCGCCGGGAAGTTCGATGGTCTGGTGGACCTGAACTACAGCTTTCTTGGGATGGATCTGGCGTCTCAGCCCTCCACGCTGCTGAGCCAGTTCCCCGGCGGCGGCTGGCCCGTGTGGGGCATCCTGCTGCTGCCTGTGATCTCGGCGGCGGCCCAGCTGGTGATGAGCATCATCACCATGCGCACCAACAGCACCGAGGGCGCAGGCTCCGCCAAGACCATGATGTACCTGATGCCCCTGATGACCCTGTGGATGGGCTATATGCTGCCCGCCGCACTGTGCATCTACTGGATCGCCAACACCGTGTTCTCCCTGATCCAGGAGGTGACTCTCAACAAGTACTTCAATAAGATCCTGGATCGTGAGGAGACCGAGAAGGAAAAGGCCGCCCGTGAAAAGCGCTACGCCAAGTACCAGAAGCAGAAGGAACTCATGGCCCAGCAGCAGATGAACGGCGGTGGCCGCAATGACCGCAAGCCCCAGCCCAAGAAGAAAAAGCAGGGCGGCGAGGAAAAGCGCAGCGGCACCAATGAAAACGGACGTGTGGGCCAGCGGCCTTATGCACGTGGCCGTGCCTATGATGAAAAGCACTACGAATAAGGAGTTTTGTCTATGAGCTATATCGAAGTAACGGGCAAGACCGAGGAGGAGGCTGTCCGTAAGGCGCTGACCCAGTTGGGTCTGGAGCGGGACGACGTGTCTCTGGAAATCTTGGAGCGTGCCAAGAGCGGCTTTCTGGGCATCGGCGGTTCGCCCGCCCGTATCCGTGTGACCTACGGCACCGACGAGCCGGAGGAGAAGAAGGCCGAGCCTGCCAAAAAGGTGGAAAAGAAGCCGGAACCCAAGGCAGAGGTGAAAAAGCCGGAGGTAAAGCCCGAACCCAAGAAGCAGGAGCCTAAAAAGCCGGAGACGAAGCCGGTGGAGAAGGCCCCGGAGCAGAAGCCCGTGACGGTCGGGACCTGCGACGACGACAACGCCCGCCGTATCCGGGAGTTCCTGGAGGGTCTGCTGCAGCACATGAACAGCCCCGCTCAGGTGAATGTGGTGCTGGAGGAGAAGGGCCGGTATCAGGTGACGCTGGAGGGCGAGAAGCTGGGCCAGCTCATCGGCCGCCGCGGCGAGACGCTGGACGCCATCCAGCAGCTGACCAACTACGCCGTCAATTCCGGTGCGGATAAGCGCATCCGGGTCCACGTGGACGCCGAGAATTATCGGGCCAAGCGGGAGCAGAGTCTGGAGTCTCTGGCCCGGAAGGTGGCCGGCAAGGTCACCAAGTATCGCCGCAGCGTGACGCTGGAGCCCATGAACGCCTATGAGCGGCATGTGATCCATGCCGCCCTGCAGGACGAGCCGGGCATCACCACCTACTCCATCGGCAGCGAGCCCAACCGCCGTGTGGTGGTGAGCTACGACCGGGAGAAGCGCCAGTAAGGCAGCGCTGTTCCATAGGAAATATGCCCCCGCCCCTACATAGGGGCGGGGGTGTTTTTGCTTTCGGGAGGGGGGGATCCGCACTTCCTAACGGTAGACGTATCATTTTCTCCATCCGGCAGAAAGAAATCTGTCGAAGGCATCAGGTAAAAACGAAAAAAGAGTTCCCCATGCACTGCATGGGGAACTCTTTATACACAGAATTGGCTGATCCGTCCCGGAGAATTACTGGATCTTCTCCCCGGCGGCCTCCTTGGCCCGGATCTCCTTCATGGC
>ERZ838577.4230-NODE-4230-length-12323-cov-3.066841_pt1 | contig 12323 bp, 12 predicted proteins | sample MGYA00519682_ERZ838577 | MGnify/ENA primary metagenome ERZ838577 (study PRJEB31850, sample SAMEA3708838) | human gut metagenome | biome: human gut; feature: human-associated habitat; material: faeces | place: China | collected 2014 ...
TTCTAAATGAAGCATATATCTTTACCTCGCTAAATCCCGATTTATTGAACTGTTACTCAGTATAGCATACATAAAATTTTGTGGCAAGAATGATTTGACATTCTATCTGCCTGCCCCCTGACCGGAGCAGAAGACCGGCTACATCCCGCTATAAAAAATTCGCCGCTTGGCTTCCGCATCCGGTGCGTCCGGTGCCTGGGTGGAAAACAGCCCATACAGGCTGCCCAGCCGCAGCTCCTCCGGGCTGACCGCCTCGCCGGCGTTGCGGAATTCCGGGTGCGCCCGCAGGATGAGCCGCCCCTGGGCGGAAAAGCCCAGCACACGAACGGTGGGGGGGACCACGCCCATCTGCGCCTGGGTCAGTCCCAAAAAGGCGCACAGAATCATCCGGTCAATCCGGGTGCGGGTATAGCGCTTGGACTTGACCGCTTCTGCCACATCGGACAATGTGGCGCAGCGCCCGGCTGCCTTCATCAGCTTCCGCCACAGCCCTTCGGAGCCATAGGGCAGCGCCGCAAATTCCTCCTCCGTCATGGTGCGCAGCCGGGCGAGGATGGCTCTTTCTCCGGCTTCCAGGGTGTGCGGCGTGGCATTTTGGAACAGCGCTGCCGCTTGCGGGGGAACTGCCGCTTCCCAGCTGCCGCCGGAAACCATCTGCTGCCGCACGGCGGTGGCGGAGGGGGCATTGGGGTGCAGGGCGGTATCGTGATAGCTGCCCGCCCGAAAAATGGGCATGGGTTCCATGGCGCTGCCCTGCTGCAAGATGGCCTTTGTATACTCTACGCCCAGAAGGTCGTTGGGGGTGGACAGCGTCCAGGGGATGCCCATTTGCGCCAGAGCTTGGCTGCGGGCAACCGGGAAGGAGCAGCCGGAGGTAAGCGCCTGCCGCAGCAGCGGGGGAAATTCCGGGGCGCAGAGTGCCTGGGCGGTTTGCAGCAGCGCTTCGCTGTCCATGGATTCCGTGCCGAAGCACAGCCGGTCGCAGCAGCGGGAGGCAATGGCAACGCCCCCGGCGGCAAACCCCTCGGCGGAAGACAGGGAAATTTCGGGGGGAAGCTCCAGCACCAGGTCAGCGCCGCAAAGAATGGCAGCCTGGGCACGGATGGATTTATCAACAATGGCAGGAGCGCCCCGCTGGACATAGCTGCCGCTCATCAGGCAGACAATGGCAGTATCCTCCCCCCACATTTCCCGGATGCGCCGGAACTGGGTCAGGTGTCCGTTGTGAAAGGGGTTATATTCGCAGATGATGCCGACCGTTTTCATGGCATACGCTCCTTTTGCAAAAAAATTCGCTTTTAGGGGTTGAGAAAAAAGGGAATATGGACTATAATGAATCAAGCAATGGAAATTATATCATATTTTCCGTGATTATGTAACACAAAATATCTAGGAGGTAATTCCAATGAACGTTTTGATTATCAACGCCGGCAGTTCCTCTCTGAAGTATCAGCTGATGAACCCCGAAACCGGCGATGTCTCCGCCAAGGGTCTGTGCGAGCGCATCTATATTGATGGCCGCCTGACGCACAAGGTGGGCGACAAGAAGGTGGTCAAGGACATTCCCATGCCCACCCATTCTGAGGCCATTGCCGCTGTTCTCCAGATTCTGGTTGACCCCGTTGACGGTGTCATCAAGTCCGTGGACGAAATTGACGCTGTGGGTCACCGCGTGCTGCACGGCGGTATGGAGTTCTCCGATTCCTGCATCATCAACGATGATGTCATCAAGGCCATCGAAAAGTGCATTCCCCTTGGCCCTCTGCATAACCCCGCAAACCTGATGGGCATTCGTGCCTGCCAGGCTGTTATGCCCAATACCCCCCAGGTGGCTGTGTTCGATACCGCTTTCCATATGACCATGCCCCCCAAGGCATACCGCTACGCCATTCCCACCGAGTACTTCAAGAATGACGACATCCGCCGCTACGGCTTCCACGGCACCTCCCACAAGTATGTTGCCCGCCGTACCGCCGAGCTGGTTGGCAAGAAGGAATTCAAGATGGTCAACTGCCACCTGGGCAACGGTTCCTCTCTGTCCGCCATCAAGGACGGCAAGTGCATGGATACCTCCATGGGCCTCAGCCCTCTGGCCGGTGTCCCCATGGGTACCCGTTCCGGCGACATCGATGCCTGCGTGGTGCAGTTCATCTGCAACAAGTATGGCATGAGCGTGGACGAGTGCCTGACTATGCTCAACAAGAAGTCCGGTATGCTGGCACTGTCCGGCGTGTCCTCCGACTTCCGTGACCTGAACGACGGTGCCGAGGCAGGCAACGAGGATTGCCAGCTGGCCCTGGACAAGTTCGCATACGAGGTTGCCAAGTATGTGGGCGCTTATGCCGCTGCCCTCAACGGCATCGACGTGCTGACCTTCACCGCCGGCGTGGGCGAAAATGACACTGTTGTTCGCCAGATGGTCTGCGACTACCTGGGCTTCCTGGGCGTGGAGCTGGATCCCGAGCTGAACAAGACCCGCGGCAAGGAAATGCTGATTTCCACTCCCAACTCCAAGGTTCAGGTTTGGGTTGTGCCCACCAATGAGGAACTGATGATTGCTCAGGATACCGCTGAGCTGGTCAACGCTGCCAAGCAGTAAGGAATATTCTGAGCCGCCGCTTTTTGCGGCGGCTCAATTTATAAACAGGAGAATTGACAATGGAAACTGTAGCACAGCGCTTCTTGCGATATGTCGCTTTTGATACCCAGTCCGATGAACTGTCGGAAACCTGCCCCTCCACCGAAAAGCAGAAGGTGCTGGGGCAGCAGCTGGTGGAAGATATGCTGGCGATGGGAATACAGGATGCCCATATGGATGAATATGGCTATGTTTATGGCACGGTCCCCGGCGACCCCAGCCTGCCCACCATTGGCCTGATTGCCCACATGGATACTGCCCCGGATGCCCCCGGCGCAAACGTCCGGGCGAAGATTGTCCCCTATGATGGGGAAGATGTGCTTCTGAATGAAGAAAAGCAGATTTATCTCCGGGAAGATGACTATCCCATTCTGAAAAACAGCCGGGGCAAGCACCTGATTGTCACCGATGGCACCACCCTGCTGGGAGCGGACGACAAGGCTGGCGTGGCGGAAATTCTCACCGCTGCCCAGAATCTGATTGCCCAGGGAGGTCGCCATGCCACCTTGAAGATTGGCTTCACGCCCGACGAGGAAATTGGCAGCGGTGCCGACCGGTTTGATGTCCCGGGCTTTGGGGCGGACTATGCCTATACGGCGGACGGCGGCACGGTGGGGGAGATTGAATATGAGAACTTCAATGCCGCCGGTGCCAAGGTGGTGTTCCATGGCCTGAACATCCACCCCGGCTCTGCCAAGGATAAGATGGTCAACTCCATGTACATCGCCATGGAATTTCAGTCCATGCTGCCCCGGGCGCAGAAGCCGGAGCATACCCAGGGCTATGAGGGCTTCATTCACCTGACCCATATGGAGGGCGAGGTGGAGGAAAGCCGCCTGGAATACATTTTGCGGGAGCATGACCTGGAAAAACTGAACCGCCAGAAAAAGGTGATGGAGGCGGCTGCCGCATTCCTCAATGCAAAATACGGCATGGGAACGGTGGAGCTGACCATCAAGGACAGCTATTATAATATGAAGCAGTGCATCCTGCCCCATATGGAAATTGTGGAGCGCGCCAAGGCTGCCATGGAAAAAGCGGGGATGAAGCCCAGAGAAGTGCCCATCCGTGGCGGTACGGACGGCGCAAGACTGTCCTACGAGGGATTGCTGTGCCCCAACCTGTGTACCGGCGGCGAAAACTTCCATGGCAGATTTGAGTTCATCCCCGTGGAAGACATGGAACAGTGCGTGCAGATGCTGGAGCATCTTCTGAGAGATTTCTAAGGGAAAGCGGCGCAGGGGTCGCCTGCTAGGCGAACCCTACAGGGCGTGTGCAAAAAAAGGAGGCTGTCCATCTGGACAGCCTCCAAATTTTGGCGCTTAGCCTTCAAAATCTTCCTCGTCAGCCACGGGAGTGCCTTCTTCCACCACAGGGGCTTCGGGGGCGGCAGCTTCCTCGGTCTCCGCGGCGGCGGGAGCCTTGGCGGTCTCCTCGGTCACGGGAGCATCTTCCTCGGCCTTTTCCTCAGCGGCGGGAGCCTCAGCAGCGGGCTGCTCTTCCTGCTTCACTTCGTCAGTGGCGTAGTGGAAGGTTGCGATGGGGGTGCTGTCGCAGCCCAGCAGACGCTTGGCCCAGGCAACAATCTTGTCGCCATAGGTGGCAACGATGTAAACGGCACCAACCACAGCAGCCAGCGCAGAAATGACCTTTAGAAAGGTATTGAATTTGTTCATCATGCGAACCTCCTGATTTCTTTTGAGTGTATCCCTAGTATACCCAACAAATGGGAAAAATGCAATATATAAAATGTGAATAAACGAATTTTTTAGGAACTCAGACGTAGCCGTACAGCCCCCGGACGCTGACTTCACCGGAATTGACGTGCTCCACCGTGCCGTCGGTGTATTGCACCACCAGTGCGCCCTCCGGGTCTACATCCAGTGCCAGCCCATGGCGGACACTGTCATTGCGGACAACACTGACGGTCTGCCCGATGGTGATGCAGTCCTTCCGGTAACCGGCGAGGAGCGCTTCCTTCTGGGTCAGCAGCCGGGTGTTCATTTCATAAAAAGCATCGGTCATGCTTGCGGCCACCAATGCCCGGTCAACCGGCTTTCCGCAGGCCATTTTCAGGGAGCCTGCAACCTCCTGAATTTCCGGCGGGAAGTCCGCAGGAGACTGGTTGCAGTTGATGCCGATTCCAATGATGGCATAGGAAATGTTTCCATCCTTTCCCAGCCCCATTTCCGTGAGAATGCCTGCCAGCTTCCGCTTTTCATACACAATGTCGTTGGTCCATTTCACCCGGGGGCGAATGGCGGCGGCAGCCTGGATGGCATCGCAGGCGGCGCTTCCGGCGGCACAGGTCAGGTGCATCAGCTCCAGGGGAGAGCAGTTGGGACGCAGCAGCACGCTCATGTAAATCCCGGTTTCCGGGGGAGAGAGGAAGGTTCTGCCCAGCCGTCCCCGCCCACCGGTCTGGCTTCCGGCAACCAGGGTGGTGCCCTCCGGGGCACCCTGGGCAGCCAGCTGCTTGAGAACATCGTTGGTGGAAGTGATGGTGTCAAAATATTGAATGGTGTCCCGCCAGGGGGCGGCGGTCAAATGGGAAAGAATGGAATCCAGCATATTGTCTCCTCAGTCGATGTCGTCTTGAACTTCCTCGGGGGGGGTGTCCAGCAGCTCCGGGTGCATTACCAGGCGGCGGAAATGCTTAAAGAAGGTGGCATAGTAGAAGCCGTCCACAATGCGCTCATCCAGGGTGAAGCGGAAGTCCACATATTTTTTCTGCACCAGTGTGCCGTCCTCCTGCACCTCAATGGCTCTGCGCTTGCAGCCAAAGGCACCGAACACCGGCAGATTGCCGAAATCATACAGGTGATGGTAAATGGGGGGAATGCCCAGACTGCCCATGGAGGTAAAGAAGATGCTGCCGTGGAAGGGGCTTACTTCCAGCAGAAATTTGGGAAGCAGACCAAAGTAGTCCAGGGATTTGAGCAGCCACACCAAAAATTTCAGGAACACGCCAGGAACCATCATCAGGGCGCGGGCAGTGTTGTCAAAGCTGGAATCCAGGGGCGCTTCCTTCGCTTCGGTCAGTGCTGTGTTGACCTTGCGATAGACATCGGCAGCGGTGTCCCGGGGATTCAGGTGCACTTTAATGATGGTCTCCGGGGCGGTGGTGCTCATTTCTTTTTTGATGGTCAGGCAGAACTGAATGTCCTCACCTCTGGAATAGACCTTCTGACCGGCGATAAACCGATTGAGGCCGGGGTATTTGGCCAGGGTGCGGCAGTAGCACGCCAGAAATACGTGCATGATGCTGAAACCAACCAGACCCTCCCGGCGCTTCTGCCGGATGTAACGGTCGGCATTGGTGATTTCAAAGGATTCCTCAAAGGAGTTGGTGGAGCCGTTTCGATTCACCATGATGTAAGGGGACACCTGATCCATAGGGGCAAGGGAGCGCAGCCGCCGTCCGTCACTGCGGTCGCCCCACCGGCGGTGATACTGCCCCACCGGATGACTGCGGATGGCAAAGGACAGAAGAAAGCAAGCAATGATGCAAATGAGGTCGGCATGGATGCGCACCAAACCGTCCCAATTTTTCCCCAGCACCACAGGCCGGTTGTTATACAGCACGATGACCAGGGTGCTCAGTAGGATGAAGGGCAGACACCACACCATCTGCTTGCGGACACCGGAGGTGATTTCACCATAAACCAGGGTCAGAAACATCAGGGCGATGAAAAAGAGGCTGATATAAAGTCTGCTTTGAATGACGTGCAGGATGCAGATGCCGCCGTATAGCGCCATCATCCCAACGGGAATGGTGGTTTTATAAAAGCACTCCTCGCCATCGGCCAGAATGATGAAAAGATACAGCAGGGTGGCTGCCATGGGCAGCACAATCTGCCCCCAGAAGCCAACTGTCCCGGCGTGTTTGGTGAATCCGAAGACCACCACCCGGGCAACCAGGGAATACATCAGCAAAACGGATGCAAGCCGGGTGAAGAAGTTCTTTCTCGTCACATATAGGTGAACTCTGTTTTCCATCTTTCTTCTTCCTTTCTCATGGTTGCAGCAGCTGCTTCATGGCGGCGATAAACTCCGGGTTTGTACCGCAGCAGCCGCCCAGAAGCAGCGCGCCGTTTTGGGCGCACTGCTTCATGATGTTCGCAAAGCCCTCCTTGGACAAATCATAGTGCGCCACGCCGTCGCTGCCAATCACCGGGTTGCCAGCATTGGGCTTGCAGAGAAGGGGCAGGGAGGTGTAGCGGCGCAGCTTGCCGACCAGGTGAGGGGTCATCATGTCCGCCACCACGCAGTTGAAGCCCAGGGCATCCACCCCGGAACCCTCCAGCTCGTGCAGCACTTTTCCGGCATCTGCCCCGGAGAACAGGGAGCCATCGGACTGCATGGTAAAGCTAATCATCACTGCTCCGGCACCTTCCAGCTCTGCGGCAGTGATGATTGCCTCGGCCTCCTGGGGATACAGCAATGTCTCGCCCACCAATAAATCTGCGCCGCCGTCAATCAGGCCGCGTATCTGCCGCTGATAGGCGGCAACCAGATGCTCAAAATTATCCGGGTTCCAGCTGTCGCAGTGGCTGGCAAGTGTGGCCAGGTCACCGGCAATCAGGCAGTCCGGCGCGGCCTGACGGGACAGGGCAATGAGCCGGGCATTGATTTCCTCGGTTTTGTCTGCCAGCCCCTCTTTTTCCAGGGCAATGGGATTTGCCTGGAAGGTGGGGGCATAGATGATGTCGGAGCCTGCCTGGGCATAGCCCTGCTGCAAGGCAAGGAGGGGCTGGGGATGCTCCAGAATCCATTTTTCTGCGCAGCAACCCTTGGGCATTCCCGACAGCATCAGGTTAGAGCCGGTAGCACCGTCCAGAAAATGGATGCCGCCGGAAAGATAGTTGCGGAATTCCTGCTTTGTCATCATATGCGTTTCCTCATTCCGGGAAGAATTTAACAGGGGTCATTATAGCTTATTTTTGACAGAAATGCAATATTGATTGACCTTCTGGGTAAAATCTGATAAAATGTACCAAAATCTAAATCAAAGGAGCGCGAGAAAATGAAAAAAACGATTCTCCGAAAATATGCAAACCTGATTGTGCGCTGCGGTGCCAATGTGCAGAAGGGTCAGACCGTTCTGGTGTTTGCTGACCTGGATCAGCCGGAATTTGTGCAAATGGTAGTGGATGAAGCCTATAAGGCCGGTGCGGCGGAGGTGACGGTTCAGTGGAACTATCAGCCCCTGAGCAAGATTCACTATCGCTATCGTACCGTCAAGAGCCTGGGCACGGTGAAGGAATGGGAAAAGGCACGGCAGGAATACTACTGCGACGTGATTCCCGCCCGCATCATGCTGGTATCTGAAGATCCCGATGGCATGAAGGGCATCAATATGGAGAAGCTTTCCAAGGCCAGAAGAATGTCCTATCCCGTTCTCAAGCCCTATATTGACCGGCGGGAGAACAAGGAGCAGTGGTGCATTGCCGCCGTGCCCGGTGCAGCCTGGGCAAAGAAGGTGTTCCCCGGAGAGCGCACCAGCACTGCCATTGAAAAGCTGTGGGAGAACATTCTCTACACCTCCCGGGTCACGGACGACCCTATTGCCGCCTGGGAGCAGCACAACAAGGATTTGGCAGACCGCTGCCGCTACCTCAACGACTTGCACATCAAGAGCCTGCACTACACCGCCGACAACGGCACGGATTTCACCGTGGGCATGATTGACCAGGCGCAGTTCTGCGGCGGTGGAGAAACCAGCCTCCAGAACATCTACTTTAACCCCAATATCCCCACGGAGGAATGCTTCATCTCTCCCAAGCGGGGCGAGGCTGAGGGCATTGTGTATGCCACCAAGCCCCTGTCCTACCAGGGTCAGCTGATTGAGAATTTCTCCATCCGCTTCCACGAGGGCAAGGCAGTGGAGGTTCACGCAGAAAAGGGCGAGGAGCTGCTGAAAACCATGATTTCCATGGACGAGGGCGCAGCCTACCTGGGCGAGTGTGCCCTGGTGCCCCAGGCCAGCCCCATTGCTCAGAGCGGCCTGCTGTTCTACAATACTCTGTTTGATGAAAACGCCGCCTGCCACCTGGCACTGGGCATGGGCTTTGCCGATACCATCCAGGATTTTCACAATAAGACCCTGGACGAGTGCCGCGCATTGGGTGTCAACGACTCCATGATTCACGAGGACTTTATGATTGGCTGCGACAGCATGAACATCGATGCCGCGTGCGCCGATGGCCGGGTGGTGCCCATCTTCCGGGGCGGAAACTGGGCATTCTGAAAAAAGATTGTTTTTTCTGAAAAAAACACTTGCATTCTGCCGCTGGATGTGATACTATAACCCAGCGATTAAAGATTGCTGGGGCTTATATGCCCTTTACATGATAAGAAAGAGGTGAACGAAATGAAGGAAGGTATCCACCCCAAATACGAACAGACCACGATTCGCTGTGCTTGTGGCAACGTCTTTACGACCGGCTCCACTAAGAAGGACATTCGTGTTGAAATCTGCTCCAAGTGCCACCCTTTCTATACCGGCAAGCAGAAGCTGGTTGACACCGGTGGACGTGTTGATCGCTTCAACAAGCGTTTTGGCCTGAAGTAAGATTTGAAGTCCGCACTACGGCAACGTGGTGCGGGCTTTTTCTATATACCTGCCCCGCACCACAGGGATTTTGGTGCGCCGTTTCCCGGCGCACACTGGAAAATGGAGGGCAATATGGGATTTGAAACAGAAAACAAGAAGCAGGAGCGGGCGGTGCTGGTTGGCCTGAACGCCGATTGCTTCACAAAAGAACAAACTGCAACCGACGAAACCATGGAGGAATTGGAAGCACTGCTGGAAACCGCCGGTGGCTTCTGCACCGCCAAGGTGCTGCAAAACCGCCATACCCCCGATTCCCACAGCTTCATCGGCGAAGGAAAGGCACAGGAGGTACGGATGCTGGTGGAAGCCACGGAATCCACCATGGTGATTTTTGACAATGAGCTTTCCCCGGGCAACATCCGGGCACTGGAAGAAATCATCGGTGTGCCGGTGCTGGATCGCAGTGCACTGATTCTGGACATTTTTGCCCAGCGGGCAAAAACCAGAGAGGGCAGGCTACAGGTGGAGCTGGCGCAGAACAAATATCTGCTGCCCCGGCTCTCCGGCATGGGCAGAAGTCTCTCCCGGCAGGGCGGCGGCATCGGCACCCGTGGCCCCGGCGAAACCAAGCTGGAAACCGACCGGCGGCTGATTCGGGAACGCATCAACCGGCTGGAAGCGGAGCTGGAGCAGGTGCGCCAGGTGCGCAGCGTCCAGCGGGAGCGGAGAATCAAAAATTCCATCCCGGTGGTTGCCATTGTGGGCTATACCAATGCGGGAAAATCCACCCTCTTAAACCAGCTCACCGGGGCAGGCATCCCCGCCAACAACCGGCTGTTTGATACGCTGGATACCACCTCCCGGCTTTTGACGGTGTCGGATAACCTGGATGTGGTGCTGTCGGATACCGTTGGATTCATTGCAAAGCTGCCGCACCACTTGGTCAACGCCTTCCATGCCACTTTGGAGGAGCTGGAATATGCGGATTTGCTGCTCCATGTGATTGATGCCTCTGACCCCAATCGGGAGGAGCATATCCAGGTGGTCAATCGGTTGATTGCCCAGCTGGCAAAGCCGGAAACGCCGGTGCTGCGCTGCTACAATAAGGCGGATTTGGTTACCCCTGGGGATATTCCGGTGGGGGAGGACGTGGTGACGCTGTCTGCCCGCAGCGGTGCCGGGTGCCAGGAGCTGCTGCAAGCCATCGAGCGGGCACTGAACCATGCCCGTCATCATGTGGTGATGACCCTGCCCTACTCCATGGGCGGTCAGGTGGAAACCCTGCACAATAACGCCCGGGTGATTGGCGTGGAGTACAGTGCCGAGGGCATTGTGGTGGAAGCCATCCTGGACGATATTCTATATGGAAGACTGCGGGATTATGTAACAAAGGAGTGCTGATTTTTGGAGGAGTACCTGGTTCCCACCCAGTACGGGGAGGATGAATTCATTGAGAAGAAATCACGGTTCATTGGCCGCGTGTGGCCGGTGGAAACCGAGGAAGAAGCCCTTGCAAAAATTCAGGAGATGAAAAAGCAGCACTATGATGCCACTCACAACTGCTGGGCGTATATCATTCATGGCGGGGCGGTTCGGTTTTCCGATGACGGCGAGCCGGGCGGCACCGCCGGAATGCCCATGCTCCAGGTGTTGCAGCGGGAAGGTTTATATAATGTGGTGTGCGTGGTAACCCGTTACTTTGGGGGCATTCTCCTGGGCGCGGGGGGACTGGTGCGTGCTTATACAAAGGGCGCAAAGATTGGGGTGGATGCCGCCGGCAAATCCATGAAGCGGGTGTGGTCGGTGCTGTATTTGCCCTGTCCCTACTCCTATTATGAGCGGGTCAAGCTGGAGGTGGAAAGCTTCGGCGGTATGATTCGCACCACGGATTTCAGCTCGGAGGTGGAGCTGGAATTGCTGTTCCCGGAAGCGCAGGTGCAGCCTTTTTTGGAGCGGCTGACCGATATGACGGCGGGAACCGTAGAGGCCATGGAAACCGGAAAAGAATACCGGGCATTCCCAATTCACTAAGGAGGAAACAGCCATGACGGTCAAAGAGGAATTGGAACATCTGGAACACCGCAGATTAAACCCCCTTGCTGCCTTTGCAGACCAGTCCACCGGCCGCCCCCGTCAGGAGGAGCCGGTGGAGGACGATGTGCGCACCTGCTTCCAGCGGGATAACGACCGCATTGTCCACAGCAAGGCATTCCGCCGCCTGATGCACAAAACCCAGGTGTTCCTCCGCCCGGAGGGAGACCACTACCGCACCCGCATGACCCACACGCTGGAAGTGACCCGCATTGCCCGCACCATGACCCGGGCGTTGGGACTGAACGAGGATTTGGCAGAGGCCATTGCCATGGGGCATGACCTGGGGCACACCCCCTTTGGTCATGCCGGCGAGGCAGCGCTGACCGACTGCCTGGGCAAGCCCTTCCGTCATAACGAGCAGAGCCTGCGGGTGGTGGACTATCTGGAAAAGGACGGCATGGGTCTGAACCTGACCAACGAAGTGCGGCTGGGTATCCTGGGGCACACCGGCGATTACATCCCGGAGACGCTGGAGGGGCAGGTGGTGCGGCGGTCCGACCAGATTGCCTATGTCAATCACGACATTGATGATGCCATCCGGGCAGGCATTCTCAGCGAGGAGGATTTGCCGAAGGATATTGTCGCCATCCTGGGCGACTCCCACAAGGCCAGAATCAACACCCTGGTGTGCGACCTGATTGCCACCTCCAGGGAGGCGGGGACAATCTGCCTGACACCCACGGTGGATACGGCGCTGAAAGACCTGCGGAGCTTTATGTTTGACCATGTCTACCGCAATCCCGTGGCGAAGGGGGAGGAGAGCAAGGCAAAAATCATGCTCCAGCGGATGTTTGAATACTACATCACCCACCCGGATGCACTGCCGGAGGATTTCCAGCCCCAGCTCAGCTTTGACGGCATGGAGCGCACGGTGTGCGACTATATTGCGGGCATGACCGATAATTATGCGGTGAATAAATTTACAGAGATTTTCGTCCCGGCGGGGTGGAATATCCGGGGATAATATGGTATAATACCGCATAACGGGGATCATGGCGCGAAGCGCCCTCAGCGCCCCCAAAGGGGCGCCGCGGG
>ERZ838577.4234-NODE-4234-length-12318-cov-3.163745_pt1 | contig 12318 bp, 10 predicted proteins | sample MGYA00519682_ERZ838577 | MGnify/ENA primary metagenome ERZ838577 (study PRJEB31850, sample SAMEA3708838) | human gut metagenome | biome: human gut; feature: human-associated habitat; material: faeces | place: China | collected 2014 ...
TTTGCCGATATGGCGAGTTACCCGCATGTGTTCGAATATCCTTATTCGGCGGTGGATAATGTGCCTTTTGACATGAAGGGAAAATGGCATCAGGAGTTTTTCGGAAATGATCATCCGATCGTGCTCGAACTGGGTTGCGGACGGGGTGAATATACCGTCGGACTGGGCCGGATGTTTCCCGATAAGAACTTTATAGCAGTTGATATCAAGGGTTCCAGAATGTGGACAGGCGCCACGGAGTCCTTGCAGGCAGGAATGAAGAATGTCGCTTTCCTGCGTACAAATATCGAGATTATCGAACGCTTTTTTGCAGCAGGTGAAGTCAGTGAAATCTGGCTGACCTTCTCCGATCCGCAGATGAAAAAGGCTACCAAGCGTCTGACCTCCACTTACTTCATGGAGCGCTACCGTAAATTCCTGAAACCGGATGGAATCATCCATCTGAAAACCGACAGTAACTTTATGTTCACCTATACAAAGTACATGATAGAAGCCAATCAGTTTCCTGTCGAGTTTATCACCGAAGATTTGTATCATTCGGATTTGGTAGACGATATCCTGAGTATTAAGACTTACTATGAACAACAATGGCTTGATCGTGGTTTAAATATCAAATATATCAAGTTCCGCCTTCCGCAAGAGGGAGTTTTGCAGGAACCGGATGTGGAAATAGAACTTGATCCGTACCGTAGCTATAACCGTAGCAAGCGGAGCGGACTGCAAACGAGCAAATGATAAGTAATAAGTGACAAGTAATAAGTAATAAATAGTAATTGAGTGGAGTTCTTAACTTTCCACTCTCAATTCTGAACTAATTATGGCTCTTTATCCGAAATTAATATTGGATGCGCTGGCAACGGTGCGTTATCCCGGTACGGGAAAGAATCTGGTGGAAGCGGAGATGGTCGCCGACAATCTCCGCATTGATGGCATGGCAGTCAGCTTTTCGTTGATATTTGAAAAGCCGACCGATCCGTTCATGAAATCAATGTTGAAGGCTGCTGAAACAGCTATCCATACATATGTGTCACCAGATGTACAGGTAACTATAACAACGGAAAGCAAGCAGGCAGCCCGTCCGGAAGTGGGCAAACTGCTTCCGCAAGTAAAGAATATAATTGGTATCTCTTCCGGTAAGGGAGGGGTAGGCAAATCTACCGTATCTGCAAATTTGGCGGTGGCTTTGGCTAAATTGGGCTACAAGGTCGGCTTGCTTGATGCTGACATTTTCGGTCCTTCCATGCCGAAGATGTTTCAGGTGGAAGATGCCCGTCCGTATGCGGAAAAGATCAATGGACGTGACTTGATTATTCCGGTAGAGAAATACGGTGTAAAACTGCTTTCTATCGGTTTCTTCGTTGATCCGGATCAGGCTACACTCTGGCGTGGCGGTATGGCGAGCAACGCATTGAAGCAGCTGATTGGCGATGCCGACTGGGGGGATCTTGATTATTTCCTGATTGACCTTCCTCCCGGCACAAGTGACATTCATCTGACTGTTGTCCAGACGTTGGCAATGACGGGGGCAATTGTTGTTAGTACTCCGCAGGCGGTAGCGCTGGCGGATGCCCGCAAGGGAATCAATATGTTTACGAATGATAAAGTGAATGTGCCTATTTTAGGACTGGTTGAGAATATGGCTTGGTTTACGCCTGCCGAACTGCCGGAGAATAAGTACTATATCTTTGGTAAGGAAGGAGCCAAGAAGCTGGCGGAAGAAATGAATGTGCCTCTGCTAGGTCAGATTCCTATTGTACAAAGTATCTGCGAAGGTGGGGACAATGGTACTCCGGTGGCGCTGGATGAAGATACGGTAACCGGTCGCGCTTTCTTGTCATTGGCTGCCAGCGTAGTTCGTCAGGTAGATCGCCGGAATGTGGAGATGGCTCCGACTAAGATTGTAGAGATGCACAAATAAGTGCTCTTATTTACTTTAAATATAAAACCTCCCGATGATGTTACTTTTGTCTGTCATCGGGAGGTTGTTTTATCTTATGGTATATATTGGTATAGCTTGTTGCTACCTTGCGATTGGTGATTCTACTTTTCCAATGCTTTCATCAATTGTTCTTTCATGGTATCCACTCCGGGGAATCCGGTCTGTTTATAAGTGATGTTTCCTTCTTTGTCAATAACAAAGTAAGTAGGAACGCCCCGGATACTGAACTTCTCGCGCAGATAGCTCCACTGTTCATCCGTCACACGGAAATGTTCTCCGTGAATGTCAGGAATCATGTTTCTCCAGGTTCCCAGCGGAGACGTTTCACCTGTGATGTAAAGGTAGATGATGTCTTTGTCTTTCAGTTCTTTTTTCATCGGGAGAATCTGTTTGTTGGCAGACCGGCATGGACCACACCAAGTTGCCCAAAAGTCAACTAACAGCGTATGTCCCCGGAATTTGGAGATAATGGAGGGGAATAAATCTTCATTCGATACTTCTCCTGTCTCATTAACGGTGAATCCTGTTTTCTTCTTGTTGATTTCTATTTGTTTCAGCAGGTCGTTGTTCATAGCCAGAGCCATGTCGTTGTATGCTGCGGGCATCGTTGCCAGTTCTGCCTTTTGCTTATCGTTAAGTGGATTGAGATCTCTCATGGAGACTCCAATCATCTGTGCCTTCAGATTTTGTATTAAGTAACTGGCAGCTGTATGATAACTCAGGCTCTTAAGAATCTTATCATCTATACCTATACGGCGTATGATGTCAAACAGTATCGGGTATCTGCTGTTGTAACAGGCTTTAGGTGAAAGGATATACGTGAAGTCCTGAAGACTTTCATACTATCCTTGCGGAATATCAATCTTAGTCTCGGCATAGTATTTATTTGCTTTTTCTCCTTCCAGCCCATTCGTCATGATATGAGCTAATTTCAAGTTCCTTTCTGTTTCGATAATCTTTAGTGCGGCAGACAATTCGAGGTCTGTATTAATAATCTCCTTATATGCAGGGCTTCCTTTCGACTGTGTGATTTGTTTTCTGAACTCAGGGAGTCGGGCAAGTATTTGAACTTTATATTCTTCAGCTGTTTTACCATTCAGCTTTTTAATCTGTTGTTGGTATTCTTCATAACTATTGCCTTCAGTGAAACTGAAACTCATAGGATGATCTGCCAGCTCTTGCTGTACTCCGGCTAAATATCCTCCGTAATAGATTTCTTTTCCGTATGGCTTTTCTGCTTGACGGAGATGTGACTGCTTGCGGGCATTTTCGCGAAGATTGATAACGACCGAAGTGGTTTCCCCCGGTGCTAATAAGTAGCTGACAGCTCCAAAAGGAAACCTGATCATGCATGGGGTGACCATGAAGACATTCATCTCATGATAAAACGTTCCGTCATCCTGGATGCGGATTTTTCCTTCCTGAGCTTCGTCTCTTATTACATCTTGAAAATAAAGACTGCCTTTGTTGGGCATCCCTTTTTGGTAGTCAAGGATTCTTCCTTTGAGAATTGCTTTGGCGTATTTAACGACTGGTTCGGGCAGCGTCGTTTTATGGTCTGCTTTGGTGACTGTAACGTCTTTAGGCAGTTTGAACTTGCTGAATGTTTTCTTGTCCAGCTGTATGCCCCATATCTTATATGCACCCTCAAAGTCTCCTTCAGAGAAATCCAGGCAAGTCACGTTTTGAGGAATGGGGGGGAAGGTTAATTGAAATTCGGCTTCGCCGGACTCGGGCATCCAGAACTCTTTGTCCAGCGTAATGCCGATTCCCTTCCGGACAGGGTATAGGTTGCCATTGTTGTCTTTCAGTACACTGCCGGTTGCGATCTTTATCCAGTATTTGGGCCGATAGAAAGCTTTGATATACACAGTGGTGACTGTGTCACTCATGACAATTTTGTCTATCTCTATACTTGAGGAACTCTGAGCTAAAAAGGGAGGACGTTCTACGATTCTGTCTTTAGCTTGTGTCATACAAAGTATGCTTAGCAGCAAACTTATCATTAATGCGAATCTTTTCATACGATTAGGCTTTTATCTCCAACAAATGTAATCATATTATTGTAATTATCTATGCGAAAACAGAAAAAGGAGCAGAATCGTTTACGATTGCTCCTTTTTTCTGTTATTTATTTGTTAGGGGAATAATGATATTTTCGGTTTTGCTTATTGAAGTCGGAATGTAATAGGGAATGTATATTCTACGGCAACGGCTTGTCCGTTCTGTTTTCCCGGTTCCCACTTAGGCATACCCCGCACTACACGAATCGCTTCAGCGTCCAACCATGCCGACGCACCTTCTAATATTTTTATATTCGACACGTTACCGTCTTTTCCGATGACAATCTGGACCAGCACTTTTCCTTGTTCCTTATTCTGCTGGGCCATAGTCGGATATTTTATATTTTTGGCTAAGTAGCGCATTAATCCCTCCTGTCCTCCGGGAAATTTAGGCATCTCGTCTACGACTTTGAAAGTTGGTTCATTATTGGGTGTGGCTTCTTTAGGACCATAGCCCACCACTACGACCTCTTCAAACTTTTCTATTGCTACTGCTTCGGGTGTTTCTGCCGGTTTTGCAGGTTCCGGACCGGACAGACGGAAAGTTACGGGAACCGTAAATCTTACGTTCACAGCTTGTCCTCTTTGCTTGCCGGGTTTCCAATTAGGCATGGCAGCAATCACTCGTTCAGCTTCCTTGTCAAGATAGGGGTCTACGCCTCGAACTGTTTTAACGTCGGAAATGCTACCGTCTTTTTTGACTACGAACATCACAATCACACGTCCTTGCTTTCCATTTTCATGAGCTGTTGCCGGATATTTGATATTCTTGGCGAGATATTCCATCAGTGCTGATTGTCCACCGGGGAAGTCGGGCATTTCTTCTACAACTTCAAATACGACAGAATCATTTACAGTAGCACTTTTAACGGGTGCCGGAGGGGGAGGAGGAGCTACCTCTTTTGTTTTCTGCGTTCCTTTTTTATCCTGTAATGTCGCTACTCCCGTCATTCCATCGGGAAGTTCCGGACCATTGGCGAGTTCGGTTTGCGAAACACCTTGTTCTTCCGGTGCTGCCATCATTTCTTTGGCAAATTCTTTCGTTGTACGAGCTACTACTTCGATGTTGCTGATAATCATCAACAAGGCAGCCAAGGGAAGGAACATCAGATATTTAGTCCTTCCTATTTCTTTGGTTCTTCGTTTATTCATCATTTTGATACGATTTTTAAGTGGTAAAACATTGAAACTATTAGATAAATTTGCTGCAGCCTTGTGATGTGCCAGTCCCAGCAAGTGGTACTGGTATGATTTACTATCATGTCCCGTCTCTAATACCCGGTGATCTGCCATGTATTCCAGATTACCTCTGACTTCCCGTTTCATCAGCCAGACGAAGGGATTGAACCAGCAGAAAGTACACATGATCTCACTGACGAGTACATCTGCTGAGTGATATTGGCGGGCATGAGTCTCTTCATGCGTGATTATTTCGCTGATCTCAGATTCTGTATGCGATTCCGGATGTATGAATATCCAGTGGAAGAAGGAAAAGGGTCCTGTACCTTTCTTCAATATGTGTACACGTGATCCTTGTATCGTGCTTTTCGGGCATAGGAAATGCAATCGTATGATACTGCCCAGCTGGATCAGGAAGCGTAGGGTAAGAAGTAATACACCGGTCCAGTAGATAAATCCCAGAATTTGTGGGATTAGCTCCTGCCAATTGGCCGTTGTTTCCTGTGGTGCCTCGATGATTTGCTCCGGAAGTATGATCGTAGCATAAAGATCTGCCATTGCCACCATCGGCTCCTGCTCCTTTATCCACTCTTGAATATTCAGTAAGGGATAGAGCAGAGAGATGCCAAAGAAGCATAACAGAGCGGTCCGTCGCCAGTGGAAGAAGGTGTCTTTATGAAAAAACAACCGATAGAAAGCGTAGAACAATGCGATGGCTACGTTTATCTTTAAGAAATAGGCAAGTTCCGGAGTCATATCGATAAAGTTTCAGTTTATTTTTCTTTTCCTTTCTCTATCAGGTCGATAATGTCCTTAAGGTCATCCGTAGATATCTTCTGGTCCTTTGCAAAGAAAGAAACCATTTCCTTATAGGAGTTCTCGAAATAGTTGCGGACAACTCCACTCATGAAGTGGCGTTTGTATTCATTTTCACGAATAGAGGGAGTATACTGGTAGGTGTTCCCTATATGTTTCGATTTAACGTATCCTTTCCGTTCGAGATTTTTCACGATGGACGCAACGGTGGTATAAGGTGGTGCCGGTTGCGGAAACTTGGATACGATGTCCTTTACGAAACAGTCTTGTAACTCCCAAATGTAGATCATTACTTCTTCTTCTTGTATAGTTAACTTTTCCATGGAGATGATGTTTAATTACGATTCTTTCGCAAAACTACGAATGTTTCGTAATTAAGCAATAGCTAGTCGGTTAAATATTGTAAATGCCCGTTTGAAATAGGATGATTGGCGGGTAAAAGCCCCTTCTCGTAAGCATGAAAATAATGTGGATAAACGTTATTTTCATCCAAATAAGCAATCTTTAGGACATTTAGGTGAACAAAATGCCTTTCGTGGCTTTTTTATATAAAATAAATGAAATACTTTTGTAGAGTATAAAACGTATGTTAATAAAAGGAGAGTGCGTTTCAGCACAAGGCAAAGCTTGAAAGATTCCCCGTACTCGATAATGAAGCTATTAACTATGCAGCCCGGAGGGAAGAGGGAGGCAAACTAAAAAATGACTGATATGAAAAAAGGTTTGATTTTTGTGCTGTTTGCACTTGTTTCTATCGTTTCTTATTCTCAGATTTCCTGGAATGCTAAGGTAGGTATGAACATGAGTAATTTCACAGGAGACGCTGATACGGACATGAGAGTAGGTTTTAATGTTGGAGTGGGAATGGAGTATCAGTTTACTGATATGTGGTCTATTCAGCCTTCATTGATGTTTACTCAGAAAGGTGCTAAACTGGGTGATATCAAGGCTAATCCGATGTATCTGGAACTGCCGGTAATGGCTGCTGCAAGATTTGCTGTGGTAGACGGACAAAATGTAGTTGTAAAAGCCGGTCCGTATTTGGCATGCGGTATTGCCGGTAAATACAAGATAGCTGGCGTTAAGGAAGATTTCTTTGGTGACAACGGCGGAGGTAAAAGATTTGACTTCGGACTTGGAGTGGGTGTTGCTTATGAAATTAACAGATTCTTTGTCGACCTGACCGGAGAATTTGGTTTGACTAAAGTGTATGATGCCAGTGGCTCTCCTAAGAACATCAACTTCTCTATCGGAGTAGGTTACAAATTCTAATTGAATTATATTCTCTTTATAATACCATTCATAAAGTCCTCTGCCCAATAGATGGAGCGGGGGACTTTTTCATTTCCTCCCATAAAGAAATTTCTCTTCCTATAAAGAAAAACGATGTATACTTCCGAAGAAGCACACATCGTACTAAACTCTCTCTCTTAATTGTCTCAATCGGTCATCTGTTTGGCCAGATTCTCTTTTTCTTTCAGTTCTTTATATCTCTCTATGGCGTGTTTCCGGCTCATCAGTATTTGCCAGCGGTATACCCAGCAAGTGGTGAGGAAATAAACGCCTGCTTGTATCCACAATGCCTTGTATTCAAAGGCGACTTCGCTTAAGGTAGCTCCCATATTATTGATCTTCACAAAGCCATTGATGCCGAATGTGGACGGGAAAATGTAAGAAACATATTTCCAGAACGGAGGAATGGCGGCTCCCGGCCACGAGATACCGGAAATAAACAGCAGCGGTACGGAAGTGAATACAAAAATCAGCATACAGGTTTCCCGGTTGCGAATGGCGATGGAGGTGGTCATTGCAAAGAAAATGCAGGCTGCCAGATAGGGGGCGACAAATAATACCAGTGAACCGGGTTGCCCGATTTGGTTGAGGCTGAATAGTCTTGGCACGATATGCAGCACGTAAAATGATACCAGTACGTACACAAGGAAGTAACTTAGCCCCTTGCCAAGTACAATTCGCAACGTTCCGTTATAATGCCGGTTGATGGGGACAAGGTCTTTAAACCGGTTGTTTTCCCGGGCAGTTCCTGCTGCCAGTCCGATTCCGAGCAATAGCGTTTGCTGTATGATCAGCACCAATACGGCAGGAATCAGGAAAGCGGCAAAACCGGCTGTAGGATTAAAGATGGAAATCTCTTCATATTCTATCGGATAACCGGTGATTTCGTCCTGTCGCTCGGTCGTGTTCCCGCTACGCGCGATCTTTATATCTTTATTCATATCCAGTGATACGGCCGTATTGGCGATCAGCATGGATTTATAGTACAGCAATCCGCTCATGTCGCAATAGATGCTGACTTGCGTCTGTTTCCCTTTGGCGATGTTGTCGCTGAAATCAGATGGGATATAGATGATGCCGTATGCAAGCCGGTTCTTCAGCATTTGCTTGGCTTCTTCCATATCGGCACAATAGGCAACAATCTGAATGTCCGGTGTGGCATCCACCTTCCGGAGATATTCGCGGCTCAGGGATGAATGAGAGTCATCGACTACAACGGCCGGAACTTCTCGTACTACTTCATTGTCATAGATAAAGCTGTACAGTAACGGATAGCCCAGTGGGACGAGGATAAAGAAAATCAGTACCCCCTGGTCGCGGAAAGTTGTCTGAAACTCGCGCTTCCAGATATAAAACAGGTCGTTGATGCCTTGGGCTATCTTGTCTTTAAATTTTATATCTTTCATCAGGGTATGTATTTATAGTAAACCAATGCTTCTTTCAAGCGGTGAACCACAAAGAAGGGAAGCATCATGAATATTAATAATGCCATATAGTTGGACCATGAGTAAGCCATGCTGTATCCGTTGAGCGCCTGATCTACATAAATCAGGAAATAATGACGTAACGGAAACAGGTTGCTCAAGGCCTGCAAAACAGGATTCATTGCCATCACCGGAAAAGAAAAACCGGAGATGGAGAATGAAATCACTCCCCACAAGGAGGCAAAACTTAATCCGAGGCGGAGTGTAGGCAGTGTACCTATCATGACGATGCCGCAACACTGGGATGCCAATACAAGGCAGAGCGTGGCGAATATCATCGGGAAGATGCCACTGTTGCAGGGGAAATGCAGAAAACCGTACAGGTATACATTATAGAATATCCCCATTATGAAAAAGACCACCGTATGCGGAAGCAGTTTGCCTGCCAAAGCAATGTAAATGGAATTGTTACTCATTCGCAACCATTCACGGGCAGTGCGGTCTTTGATTTCTACACCGATAGAATAAACGGTAACCATGAAGATGAGCAACATGAGTACTCCCGGTATCAGTGTATTGCACAGGTATACCGAATAGTTCAGCCACGGATTGTTCAGTGGATGTGTGTCAATCACGATCGGTTGCAGGAAGCCCATTGCCTGATCTTCCGTAGCCCCTTTGGCGTACAGTACGCTCCTTGCCGCAGAGCCGGCAGTGAGTTCTCCCATCATTTTCATGTCTCTGAATAGTAAAGAACCTGCAATCAGATAGGAGTAATTGGTGTAGAAAGAGATTTTGGGCTGCCGTTGGCTTTGTGCCTCTGCCGACAAGCCTTTCGGGATATAGAAGAAACCGTAGATCTTGCCTTCCTGCACAGCGATACGCGCATCCGTCACATTGCTGTAATGAGCTACGACACCTGTTTGCGAGAAAGCATCCAGATTGCGGACAATGTTGCGTGAAGTAGACGAGTCGTCCATGTCTACCACGCCCGCCGGAAGATTCTGCGGAAGTCCCGAATCCATCAGGGTCGTGAAAAATAGGTAGCAGAACAATGGAGCGATGACCATGCAAAAGAGATAGAGCGGGCGTGATACTAACCGCCTGCACTCCCTCTGCATGACTTGCCATAAGGCTACATATTTCTTCTTTCTCTCTTTCATGATTATTTGTTAATGATAACGGACATACCCGGACGAAGATTTTCCACTTTTTCCATCGGAGAAGCTTTGACTTCAAATGTCTTCAGGTCGAACTGACCGGTAGTTTTGGTTGCTTTCCAGGCGGCGTAAGTACCTAAGTCTTTCAGATAGTATACTTTGAGTCTGACTGTTTTATTATCCAGCGCGGGAACAACAGCTTCAAATTCTGCTCCCATAGTCAGGTTTTTGAGCAAGTCTTCGCGTACGTTGAAAGTCACCCACATATCATTGAGTTCGGCTATGTTCATGATAGGAGCACCTGTGCCTACCAGTTCGCCTACTTTCGGGAAAATCTCGGAAACTTCTCCGGCAGCCGGAGCAATCAGATAGGTTTCCTTAATGTAAGATTCTACTTCGGCAACAGCTCCTTTGGCACGGTTCACCAACGCTTCGGCAGCCATCTTGTCTTCACGTTCCGCACCGTTCTTTGCCATAGTATATTGTGCTTTGGCAGCTTTCTCAGTAGCGATGGCAGCGTCGCGTTGTGCGGTTACTTCGTCCAGCTTTTGTGCGGGCATCACTCCTTGTTCATACAGGTTCTTGACTCTCTTGTATGATTTCTCGGCAATTGTAACACCGGCCTGAGCTTTCTGCCACATTTCATAGGCTGCCTGAATCTGTTCCTCACGTGCACCTTTGATTGCTTTTTCGTTTTGTGCCTGAGCGGCAGCTTCGGCGGCACGTGCCTGCTCCATTTTAGCCACTACATCGGGGGCTTCCAGAATAGCCAGTGTATCTCCGGCATTTACGCTTTGTCCTTCTTTCACACGAAATTCCAGTATACGTCCCGGAACTTTGCTTGAAACGCGGTATTCGGTAACTTCAGCCTGCCCCTGAATAATTTCAGGACCTTTGCGGAGCATGAAAAAGCCAACGACTGCAACGATGGCAATAACTCCCAGTAAAGTAAGAAATGCAAGCAGCATATTGCTGTTTTGTGATTTTATAGGTGCCATATTATTGATGAATTTTAAATTACGAATGATAAATTGATTGAATACCTCAGTCTTATAATTGTCAATTGTCAACTGTCAATTGTCCATTATTTCAGCGTTCCCAAAGACTTCTTCAGATAAATCTCCGTCAGCTTCACGTCGATTTGTGCGTCAATCTTTTCCGATTGGGCGGACAGCCATGCCGTTTGTGCTTCCAGGACATTGCTGGTGGCAATGACCCCTTCTTTGAAGCCTAAGGTGGCATAACGGAGATTTTCGTCAGCCTTTTCCATATTCTTGGTTGCCATTACCAGTTTTTTGCTGGCTTCCTTTACTTTAAAAGCGGATTGGTTAACTTGCAATTCGATCTTTTCTCTCGCATCCTGAAGCTGATATTGTGCGATTCGTGCTTCTGCCTTGGCGGCTTTGGTCTTGTAAATGCCTTCCCCCCAATGCCAGATAGGTATCTGTACCATAACGCCCACATTCCACATTCCTTTGAATTTATTCTCAAAGCTGTTGAATACGGAAGGATTGGTCACCATATAATTTCCCATCAACGCAATGGACGGAAGATGTTCGGCGCGGGTAACATTTATTTTCTGTTTATAAATCTGAGTAGCCAGTTCAAGACTGCGTATCTCCGGACGGTTGGCGTAAGCGGTGGACATGTCGAAGTGGGTCTCTGGTGTGAGCAGTGGAATGTCCTCCATATTTTCGTCTGCCAACGTGATAGGAGAGCTGAGATCAATGCCACATAGTTGACACAACAACATTCGGGCAAGGCTTAATCCGTCTTCCACTTTAGTCAGTGTCATTTCCGCTTCGTTGACTTTCACACGTACGGACAAACCGTCGGCTTTTGTGGCAACTCCTTCGGCAATCATGGCTGTCACGTCACTGTCCATCTTCCGGAGTAACCCGACATACGCGTCGGCCAGCTTTTTCTTATTGACCAGCGAAATCACCTGCCAGTAAGTTTCATCGGTTTTATAAATGACTTCCTGCAACTGGAGGTCGTTCATCGATTCGGCCAATTCACGGGCATATTTGGTAATCTGATTATAGGAGACAATTTTTCCTCCCATAAAGACCGGTTGAACCAGCGAAACGCCTCCCACCCAGATATTCTGCACATCCAGATGTTGCACATCGTCAATTCCTCCCATTAGTTGTCCGAAAACAGGAAGTTGGGCAAGCGGTCCCAGGGCGGAACCGAGTTTGGCACTCAAAGCGTCCATATCCAGCAGATTGATATCTTTCTGATTCCACATATATCCTCCCATGGCGGAAAGCTGCGGAAAATATTTAGTAAAAGCCGCTTTGCGTTCTTCATTGGCCGCCTTTACCTTTTCGCCGGACATCTGTAATTCCTTATTATTCTGAATAGCTAAGTTTCGACATTCTTCCAATGTCAAAGTCTGTTGGGAACTTGCATAACCAGAACAGACCAACAATCCTACTAAT
>ERZ838577.4245-NODE-4245-length-12272-cov-5.532537_pt1 | contig 12272 bp, 11 predicted proteins | sample MGYA00519682_ERZ838577 | MGnify/ENA primary metagenome ERZ838577 (study PRJEB31850, sample SAMEA3708838) | human gut metagenome | biome: human gut; feature: human-associated habitat; material: faeces | place: China | collected 2014 ...
GCTCGGACGTGGTGGTCTTACCGGCGTCGATGTGAGCCATGATGCCGATATTGCGGGTGTATTTTAAATGTTCGTCGATTTTAGCCATTTTGCTATAGGAAAATTGGAATCTGATTTACAATGAAATGTTGGGGGGTGGAGGTGCCGGATCAGGCGGCAGGTCGGATCAGAAGCGGAAGTGGGCGAAAGCGCGGTTTGCTTCGGCCATCTTGTGCATATCCTCCTTGCGCTTGAAGGCGCCGCCCTGCTCGTTGAAGGCATCCATGATTTCAGCGGCGAGTTTGTCGCTCATGGTCTTGCCGCCACGTTTGCGGGCATAGTTGATGAGGTTTTTCATTGATATTGATTCCTTGCGGTCGGGACGGATTTCGGTGGGCACCTGGAAGGTGGCACCGCCGACACGGCGGGATTTTACCTCGACCTGGGGAGTTACGTTCTCAAGAGCTTTCTTCCAGATTTCGAGGGCGGTTTTCTCCTCGTTGGCCATCTTGGCCTTCACGGTTTCGAGAGCGGAGTAGAAGATGGTGTAGGAGGTGTTCTTCTTACCGTCGTACATGAGGTGGTTGACGAACTTCGTCACTTTCACATCGTGGAACACGGAATCGGGAAGAATCACGCGTTTCTTAGGCTTTGCTTTTCTCATTTTTAGTTTTAGCGAAAAGAGTGTTTTTGCTTTTTCGTCGTGGCTGGTGTCTTCTTCGGCCGCGAAAAGGACTTGTGGGGCGACCTACTCAACCGTTGTCAGCTGCGGGAAATCAAAAACGGGTAATTGTTTGGGATGATGATTTCTCGTGGTGCTATTTAGTAAACTTCACCGAAGGGGATTCAAGCGGAAATCCTTCGATTACTTCTTAGCCGCACCGGCTTTAGGACGTTTGGCCCCGTATTTGGAGCGACGCTGTGTGCGGTCTTTCACGCCGGAGGTATCGAGCGTGCCGCGCACGATGTGGTAGCGCACACCGGGAAGGTCTTTCACACGGCCGCCGCGCACGAGCACAATCGAGTGCTCCTGAAGGTTGTGACCCTCGCCGGGGATGTAGGAATTGACTTCCTTACCGTTGGTGAGGCGCACACGGGCTACCTTACGCATAGCCGAGTTAGGTTTCTTAGGTGTGGTAGTGTAAACACGCACGCAGACACCGCGACGCTGGGGGCAGCTGTCGAGGGCGGGCGATTTGCTCTTGTCCACAAGGGTTTCGCGTCCTTTTCTTACTAATTGCTGAATAGTAGGCATCTTAGTTTGTTAAATGAGTTTTGATGTTTGGTTTCTTATGCTTTGCTTTTTAACTGCGTATTCCATGGCTTTCCGCGCACGAATATCGCGCTCCATCGCATTGAATCCCAATGGATTGCAACATGAACGGGCACGCAATACTCCGAAAAGCGATGCAAAATTACGATTTATTCAGCTAATTACCAAATATTTTGAGAAATATTTCCGCCGGTTCAGCGGAGGGGGAGGCGATAGAGCGGATAGGCGACGGAGCGGCCACCGAAACCCTGCTTCTGGCGGTGAAGTCCCTCGTTGAGAAGATGGCCGCCGCGCTCGGTGGATATGCCGAAGTCGAGGTAGCGCACCGGGCCGTAGAGCCCGGCGGCAAGGTCGGCACGAAGCTTATGAAACAGCAACGCAAGCGCGCCGTGGGCGCGGCCTTCGCCCGATGCGGCGATATATTGCGCGTGAGCCACGGTCGGGGTGAGATACAATACGGTTCCGGCAACCATACGCCCGTCGGGGCCGTCGACGGCGAAGAGCCGGATATTCTCCGGAAAGCGCGAGGCGAGCAGCTCGATTTCGGCGAGCGAGTGGACAGGGCGCGCATCGTGTCTCCCAGCAAGCACGTCTTCAAGTATCTTCCAGTATTCGACAAAGCAGCGGCTCTCCCCCACCCTCAGCCGGGCCACCTCAGCCCGGCGCAGGTTGCGACGCGAGTTCTCGTCGAAACGCGGAGCGTCGCGCAGGTCGACGGCCGATGAGATACCGCACGCCTCCATCGTGGCTCCGAGCCGGAATAGCGCGTAAATATCGTCGTCGGCAGGCACCGAAGGATATATCCACGGCAGAGGTTTGTAGAGCATCTCTCCCACCCCACTGTTGCGATAATATTCTATGGCTAAACCCCATACTTCAAGCATCGTGGAGGCGTCGAAGCCCCGCACGGGCGTTATCCAGCCGCCATAGGTAAGGCCCTGATGAGACCATAGTGTGTTGCCGTTCCGGTTGGCCGGAAGCATGGCGACAATGCGCCCCGAATCGCTGCGCGCGATAATCGACGCGTCGGCGAAGCGGTCGGAATGATAGTCCATATAGGGACGCGTAAGCAGAAACGTCTGCTGGCGCGAACGCGCCGCAAACTCATCCCACTCGGCGGCCATAGAGGCCTCATAGGGCGTTATCACCATATTATAAACAGGGGTATGTTTCGTTAATTGCCGTAAAGTTACTACTTTTGCAGAAACAAACCCATACCGACTCCCAAGAAATCATTATTCCCGACATGAACATAGCAATAGTTGGCGCCAGCGGCGCCGTAGGCCAGGAACTACTCCGTGTGCTCGACCAGACCGATTTTCCCGTCGACAACCTCACGCTCTTCGGCTCCAGCCGCAGCGCGGGGAAATCCTATACCTTCCGCGGCAAGGAATACACTGTGAAGGAACTCCGCCACAACGACGATTTCCGCGGCATCGACATAGCATTCACCTCGGCCGGCGCATCCACCTCGCGCGAATTTGCCGAGACAATAACGAAACACGGCACGCTGATGATCGACAACTCCAGCGCCTTCCGCATGGATACCGACGTTCCGCTGGTGGTGCCTGAAGTCAACGGCGACGACGCTTTCAACGCCCCACGCCGCATAATCGGCAACCCCAACTGCACCACAATCCAGATGGTGGTGGCCCTGAAACCCATCAACGACCTCAGCCCCATCCGCCGGGTGCACGTGGCCACATATCAGGCAGCCAGCGGCGCAGGAGCCGCCGCAATGCAGGAGCTTGAAAACCAGTATGGCGAACTCGCCCGCGGCGAAAAGCCCACCGTGAAGAAATTCGTGGCACAGCTCGCCGGCAATGTCATCCCCCACATCGACGTGTTCACCGACAACGGCTACACCAAGGAGGAGATGAAGATGTTCAACGAGACGCGTAAGATAATGCACTCGCCCGACATGCGTGTGAGCGCCACATGCGTACGTGTGCCGGTGCTCCGCGCCCACTCCGAGGCCATCTGGGTGGAGACGGAGAGCCCCGTAAGCCTCGCCGACGCCCGCGCCGCCTTCGAGAAAGCCGAAGGTGTGGTGATGATGGACGACCCCGCCAACGGAGTCTACCCCATGCCGCTCGAGCTTGCCCACCACGACCCGGTATACGTAGGCCGCCTGCGCAAGGACCTCGCCGACGACTGCGGGCTCTCGTTCTGGACCGTAAGCGACCAGATCCGCAAAGGAGCCGCGCTCAACGCCGTGCAGATTGCCCTCTACATGCTCGCCCACAAGAAATAACAGCCGCCAAGACCTCCGAAAACCACCGCGCAGTTCCACCCGATGATATTAGCCGCGTTAGTCACCGACCCCGTCACCATCTTCCTGATAGTGCTGACAATAATACTGTTGGCACCGGTGATTCTCACGCAGCTGAAGATTCCGCACATAATAGGCATGATTGTGGCCGGTGTGGTGGTCGGGCCCTACGGATTCGACGTGCTCGACCGCGACAGCTCGTTCAATATCTTCGGGCAGGTAGGCCTGCTCTACCTGATGTTTCTTGCGGGGCTGGAAATCGATATGTACCATCTGCGGCGCAACCTGCGGCGCGGAATCTCGTTCGGGCTGCTCACTTTTTTCATTCCCATGGCAATGGGTGTGGCGGCGAGCGGCTATCTGCTCCATCTGGGCTGGCTAACATCGTTTCTGCTTGCCTCGATGTATGCGTCCCATACCCTCATAGCCTATCCCGTGGCCGCACGCTTCGGTCTTACGAAGACTCCGGCTGTACTTATCTCCGTGGTAGGAACTATTGTGGCGGTAATCGGCGCTCTGCTCGTGCTGGCCGCATGCGTCAACATCCACCTCACCGGCGAATTCCAGATTTCCGCCATGCTATGGCTCATAGCCAAACTGGCGATGTACTGCATGGGGGTGCTCTACGCCTTTCCCCGCATCACGCGCTGGTTTTTCAAGCGCTTCAGCGAGAAGGTCACGCAATATGTCTATGTGCTCGTAATGGTGTTTTTCTCAGCCTGGGTGTCGGGAGCCATCGGGCTTGAGCCTGTGCTCGGAGCTTTCTTCGCCGGACTGGTGCTCAACCGCTACATTCCGGCCACATCGCCGCTGATGAACAGCATCGAATTCGTAGGGAATGCCCTTTTCATCCCCTACTTCCTTATAGGCGTGGGAATGATGATTAACCTGCGCGTTATCGTGGAAGGCAATACGCTGCTCATAGCATCGATCATGCTGGCTGTGGCGCTCGCAAGCAAATGGCTGGCAGCCCTGGCAGCCCAGCGGCTCTACGGCATGGCTCGCGCCGACCGCTCGATGATATTCGGGCTGACCACCGCCCACACCGCAGTGGCCCTGGCCGTTGTGACCATCGGCTACAACATGATTCTTCCCGACGGCACGCGCATGATGGACGAGACCATTCTCAACGGCACAGTGCTCGTGATTCTCGTAACCTGCGCCATCGCCCCGATATGCACATCGACTGCGGCCGCCAAAATCAAAGTGCGCCAGCTCCAGCAGGAAGCCACCGCCGAGGGGATAACCTCCGAGAGCGAGGAAGAAACCCGCGCCCGGGCCTCGGCACCGCGAAAATCCCTTGTCTGCCTCTCCAACCCCATCACAGCCCAGGCGCTGACGGATTTCGCTCTGATGATGCGCCGACACCGCTCGGGCATAAGAGCCGAACGCCTGCTCGCCCTCCACGTGCGCAACGACAACTCGCGCGCATCGAAGGCTGTGGGAGAGAACGCCCTGAAAATCGCCGCCGACACCGCCGCAGGCGCCGACACCGCCATCAATCTGGTCGAGCGCTTCGACCTCAACACCGTCACAGGCATCCTGAACTGCATTCAGGAGCGCGATGTAGACCGAATCATTCTCGGCATGCACCGCAAGGCCACCGTAATCGATACCTTCATGGGCGCTAAAATCGAGCAATTGCTCCGCGCCACCAACTGCGAGACGGTAATCTCGCGCTGCTATATCCCGCTCAACACTATAACCCGCATCGCCGTCTTCATGCCCGAAAAGGCCGAGTACGAGACCGGTTTCCGCTCGTGGGTCGAAGCCATGGGCGCTCTGGCCGCCCAGATAGGCTGCCGCATAATATTCTGCTGCCGGAAGGTGCAGGAGCAGGCCGTGCGCGCCGTAATACGCCACGCCTCGCTCGAAATCCGCCATGAGTACCGCACCATGGAGTCTGACGACGATTTCATGCTGCTGGCCAACCGCGTGCTCGACGACGACCTGATGGTAGTGGTGTCGGCGCGCCCCAACTCCCTCTCCTACACGGCTCATATGGCCGAGACACCACTTTTGCTCCAGAAGTATTTCAGCAGCAACAACCTCTGCATCGTCTATCCCGAGCAGTTCGGCGCCGAACCGATGCAGTTCTCATTCACTGACCCGCTCGGATCCGACATCGCCACCACTCCCTCGCCGCTGTGGCTGCGTCTGCGCTCCGCCTTCCATCGCCTCAATCAGATGAAGAAACGCCTAACCCACTACCGCCGCAAATAAACTATGGCATGCCGGCAGGCGTTATTCAAGCGATACTATTTTCTTCCGGACAACATTCCCAAAAACATACCGACAATGGATAACACCTCTATTCGCGTGGCCGACGATTTCGACCTCGCGTCAATCAAATCGCCTGCCGACATAAAAAGGCTGACGGTCGATGAGCTTCAGGTGCTCGCCGACCGTCTCCGCGTTCCCCTTACCGAAAAGCTCGGCCGCCACGGCGGTCACGTTGGCCCCAACCTCGGTTTCATGGAGGCCACCATCGCGCTGCACTACGTGTTCGACGCCCCGTCGACAAACTCGTGTTCGACGTATCGCATCAGACCTACCCCCATAAAATGCTCACTGGCCGCATCCAGGCATTTCTCGACCCGGCACACTATGACGACGTGACAGGTTACACCTCGCCCAAGGAGAGCCCCTACGACCTCTTTTCAGTCGGCCACACATCGACCTCGGTGGCTCTCGCCGCCGGCCTGGCCAAAGCCCGCGACCTGCGGGGCGGAAAGGAGAACGTCGTAGCCATAATCGGCGACGGCTCACTCAGCGGAGGCGAAGCCTTCGAGGGTCTCGACTACGCCGCCACCCTCGGGACGAACTTCATCGTGGTGGTCAACGACAACCAGATGAGCATAGCCCCCAACCACGGAGGTATCTATGAGAATCTGCGCCTGCTGCGCGACACCGACGGCACCGCCCAGTGCAATCTGTTCAAAGCCATGGGCTTCCGCTATCTCTATGTGCCCTACGGCAACGACGTAGCGAGCCTCGTCAAGGCGTTCGAAGCTGTAAAGAACTCCGACACGCCCGTGGTGGTCCATATCGACACCATGAAAGGCAAAGGCCTCCCCGTGGCCGAGCGCAATAAGGAGAAGTTCCACTATTCGATGCCATTCGACCCCAAGACCGGCGAACTGCTCAAGCCGGTTCATCCGCGCATGTATGAAGACCTCTTCGCCACCCATATGCTCGACCGCATGGCCAACGATCCGAAGGTCTGCACCATCACCGCCGGCACTCCGGGCGCCATCGCCTTCGGCCCCGACCGCCGCGAGGCCGCCGGGAGCCAGTTTATCGACGTTGGCATCGCCGAGCAATGCGCCACAGGCCTCGCCTCCGGACTTGCAAAAGGGGGCGCACGCCCGGTGTTCGGCGTGGAGGCCACATTCCTCCAGCGCGCCTACGACCAGCTCGAGCAGGACGTGGCCATCAACTCCACCGCAGCGGTGTTCGTCACCTTCAACGGGAGCGTATGGGGCATACCCGACGAGACACACCTCGGATTCTTCTGCGCCCCGATGACGGCCACAATTCCAGACCTCCCCATCCTCGCGCCCACCAATGCCGACGAATTCACCGCCATGCTCGACTGGGCTATCGACCAGACCGAGACGCCTGTTATGATAATCGCTCCCGCAGTGCCGGTCGCTCCGGCCACCACCGAAGTAGCCGACGACTATACTAACATCGGCTACCAGATTGTAGAGGAGGGCAAGGATGTGGCCGTAATCGCCGCGGGCGACTTCATGCAGTTCGGCCGCGATGCCGTGGAGCTGATGAAGCAGCAGGGCCTTACACCCACTCTCATCAATCCGCGCATAGTTTCCGACATAGACCGCACCACCCTCGACTCCCTACGCGACTACCGCGTACTGATTACGCTTGAAGACAACAGTGTGGCCGGAGGTATGGGAGAGAAAATCGCCGCCTATCTCGGCGAAGCACCCGTAAAGGTGAAAGTGCTGGGCCTCCCGCGCGCCCTCCCCGACCGATACAAGGCCTCGGAACTAATGGCCGCCAACGGACTCACCCCGCAGGCAATCGCCAAAGCCGCCGCAGTGGCCCTCGGCAACTGATTTCCAGATTATAAAATACAAGGGCGATGCGCCAGCCGGCGCATCGCCCTTGTATTTATATGGTCTGATGTGTTTACTTGTAGTTTTCTGCGAGTTCGCGGATAGCATGGAATATGCGGTTGTCGGCCTCGGAAAGCGAGCGGCCGCGACGAGCCATCATGCGCTTGGCGATGTCGAAGAATTTCTCCATGGGCAGATCGGTGAAGCCCGAAGGTCCGCCCTCGCTGAACGAGGCGATGAAATTGCGCGGGAAGCCCGAGCCATGGATGTTGACTCCCACGCCTACAACGGTGGCCGTGTTAAACATCGTGTTGATTCCGGCCTTCGAGTGGTCGGCCATAATCAGGCCGCAGAACTGCAGTCCGGTGCGCAGGAAGCGATGGCTGGGATAGTTCCAGAGCTTGATTTCCGTATAGTCGTTCTTGAGGTTCGAGGCAACGCAGCCGGCACCGAGGTTGCACCATTCGCCGATTACGGCGTTGCCCAGGAAGCCGTCGTGGGCCTTGTTGGTGAAGCCGAAAATCACAACGTTGTTGAGCTCGCCGCCTACCTTACACCATGGGCCGAGCGACGTGCCCGGGTAGATTCGCGTTCCCATATTGACGGTGGAATGCTCGCCCAGCGCGATGGGGCCGCGGAGGCAGCTTCCTTCCATTATTTCCACGTGGCGGCCGACGTAAATAGGGCCGTGGGATGCGTTGAGCACCACGCCCTCCACTATGGCGCCGCTCTCGATATAAATACGGTCGGGATCGCCGATTACGGTGTTGCTGCGCGGTATGCTCTGCCCTTCGCGCCCCGCGGTAAGTACGTCGAAGTCGGCCTCGATCTGGCGCCCGTTGAGCAGGAAGATGTCGTAAACGTAGTTGATGGCGTCGACTTTCTCCTCATATACAATTCCGGCAGGCATGGAATGAATCACTTCGTCGAGACGGTTGGCACCGCCCTTGAAGCCCACAAGCACGCGCTGGCCGGCCATGGTGTCGGCCATCAGCACCTCGCCCGGCTCGAGCGTGTCGAGGCGGCGCGCCAGATGCTCGGTGGCGATGATGTTCGAGGCGATGAAGAGATTTTCCTCTGCCGTCTTCATCGGGTATTTCTCGGAGAGATAGCCCACTGTGGAATATGAGAACTCACCTGCGAGAAACGATTCCCACTTCTTGCGCAAGGTCGTGATTCCGACCAGAAAGTCGGCTATGGGCCTGGTGTAGCTAAGCGGAAGTAGATTTTCACGCACCGCAGGGAGGTCGAAAAGGATGATGTTGCGCTGTTTCATATGGGGATAGTTTTAGCAGTTGTAAAATTGGCTTTTGAATGTTGAGCAAAAATAGTATTTTTGCAACATAATAACAACCCGCCGGCCGATTGTTTTGGCCGATGTTAAATTTTTTTCACGCCCTAAGCACTGAGTTTAGGCCGATTTTTTATAACAAGACACAATTCTTTTTCATCTATGAACTTCATTCCTACCGAAATAGAAGGTGTATGGATTGTCGAACCGAAAAAATTCGGCGACGCCAGAGGCTACTTTATGGAGACTTTCAAACAGGCTGAATTCGAGGCCGCCACGGGCATCGCGCCCAGATTCGTGCAGGACAACGAATCGATGTCGACGCGTGGCGTGCTCCGCGGGCTGCATTTCCAGAAAGGCGAATGGTCGCAGGCCAAACTGGTGCGCGTGTCGCGCGGCCGTGTGCTTGACGTTGCCGTTGACATCCGCAAGGGTTCGCCCACATTCGGCCGCCACGTGGCCGTGGAGCTTTCCGACGAGAATGCCCGTCAGCTCTACATTCCGCGCCATTTCGCCCACGGATTTCTCGTGCTGAGCGACGTGGCCCAGTTCCAGTATAAGGTCGACAACGTCTACGCTCCGCAGAGCGAGGCAACCCTCCGCTTCGACGATCCTGAAGTAGGCATCGACTGGCCTGTCGACCCGACGGAAATGCTTCTCTCCCCCAAAGACCTGCGCGGCATATCGCTCGCCGAGCTGAAGACGTCGCTGTTCTGACCCCATCAGCAGGTTTTAAACCCTATACCCTAAACCGTCAACTTTAAACCTTCCGCCCCTATGGACCACCGCCTGCTCACCTCCGGCGAAATCGATATACTCGAAGCCAATGCATGCACTTGCGACGACTGGACCCGCATCCGCGTTGCCGACCCCTTCCGCCCTCAGCACTACCGCCACGCCACGTTTTCCGGCGACGTGACCCTCGGCACCACCGAGGAGGTACTGACGGCCGGCGGCCACGTGCCCATGCAGACGGGAATCTACTTCGCCCGCGTCCACAACTGCAATATAGGCGACAACGTGCTCATCGACCGCATCGGCAACTATATAGCCGACTACGACATAGCCGACGGTACGCTCATCGCCAACACGGCCTGCATAGCCATGACCGGCGAATCGACCTTCGGCAACGGCATCGAGGTATCGGTGCTCAACGAGACGGGCGGACGCGAAGTGCCGATCTACGACTGCCTCTCGGCCCATGTGGCCTACATAATAGCCATGTACCGTCACGACAAGGAGCTGATAGGCCGGCTCCGTAAACTCGTAGACGACTACGTGGAGTCGCGGCGTTCCTCACGCGGCAAAATTGCCGACCACGTCACCATAGTCAACACCGGGACCATCAACGACCTCTACGTCGGGCCGCACGCGACCATCGACGGAGCCACGCGCCTTGTCAACGGCTCAATAATGTCGGAAGCCGACGACCCCGTTTTCGTCGGGCCTAACGTGATGGCTGAAGACTTCATTCTCTGCGCCGGAGCTAAAGTCGACTGTGGCGCGGTGCTCGTCCATACCTTCGTAGGGCAGGCATCGCAGCTTACGCGCCTTTTCTCAGCCCACGATTCGCTTTTCTTCGCCAACTGCGCCTGCGAAAACGGCGAGTCAGCCGCTATCTTCGCCGGCCCTTATACCGTGACGATGCACAAGTCGAGCCTCCTGATAGCCGGTATGTTCTCATTCCTCAACGCCGGCTCCGGATCGAACCAGAGCAACCACATGTACAAGCTCGGCCCCATCCATCAGGGCGTGGTCGACCGCGGCTCGAAAACCACCTCCGACAGCTACATCCTGTGGCCGGCCCACATCGGCGCATTCTCGCTGGTGATGGGGCGCCACGTAAGCCACTCCGATACCTCCCGCCTTCCATTCAGCTACCTGATAGAGAAAGCCGGGGAATCCCACCTCGTGCCAGGCGTCAACCTCAAGAGCGTCGGCACAATCCGCGACGCCATGAAGTGGCCCAAGCGCGACAAGCGCCGCACACCCCATAAGCTTGATTTCATCAATTTCAACCTGCTCAGTCCCTATACCGTGCAGAAGATGATGGACGGCATCTCCCTGCTCGACGAAATCGAAGCCACCTCGGGCGAAACGTCGCAATTCTACTCCTACCAGGGGATGACCATCAGCGCATCCGCCCTGCGCAAGGGGCGCATGTACTACGGCATGGCCATCGACAAATTCATGGGCAACTCCGTGCTGAAACGCCTCGAAGGGATGCAGATTACCTGCGATGCTGACATCCGGCGCCGCCTCGCCCCTACCCTCGAAGCCGGACGCGGCGAATGGGTTGACCTTGCCGGACTCATCGCACCCAAGCAGGAAATTCGCCGTCTGTGCTCCGAAATTGCCGACGGAAGCATCCAGCGCCTCGACTCGGTCAACCAGCGGCTGCACCGCCTCCATGCCGACTACTATGAGATGGAATGGACATGGGTTGTGGAGAATTTCAGCCGCTGGCTCGGCAAAGAATGCTCAGACCTCACCATAGCCGACGTGGCGGCAATAGCAAAACGCTGGGTCGAGAGCGTGGTAAAACTCGACCGCATGCTCTACGACGACGCCCGCAAGGAGTTCTCGGCAGTATCACACATCGGCTTCGGCCTCGATACCACCTCCGAACGCAACCGCCGGGGCGACTTCGAGCAGGTGCGCGGCGAATTCGAGCGCGACCCCTTCGTACGCATGGTCCTCGACCACATCGAAAAGAAAACCGCCCTCCACGACGACCTCCTCTCCCGCCTCCACCCCGCCAAATAATAAGAAATGACAAAAAAGTATATAATCCCAATTTTTAACTATGGCGAATTCGCCACAATTAGAAATCAGTCCGGCCTCAACAGCTTCAAAATCAACGTTAAAGAATTCGCATCAAGAACAAACGCAATAAGCCTTCAGGCACAGGCCGGCAGATATGGCTACTGCCAAAGATGGCGACAACCGTTCAGCCGACATCATCAAAAACTGGTTGCGAAACCGTTATACAATTGAATTCCTTGGCACCTGGGAGGTGATACATAACTCCAATTTTAAAGTGGTCGAATTCGACCACTTTAAAAGCAACATAAGGGATTATGTCACAATCAACGAACTAATATGCCTCTCTAATATGGAAAATCTCAATGCTGTTTTCATTGAGCAAGGCCTGACACAGCGAGAACGGCTAATAAAGCTTAATCAGATAGCTATTCATCAGATGAGCGTACTGGAAAACACCGTCTCCGACAGAAAACTCTTGAAATAAGAACTTTCGGTAAGTTATTTCCATGAAGTCATTTAAACTTTTTCTTCGAAAAGAATTTGAGACTGTTTATGAGCGGATTTAACCTGAAATTGAGGGAGCGATGCGGGCATCGTGACCGAAAATGA